>Ga0209292_1003278_pt1 | contig 17899 bp, 11 predicted proteins | sample GOMGulsemesocosm_2_FD_184634 | JGI IMG/M metagenome (GOLD analysis project Ga0209292, IMG submission 184634) | Methane-oxidizing microbial communities from mesocosms in the Gulf of Mexico - GOM9C Gulf of Mexico (SPAdes) (version 2) | ecosystem: Environmental > Aquatic > Marine > Cold seeps... | reverse complement strand
CCCAGCATTAACACGGTTCTGCTTGACGAATTAACCTATATGCTTAGCTATAAGTATTTGGATGTTGATGAAGTGCTTAGTACGATTGCAAATCGTCCCGAAGGACAACATGTCGTGGTAACCGGGCGCGCCGCACATCGCCAATTGATTGAAATGGCGGATACGGTCTCTGAAGTGCAGTCATTAAAACATGCCTTTGATAACGGTGTAAAAGTGCAAAAAGGCATTGACTGGTAAAGATGATGAAATATATCTATGGGTTAGTTTTTTCTATCGGAATTTTGGCTGTAAGTGTCTTTTCACCTAGTGCTAAACTATTTGCTCAACCTGTTGCTGGCCAAATAGAAAATCAACAGCAAACTTATAAACGGATCATTGCTTTAGCGCCTCATATTGTTGAGAATCTTTTTGCGGTCGGGGCAGGTGATTTGATCATTGGCACTACTGAACATGCTGATTTTCCCGAGTCAGCGCGTGATATTCCTCGTATTGGTAATTATGCTCAGCTCAGTATCGAACAAATATTGGCTGCTGATCCTGACTTAATCATTGCGTGGAAAAGTGGTAATCCCAGTGATGATTTAGCACGTTTAGAGAAACTAGGCTTAAACATTGTATATTCTCAACCTGATACGCTTGAAGACGTTGCTAAGGAATTGCGTTTGTTTGGTGAATTAACAGGAAACATTGCTACAGCTGAGCTGCAAGCAACGGACTTTCTGCAGAAAATGTCAAAAATACGGACCAGTTACCTTAATAAAAGGTATATGAAGGTGTTTTTTGAGTTATGGCCGCGACCGTTAACCACAATTGCTAATGAGGCTTGGCCACAGCAACAATTAAACCTTTGCCAAACTGCTAACCCTTTTATTGATAGTGCAACAGATTATCCTCAAATTAATATTGAACAAGTTGTGTTAGCAGGCCCTGACATTATTATTCAACCAACATCTCATGGCATTAAGTCACCAGATAAGGTTGATTGGCAACAATGGCAGAGTATACCTGCGGTGAAAAACAGTGCTTTTTTACACCCTAATGCCGATAAATTGCATCGCATGACATCACGTTCATTAGATGAACTTGCCTTGTTATGTCAGCAGATCGATGAATTTAGAAACTAGCCTTAAATGGCAATAACCCTTTTCATTATTGATTATTAAATCGTTAATTGATGAAATTATTGTAGGTTGGGCTTTAGCCTAACAAATTATCTTGAAAGAAAACCAACGCGCTATTTTCATGATGAAAATAGCATAACCATGAAATTAGGTGTTTAGAGAGAAACTAAACGTTTAGGGAAACAAGTGAAATACTTGTGCTGCCCCCGCAACGGTAATTGAGCTTTATAATTAAAACTCATCAGTCCGGAGACCGACCTAAATTCACTATTTTTGTTTAACTAATGCGGGTGGCATTGGTGACGAGGAAATTATGAAAAAAACGTTATTAACGTCGTCAATTTTGGCGGCATCTACACTTTGTGTTCAACCCTTATTTGCATATGAAGCAGCTAATGAAGCTACAAACAGTAATGCACAAACCGATGAACATATTTTAGTTACGGCTAACCGCTCGCAACAAGATAGTTACCTTGCGTTATCTGCTAACCAAATTATAACCCGTGACATCATTGAGCGTTTACAAGTGGTCAGTGTCGCGGACATTTTAAAAACCGTTGCTGGGATACACGTGGCGAATCAAGGTGGCGCCGGTCAAACCAGCTCTCTTTATACCCGTGGCACCAATAGTAACCACACGTTGGTTTTAGTGGATGGTATTCGAGTGGGTTCTGCTACTTTAGGCACAGTTAACTTGTCGGCGATATCGGCACAGCAAATCGAACGTATCGAAATCGTAAAAGGGCCAAGAGCTGCCCTTTGGGGTTCTGATGCTATTGGTGGTGTTATTCAAATATTTACCAAACGCCATGTTAATGGTGAAGGCAGTGTAAGTTTTGGTGGTGGTAGTAATGGCTTAGTGCAAGCTTCAGCGTCGATTGGTTTTGGCAACGAAAACCATCAATATACCCTGAACGTTTCTAGTGAAGAAGCAGACGGTTTCAATGCTTATGTTTCTGATCCCAATAACCCTTATGATATTAATGAACCTGATGATGATGGCTATGCACGTCAATCGTTTTCATTAGTGGGTAGTAGTCAAATTAACGAGACCTTATCGCTGAACATTGTGGGTCGTTTTGAAGAAAGTGATAATGACTATGATGCCTCATATCCGGACTCGCCTTGTTGGGATGATTACACAAAAGCATGCCCAAGTTACTATGCTAACCAGCAAAACTCATCAAACCATCATGTTAAGGTAGCAGGTGTTTACCAAGCAGATGCCTTATCTGTTGAATTAACGTTAGCTCAAAGCCAAGACCAAGGAGAAACACATGGTAATGGCATTAAGAAAGGCGATGCTGATCAAATAAAAACCGATCGAGATCAAGTTTCCTTAGTAGGCAACTACCAGTTTTCTCAGCAATCCGGGGTAACTATCGGTGCCGATTGGTATCAAGAGTCCGTATCAACCAATACCGATAAAGTTTCTTGGCTACCGGGTTTTCAGTCGTGGGACGTTGATGAACGTTCAATAAGCGCTGTTTTTGCTCAAGCTCGCCATCAACTCAATAACTTTCTGTTTGAAATGGCTGCTCGTCATGATGATATCGATGAGCTAGGCAATGAATTTACTTATAATGCTTCAATAGGTTATCAGTTACCTGAGAATTGGTTAGTCAGTCTAAATAGCGGTAGCGGCTTTAAAGCGCCAACGTTTAATGATTTATATTGGCCGGGCTCAGGAAATCCAGACCTCCGTCCCGAAAGCTCAACCACACATGAGTTATTAATACGTAAAACCACCACTAATACAGAGCTTGAAATTAGCTGGTATGACACTGAAGTTGAAGATTTAATTGCTTGGAGTCCTAATGAATTTGGTATGTGGCAACCCGCCAATATTAACCAAGCTCAAATGCAAGGGGTGGATGTTAGTATTAGCAGTAGCTATGCTGATTTTGATCATCAAGTATCACTGACTTATGTGGAAACTGAAGATAAGTCTACCGGTGATGAATTATTAAGACGTCCTAAATTTTCAGCGGTTTATGCACTTAATTACAACTGGCAAGAATGGCAGTTTGGCACCGTGATCAGCTATCGTGATGAAGCAAAAGATAGCGGTAATCTTGATTTAGAAGATTACTGGTTAGTTGACTTCACCAGCAGTTATCAAGTGACGGAGCAATTTGTCGTTGCAGCAAAAGTGGTTAATGCTTTTGATAAAGGTTATCAATCGGCACTGAACTACCAAGCCGATGGCACCAGTTATCAAATGAATGTCAGTTATTCATTTTAAGTAAACCTTAACTTGTAATGAAATCGGAGCCGTATAAATAGAACATTTATACGGCTTTTTTGTATTTTATCTCTAACTGAAGTAAGTTGAACATATGCTTGGACAAATTTTGAAACAAAATCATCAACACCGTATTTGTCGTTATGCGGTCTTTTCTAATAGGGTATCTTAATCTGAAAAAGTAAATGAATTCATTAGCTTTTAAGGTGAAAGAGTAGAGTTACTTAAACGATTAGCAAAAGATTCAGGATAAGTAATGACTTGAATATAGCCGTGGTAACCCTCATTGTTTAGTTATATTCCTAATTTGATTAAATTGTATTTGGTTTATTTTTCAGTAACTTTTAAACTATATACATCACTCACGTTACTTAATTATTAATACGTGAACGATTTCGAGGTGTTTTTTGAGAAATAATTATAGTCAGGCGTTTATATTTTTAGCGGTTATCTTTTCCGTTAACAGTTTTGCCGGTGATAAAATCGCCCAAAGCCTTGTCGTTGAACCCGATGGAAAGCTATTTGTCGATATCACCCGAGGTTTGGTAAAAATCAAAGGCTGGGACAAAAACGAAATTAGTATTCAAGGTGAGCTTGATGATTCAGTTAAAGAGCTTATCTTTAAAAATAAAAAACATAAAACCTTAATTAAAGCGGTGAGTAAAGGCGAAGAGCATTGGGGTGACAGTAGTATCTTAAAGATATATATGCCTCATCAAACAAGACTCTATTTTAAAGGGGTTGATGCTACTTATATGATATCTTTGCTGGAGGCTGGTGTTGATGGTAAAACCATGACTGGTGATTTAGTCGCAAATAACCTCGCCGACAATGTTTCACTGTCTACAATGAGTGGGCAAATTAAACTAATGAACTCTACTGGTAAAGCAAATCTTGAAACAGTCGCGGGTGATATTATCTTGGAAGGTAGTTACGACAAGGCTAAAATTCGTTCTATGTCGGGTGATTTAACACTTAATATTGCTGATATCGATGAAGTGAAAGCTAAAACTATTTCGGGCGATTTAATGGCTCGTGGTGATGTAAAAAACGAGGCTGAGATAAGCTTAGAAAGTGTCAATGGCAGTATTGTTTATTATGCCTCTGACAAATTGAATGCAGAATGTAGCTTGTCGAGCAAATTTGGTGGTGAAATCTTCAATGCCTTTAGCAAAGACCAAGTGAAAAATTCGTACATGAATCAAAAGAGTCTAAATTTTGTCTCGGGTGATGGCTCAGGCTCGCTGTCGATGCATACTATTTCAGGTGACATTACCATCGAAAAAGGTAACCAAGATTAATGGAAGCCATTCTTACTCAATTAAAGCAGCGGCAAGTTTTTAAAGTTGCCACTATTTATGCAGTTTCAGCTTGGCCACTCATCCAAGTGGCCGATCTTGCCGTACCTGCTATAGGTCTGCCTGATTCAGTAATGACTTTGTTATTACAAATTTTCCTTATTGGTTTCCCGATTACTTTAATATTTGCTTGGATATTTAATTTCACCGCAACCGGCATTGTCCGTGCCGAAAGTGATCAAGTTATTACAAGTGACAATGCCCAGGTGAATGTTCATACCACCTTGGTTGTTGTTGGTACCCTAGTGATTGCTTTATTGGCGGTATTAGGTAGCCAGTTTTTGATGCAAACTGCTGAGGTCAATACTGCTAAAACAACTCCGCTCGTGCAAACAATACCCTCAAATCCCTTTCTAGATAATGTGATAAAGCCAACCATTAACAAAAAAGAATCGATAGCTGTTTTGCCTTTTGTGCCTTTTAGTCAAGATCCGGCCGATGAATTTTTTGCTGATGGCATGGTTGAAGAGTTACTTAATTTATTGGCAAAAATACCTGACTTACAAGTCTCTGCGCGTACTTCGTCTTTTGCTTATAAAAATGTTTCCAATAAAACCATCGTTCAAATTGGCCAAGAGCTTGGTGTTGATACTATTTTAGAAGGTAGTATCCGTAAGAATGATGTGACAAACCAAGTACGTATTACCGCTCAGCTAATAAAAGTATCAACCGGAGAGCACTTGTGGTCAGAAACGTTTGATAGAGAGTATCGTGACGTTTTTCAAATTCAAGACGATATTGCGCGTGCGGTGGTTGATAAAATGAAAGTGACTTTATTAGGTGAAGAAGAATCAATGTCTTTCAAAGCAGAAACAACCAGTGTTGATGCGATGATTGCCTTTGGTAAAGGGCAAAAAGAGTTAGCTCATCGCACCGTTGCTTCACTGAATAAAGCGTTAGCCCATTTTGAACAAGCGGTGAATGCCGATGGTGATTATGCCAGAGCTTATGTCGGTGTTGCCGACGCTAATATTTTATTAGCGCTCTATGGGAATACGCCAATTAGCATTGCCAGAGAGAATGCCCAGCAAGCGTTAGATAAAGCTTTATTATTAAACAATAAATTAGGAGCGGCATACGCCTCATTAGGTTTGTTATGGTCAAAGCGAGATAGTCAACTTGCAGAACAGCACTTTAAACAAGCAATTGCGCTTAACCCAAATTATGCATTTACTTATATGTGGTATGGCGCTTTATTACAAGGGCGTGGCGACGTTGAACAATCGCATCAGCTGTTCAAGCGTGCCTTTGAGTTAAATCCTAAATCACCTATCGTAGCGTTTAACGTGGCATCTGGTTATTATGAGTTAGGTAATGAAGCTAAAGCGATGGAGCTGTTTTCTCATATCATTCGAAACGATCCTTATTACCCTTCAGCATACAATTTAGTGGGTGATATACTTTCGAATCGGGGACGGTTAGATGAAGCGATAAACATGCATAAACGTGCTTTAGATGTTGATGGCACCAATAAAGGGGCTCTCAGTGCTTTGCTTATTTTAACCATGTATATCGGTGATTATATAGCGACCAACAGTTGGTTCGATTATATTAATCAACAAGCGCCGTTATTTTCTGAAGCTGAAATATACCAACTTCAGGCGCGATTTTATGCTGTGCAGGGAAAAACAGAGCAAGCAATACAAACTCTAGCGCTAGTGAAATATCCACCAGATCACACCAATTTAAATACACTCATTCAAGGTGAAATTGCTTATTATCGGGAACAGTATGTACAAGCAATTGAATACTATGAGGAGCTTAGAAGTAATCAACCTGATGATAAATCATTCTATGAAATGTCTGATGGTCAAGTTGCTACTCACTTAGCATATTCGTATCAGCAATTAGAAAAAACAGTACTTGCTGAGCAAATTACTGCTGATTACCTCACTTTTCTTCAACAAGAGAAAACGGCAAAAAATAACGATCCAAGTTACTATTTTACTGTGGCTTCAATCAAAGCTGTACAAGGAAAAAGTGAAGAAGTGCTTTATTATTTGCAAGCGGCGATTGATGCGGGTTGGGTAAGCCTTTGGCAGGCTGAAACAGAACCTGCTTTGGCTTATATAGTAAAAGATCAACAATTTGTACAAATGATTGGTGGCGTAAAAGCTAAACTTGCCAATATGAAACGACGATTAAACAATGAAGAATCATTCTTGCTAGCTGACAACGATTCATTTGAGTCTTTTCAGTAGGAGACAGGTTTTGCAGCGTATTACTTTGTATTCTATGAATAATTGCCCCCATTGCTTAACGGCAAAAAAATACCTTGAGCAAAAAGCCGTTACTTACCGATTATGTAATGTTAAAACGCCAGCGGGTCAAAAGGAGTTCCGTAAAACTGGGCTACGCTCGGTACCCGCAATTAAAATTGGTGATCAAATACTGGTGGGTTTTAATATTAAGCAGGTAGAGAAATTACTCAGTTAGTGTATTTAAAAGAATAACTTAAATGCTGGCTGTTTACTTAGTATACAGTAAATGGTTAAATAAAATTGTTGTTGATACATTCTCATCATGGAAGAAAACGTTTGAACACTCATATTTTTGCTCTGTTATTGTTTGGCTCATTGTTCTTAACCAATAATGTTTATGCCGCTGCTTCCACTCCAACAGTTAGCTCCGAAGAAAACTTACTCAATGTTCAAGCTATAGATCTTGAAAATATGGATCATGCTATTTTCATTGAACCATGGCTATCGTTACAAAAAATTTCTCAATTACAAAGCACCTTACCTACTATGAGTCGCCAAAATAAGTTGTGGTGGTTAATAAGAAAAGCGCAATGTGAAAATTTACTGTATTTTTTTACTGAATTTGATCAGACATTGGCTCAAGCCAATAAATTAATCACTGAACAAACACCACTAGAGATTCAAGCACAGTTCAACCATTTTCAAGGGCTCTCATTACAAAGAACTGGCGACTATAAACAATCGCGTCACTTATTTAAAAAAGCAATGAAATTATCACAGCAGGGTGATTTTTATCATATTTATATGAAAGCAAAACAGCAACTTGCCTATACTTATAACTTATCTGAGTTATTTGAAACATCGTTAACTGATATGCAAGAAGTTAATGTAGAAGCATTTGCACTAAATGATGCTTTTTTGACTGCCTTGATTAATGAAACCTACGGAATAGTTTATCGATACATGCATCAATATGAAAAATCTTTGCAGTATTGGACCAAAGCCTTAGATACCTATGAACGGTTAGGGTACAAGACGCATGCAGCTGATGCTATTTATGGTATTGCCGCCACATATCGCTATTGGAAAAAATACGATCTTGCCATTGAAAAATTTAAACTATACCAACAAAAAACGACATATAGCCCTAATGATAATCTCATTTATTATGGTGTTTATGGTTTAGGCATGACTTTGGCTGAACAAGGTGCTTGTCAAGAAGCGCTGACTGTAATAGCGCAGGCGTTAGCACTTGAAGGCATCGACAGTTTTGATACCGAATTATACAAGCGTAAAGCAAGCTGTTTGATTAAATTAAATCAACTAGATAAAGCAGAGCAGGCACTAGTTGATGCTAGAAGTCTTTATTTAGCGGATCCAGAACTTCAAGACGATCAATGGCAGTTGGAAATAGATAAAATTTCAGGGCACTTGGCTTATGCTCGTGGTGATTATCAACAAGGGTATCAATTCATAGACGCTTATTATCAACAATATACCGATACAATAATTGGAAACTGGAATTCGCAGGTAGTTAATATCAGAGATGCGCTAGAAATAGAGCGCCAAAAAATAGAAAACGCCTTGTATAAGCAGCGTGCGAAAGCTGATTTTTTAGAAGATGAAGTGAAAGCACAAACACAACATCAACAATATTACTTTATCTTAGTTTTAATTCTGTTGTTGGCAGTTGTGATCAGTGCCGTGATTTATCGGTTTTACATCAAAGGTAAGATGACGGCACTGGCAACGGCGGATGATTTGTCAGGGTTACATAACCGCCGTTATATTTTTGAATTTTTAGAAAAAATTCTACCCGCTATGTCAGTGAACAAAGGAATGTTAGCTATTTTTATTGTCGATATTGATGACTTTAAAAATGTTAATAACAGCTACGGCCATTATGTCGGTGATAACGTCATTAAAAAGGTTGCGAAAATAGTGGCACATACCTTACGCATCGAAGATAGAGTTGGCAGAATTAGTGGTGCAGAATTTTTATGTGTTTTACCAAGAACTGAATTTGAACAAAGTGAACTGATAGCACAACGAATAAGAAAAAATATCGCTGAACATCATTTTTATGGTGATCAGCAACAAAAAATTTCGGTGACAGTGAGCATTGGTATCAGCCATTTTACTGAGGCAGTACAAGATTATAAAGCGCTATACTTTCAGGCAGAGAAGGCACTTCATAAGGCAAAAAATGCCGGGAAAAACCAAGTGGTCACATTTGAGTAACGGACTTTATTGCTTTGATATTAAAAGTTAAAAAAAAGACACAGCACGAATCAAGCAACCAGCTTGGACAAAAGATTATTGGTATGTTGCAGCAACATATCAGGCAGTTAGGTTTTACCCCGGTAATTCATTTTGAACTAGAAGGATGTTACCAAAGCCCACAGCGAAAGACAGAGCTCAATTATACTGTTATTAATCAACAGCTTCGTCACCTTAATATTGATGGCAAAGTGATCCCAGAATATTGGCACCAGCAGTGGGAATTTGTTTCGCTATTTAATGGTCAATCCCCGTTAAAAGAAGCAGATAACTTAAGTCGAGCAATAAAATACTTACCGCAATTATTTGCCAAACAAGGTATTGAAAAAACGCTGATTAAACCGGTTGTTTGGAGAGGCGATCAAGGTAAATTGGCCCAAGGCTGTGATAACATTTTTACCAATGATGAACGTGCTGTACATATTCCTAATGCCATTCAAATGAATATCAGCGTCAATAACAGTACGGGTGATAACATTATTTGCCATTCCAACTTTGGTGAATATTTACAACAATGTTTTATGCAGACAAGTTTGTCGTGCAGTTTACTTTATTTACCCGAAGAAGAAGCTTTTGAACGCTTTGCTTTAAAAACCAAATATGGTTTAGCAAAAGAGTTATGTTCTCCGGATGATATTTCAGGCGGGCATCAAGGCAGTGTTGCTTTATATAAAGAGCTTGGTAAACATAATCAAGCGATGGGGGAAGAGCCATTGCTTTACGATCATCACCATAATGTCGTTGCAAAAGCGCAATGCTGGCAGAAAACGGCGCGTATCGAGCACAGGTTAGGGGCTTCAAGTCGATATTATAATGCTTATGTTAATGTCATCTATGGTTTGTTAAATATTATTGATGCGCTGGAGGTTTTCCTTTCTGGAAACTGTCATAACAGGTTAAACAGCCAAGAAAAAGTTGTGGCATTACCGCTGTCGTTACAGAGTAAAGGTAAGGATGTTGGCGCAATTGAGCTATTTAATAGCTGTTCATGGTTTGCTAATCGGATCAATGAAATTGACATCTTAATGACAAACAATAACACTACTAACTCAGCGACAACCAGCCAATTAGGCGATAAACTTAAAGCGGCAATTTTAGCGGATTATCAAATTCAACCGATCATTACTGATTAAATAAATCAATGGCTTAATTGAAAATGACTAGTGCCTTAAAACAACAAAAAACACCGTTACTATCGGGTGATTCAATCGCAATAAAACGCGATGAAATAAAGCAGTACTTTGCTAATACTTGGCAAACCTATGACGCCTTATTTTCGTTAATAAATGCTGAAGAGGCTTATTTTTTAAGGCCTGAACCGTTACGCCATCCCCTTATTTTTTACTTTGGTCACACAGCAACGTTTTTTATCAATAAATTAATCTTGGGCAAGTTCCTTACAACAAGAGTAAATGAAAAACTCGAAGCCATTTGTGCGGTAGGAGTTGATGAAATGAGCTGGGATGATCTCAATAGTGAGCACTATGACTGGCCTGAAGTTAATGAAGTTCGTCAATATCGAACTGAGGTATTTAGCTTAGTTAATACGTTAATAGACGAGATGCCATTAACATTACCGATCAAACAAAACTCCCTTGCATGGATGGTTTTGATGGGCTGTGAACATGAGCGTATTCATCTTGAAACCTCATCGGTGATCATGCGAATGTTGCCACTATCGTTTTTAACCGGAAATCAACAATGGCAATCGTGTCCATATCGTGATCAAGCACCTATCAATGAGTTAGTTGCCGTGCAGGGCCAAGAAGTATGTTTGGGGAAACCTCGCTCAGACATGACTTACGGTTGGGATAATGAATATGGCCAATTAACACAGCAGGTTGAAAACTTTAATACCAGTAAGTATTTGGTCTCTAATCAAGAGTTTTTAACTTTTGTTGATGCTGGCGGTTACGGTCAACCAGAGTATTGGACTGAAGAAGGCAAGCAATGGTTAGCATACAAAAAAGTGACTATGCCAAGATTTTGGTTTCGCCGAAATAGCGAGTACTTTCAACGGAACTTAGTTGATGAAATACCTTTGCCGCTTAATTGGCCGGTAGAAGTTAATTATTTAGAAGCGAAAGCCTTTTGTCATTGGCAGAGCCAGCAAAGGCAAAAATTCATCCGTTTACCGACAGAAGCGGAGTGGTCTATTTTACGAGATAAAATCCCGGTTGATCTGGTTAATTGGGCAGAAGCGCCTGGGAATATCAATTTAGAATACTTTGCCTCTTCATGCCCGGTGAATAATTTTGAACAGCAAGGCTTGTTTGATATCTGTGGTAATGTTTGGCAATGGACTGAGTCAGCCATTGATGGCTTTAATGGTTTTAAAGTTCATCCTTTATATGATGACTTTTCAACCCCTACTTTTGATGGCAAACACAATTTGATCAAAGGAGGATCGTGGATCTCAACCGGCAATGAAGCGATTAAGTCATCACGTTATGCCTTTCGACGTCACTTTACTCAACATGCGGGTTTTCGTTATGTCGAAAGTGAACACCAACAATTACCTATTGCCGAGATTAACCCTTTTGAGACAGATGTTATGCTATCTCAGCAACTTGCCAATCATTACCCAAATGACTTAGAGCAAGTTGATAATTACCCATCTTTATTAGCAAGCTCTATTGTGAAAATGACTAAACAACAGCGAATTAATACTGGGAAAGTCTTAAATTTAGGCTGTTCAGTTGGCCGTACTGCATTTGAACTTTCACCGTATTTTGAACACATAGATGCGGTTGATTTTTCTGCCCGTTATATTCAGTTTGGTGTCAAGTTACAGCAAAATGAAACCATCAGATATCAATCGGTATTAGAAGGTGACTTGGTTGATTTTAATGAAATAACCATCGGTGAATACCTCAAAGGTGATCATGAAAATGTTTTATTTAGCCAAGGTGATGCAGTCAATTTAAAACCGATATTTTCGGGTTATGATGTCATTGTTTTACAACAAGTCTTAGAGCAAAGCTATGACCCTAAAAAGATATTAGCAACTATTCATCAACGATTGAACAAACAGGGCTTACTCATAATAGCCTCAGACTATATTTTTGATGAACAACTAACCGCGAAAGATAAATGGCTTAGTGGTATTAAAGTAAATGGCGAAAATGTCACCGGTTTTGATGGCATTGCCCAGCGATTAGCCGATAAGTTTACCTTGCTTGATAAAAATCACTTTTTGCAACAGCTAAACATAAATCGTTATCAAACCATGCAAAAGCATATTGAAGTGACGGTATGGCAATATCATGGATAATGAAAAAGTTTCACAGTCACTGGAGTTGCCAGCGCATATCGCTTTCACTCAAGGGTTAACATCTCCTATTAATGAAAGTTTAAGTCATTCTTCTGCGCAGTCACTTACTGTTAAACAGCTCTGCGCATTGGCAGAAACTGACTTTACTTCACTCGCCGATATTTCGCTTGATTATGCTTCGTTAAGGGGGGAGCTTAAATTACGGAAACAGATAGCTCTTTTTCATCAGCATTTAAATTGTCATGAAGTGCATCTTGATGAAAACAACGTACTTAATTTTTGTGGTGCCCAAGAAGGTTTGGCGGCCATTTATCAATTATTACTGAAGAAAGATGATGAAGTTGTTGTGGTTACGCCCTGTTATCCATCATTAACCACGATGGCCGAACTACGAGGCGCCATCGTTAATAATATCAACTTATCAGCGAGTAATAATTGGCAACTTAACATTGAAGACTTTAAACAGCGGGTAAACCATCGTACTAAGTTGATTGTTTTGAACTCTCCTCATAACCCTACGGGCAGTATTATTGATTCATATTTAGCCGATGAAATTTTAGCTTTAGCTCAAGCTTTTGACTGTTACGTCATTGCTGATGATGTTGCTCAAGCGAGTAATTATCGTGGTTTACCTTTAGCACATCGTTTTTTAGATTATGAAAAAGCACTGGTTGTTGGCGTATTATCTAAAAGTTTCGGTCTATCAGGGATCCGGGTCGGTTGGGTGGTTAGTCGAAACCAACATTTGCTAAATGAGTTATTAGTGATAAAAAGCTATGGTTCTATTTGTTGCTCGGTGGTTGATGAGCATTTGGCATTAATCGCCTTTGAACATAAAGATAAGATCATCACTGATAATAATCGACAAATTCTAGCGAACATTGCCCTATTCGAAAATTTTATTAAGCAGCATCAATCACTCGTTTCATGGCAACCACCACAAGCGGGAATATTGGCATTGGTTGAAATGAAAAATGAGAAAAATTTAGAAGGTTGGGCGCAGCAAGTTGCAGAGCAAACGGGAATATTAATACTACCGGCGATTTTATTTGGATTAACCGGCGGTTATTTCCGTTTAGGTTTAGGAAAAAGTAACTTTAAACAAACATTAAATCGGTTTTCGGCCTATTTATGCGAAAAATATTAATTAAAGGTCTAAAATATGTAACAAATTTACATTTTCTTACATTTAGATGTATTTAATCATCAACTATTTGTCCTATCCAAGCGACAATAGCAGTAATTAAAAATAAAAATATTTCCTGTGGGATCTTAAATGTCCAAAAACTATAAGTTTTTTAGTGAAAAAGAATTTAGAACAAGTATGTTATCAAAATTTAGCCAAGTGAGTATATTCGCCACTATTCTGGCTACTTCATTTGCCGTAAATGCAGCAGAATCCACACGTAACCGTTTTGCTTTACCTGAAATAAAGCAAACGATCACTGTTGATGGTGTGCTTGATGAAAACGTATGGCAAAGCGCAGGAAAAATGACGCTAAACTATGAAAATAATCCTGGCGAAGGCACACCCGCGCCAGTGAAAACTGAACTGTTTTTTTATCAGGACGGTACATCGTTGAACGTTGCTTTTAAAGCCTATGATCCGGATCCTAAACAGATTCGAGCGTCATTGCGCGATCGAGATGCCTTATGGCCAGATGATAATGTGGGTCTTATCATTGACACTTTTAACGATGAACGTGGTGGATATGAATTTTTTGTTAATCCATTAGGCGCGCAGGCCGACATGAAAATGGATGATACCAATGGTTGGGATGAAGACGCTTCGTGGGATGCCATTTGGGATAGTGCCGGACAAATAACCGATTTTGGTTATGTCGTTGAAATGAGTATCCCTTTTAGCTCTTTACGCTTTCCAGAAACGGAAGGCGAGCAAATATGGAATATTGCTGGCTGGCGCAATTATCCTCGCGATGTTCGTACCAATATGGCAACCCATAAAAGTGATCGAAATATAAAATGTAACTTATGTCAGTTTGAGCAATGGGTTGGTTTAAAAGATATTAAATCAGGCAAAAATTTTCAATTAACACCGACATTAACTGTTTCTCGACAAGATGAAAAACCGGATGTGCCCGGCGATTGGCAAGATGGCGATGTTGATGTGGAACCTGGTTTAGATATACGTTGGGGTATCACCCAAGATATGGTCTTAAATGCGACAATCAATCCAGACTTTTCACAAGTTGAAGCAGACTCTGGTCAACTTGATGTTAACAATACCTATTCTTTATTTTTCCCTGAAAAACGACCATTCTTTTTAGACGGTGCATCATACTTTGATACCAGTAACTTTAACTTTGTCCATACCCGTAATATTGCAGAGCCCGATGTTGGTTTAAAGCTTACTGGGAAAACTAAAGAACATAGTTATGGTGTGATGTTGGCGAATGACAATAATACCTCGTTTTTAATGCCGGGTAATCAAGGTTCAGATGTCGCAACGTTAGATGAAAAGTCAGAAGTAGCCATTGCCCGTTATAAAATGGATGTTGGCGAGCGTAACAGTATCGGCGTATTAATGACTCATCGACAAGCGGATAACTATAACAATACCTTATTATCTGTTGATGGTAATTATTGGTTGAGCGAAAAAGATAATATTAGTTATCAAATTGCTAGCTCTGAAACTGACAACCCTGAATTAGTTGTTGAAGACTTTGAAGTTAAAGAAGAGCAAAGTGACCAAGCGTTGAGTATCAGATATGACCATAACACCAGAGATTATAATTTAAAGGCAAGTTACAGCAATATTGGCGAAGACTTTCGTGCGGATTTAGGCTTTCAGTCACGTTCAGATATTGAGCGTGTTGTTCTTGGTGGTCGCCGAAACTATTACGGTGAAAGTGGTGATACCTTTACCCGTTGGGGCTATTTTGGTGATTGGGATAAGTCTTTTGATCAAGAGGGTAATGTCCTTGAGCAAGAATGGGAAATTCACGGTAATTTACAGGGAAAAATGCAGTTATATACTAATTTTGGCATAGTGCATCGTGAGCGATTTTATGACGGTGAGTTTTTTGATGAAACGCAATTTATGCAGTTTGCTAAATTTAACCCTTGGGGTAACGTTGAAGTTGGTAATTTTTACCGTTTTGGTAAGCAAATCGATTTTGCTAATACCCGTTTAGGTGATGTTGTTAACATAGAGCCTTTTATTGAGTGGGATGTTAACGAAAACTTAAATATAGATGTTAGCTACAACTATAGTCAGTTGGATGTTGAAGATAAAAATCTTTATACGGCTCACCAAACTGATATTCGCATTGGTTACCAATTTGATATGCGTAGTATTCTGAAGTTTGTTGTGCAGTATACGGATATCGAAAGGGATGTATCTTTATATATTTATGATGATATAGAAGATCGCCCAGAGGAGAATGAACGCTATTTCTCTACTCAGCTAATTTATTCTTATAAAATAAATCCACAAACGCTATTTTTTGTTGGTTATTCAGATGGCGGATATCAAGACGATAATCTCGATAACTTAGAACGAGATCAACGTACTATCTTCACTAAATTTAGTTATGCTTGGCAGCTTTAAAACCAAAAATTAAACGTAATACCACATCATAAAGAAATGGCAGATGGCACCGGCTAAAACAAAAAGGTGCCATATCGCATGATTAAATGGGATGCGATTATTTAAATAAAAGAGTATGCCCACACTATAAAAAGCTCCCCCTAACCCCAATAACAACAAGCCGTTCCCTTGCAAAGCATGATAAAGCTGTTGAATGCAAAGCAATGAAATACAACCCATACCTACATAACTAGCCACCGATATAAACTTGTATTTACTTCCGAAAATAACTTTATAAATAATCCCTGCTAAGGCTAACAGCCATACAACAACTAACATTGTATAACCAAGGGTGCCATTAAGCGTGATCAACATTAAAGGGGTATAAGTGCCGGCGATTAATAAATATATTGCACAATGATCAAGTAACTTAAAAAACTGCTTGGCTTTTGGACATACTAAAGCGTGATATAAGGTGGAAGCTAAAAATAAACAGACAAGAGTAGAGCCGTATACAGCAAAACTGGTTATTCGTAGTATGTCTTGCTGTTGTACCGCATAAACGACCAGTAATGTTAATGCCGCGACACTGAGCAATGCTCCGATGCCGTGAGTGACTGCATTGGCTATCTCTTCGGATAAACTATATTGACTAATCGATGGCATGATAAATTTCAGCTAACAGGTGTAAGCTGAAATGATAACAGAGCTAGATCAGAAACTAAAGAGGTAAGACCAGAAAGCATAAAAGAGCCAACAGGCTCTTTTATGTACAGGATGTACGGTATGTCGTGGTGCCATGGATGGCAAAGAACGACGATGTACAGGATGTACGGTATGTCGTGGTGCCATGGATGGCAAAGAACGACGATGTACAGGATGTACGGGTTTCGTGGTGCCATGGATGGCAAAGAACGACGATGTACAGGTTTCGCGATACTAAGAGTGGTAAGGAGAGACAAAAAATTAATTTAAGTCCACTCAATAGGTAAAATGTTCCCTTGTCCTACGCAGTTAATTATAAAGCGAGGTCGATAACCATTTCTCTTAATTCTGCTTTAGAAATCGAGTTGTCGTGGTTGGTATCAAATCGATTGAAAATAGTTTCGCACATACGAATACCTTTATCTTGAAGAAGGCAGTCAATAAGCTCAACAAATTCAGTACGGTTAATTACGCCATCTTTGTCTTCATCAAACACTTCAAACAATTCATCTATCCACTGATTGAGTTCCATCAGTTATCCTCTAACTTGAAAAAATAATACATCTTAAATAAGACTTTATCCCTAAATGAGGGCGTTGTGAATGATTAATTGATCTTTTTATTGCTAACCGCTAATTTTTTGAACAATGACTGATGATATTAATGGTTTAATTACGGGTATTTTCAACCGGCTATATTGATGGTTTTTATTAATGTCGCAAAGCCACCTACTTGCACAGCATTTATGTGCAGGGCTTCTCCCTGAATTTTACATAAAATGCTTGAGGTACAATGCATGGCTCTACCTTGCTCAAAATGATACTGGCTACTTGCCAATACTTGATGTTTAGTCAAATAGCTTGCTAAAGCGCCACAAGCACTTCCTGTAGCAGACTCTTCGGGTATACCCACTAAAGGTGCAAAATTACGACAACTGGCGGTAAACTCGGTTGGATCTTTATTTAGTTCAAATAAATGCATGCCAATTGCTTGATATTTTTCACTTAAGGCAGAAACTTTGGCTAAGTTAGGTTTGATTAAGTCAAGATAACCGTGCCTAACTGGGATGATAATATCGGCTAAACCCGTCGAGACAATTTCAATTGGCAGCTTGTCTACTGACAATATTGCTTCGTTGATATTCAATGTAGCGGCAACTTCAGCT
>Ga0209292_1003276_pt1 | contig 17907 bp, 18 predicted proteins | sample GOMGulsemesocosm_2_FD_184634 | JGI IMG/M metagenome (GOLD analysis project Ga0209292, IMG submission 184634) | Methane-oxidizing microbial communities from mesocosms in the Gulf of Mexico - GOM9C Gulf of Mexico (SPAdes) (version 2) | ecosystem: Environmental > Aquatic > Marine > Cold seeps... | reverse complement strand
GCTTTCCATTTTTGCTAATAAAGGCGCGCGTAACGCTTCGAAGTTTTCTAAACGTACGAATTTGTATAATGCACAAACTGTAATTTGAGCGGTATTATTTGTAGTAATTGGTGCTGACATTTGGTTATTCCCCATTGAGCTAACTGGAACGTAAATCCAGAGCTGTAGATTAAGGCGGCGATGGTAACAGAAATGCGATATAGCGACCAGTTAAATTGATTTAGATCAAGAAAATCATCCAAAACAACCTATTGAAACATCCAAAACTACACCTTAGAGGTACAAAGTAGTTAGTTCACAATAACTGGCACAGTAATTGAACAATCCATTATAAGACTCGCTCATTCAAGGATGGCTTTTATGATGACAAAACTGCAATCCGCTAACAATAACTCAGCGCCCGTTGCCCTGCCTAGATTCAATAAAATTACCGACAACCCCTACCCCGAATCAGAATGGCCTGTGGTTAACGGCGCTGTTGATGTCATTATCTTGGAAGGTTGGTGTTTAGGTGTGCAAGCCCAAACAGATCAAGCACTATTAAAGCCCGTCAACAACCTTGAAGCTAAAAAAGATAAATACGGTGTCTGGCGCCGCTATGTAAATAACCAGATAAAACACCATTATGCTGCACTTTATGAACGACTCGATATGTTAGTCATGCTTAAAGCACCGAGTTTTGATACTGTTTACCAATGGCGATTGGAACAAGAATCAAAATTAAAACAACAATCGCTAATACTCACCACCCCACTTGATCGTGTCATGAACGAATCTGAGATAAAGCTATTCACGGCTTATTTTCAACGGATCACCGAACATGGGTTAACAACATTACCTGCTTTATGTAACTGGGTGTTTGAACTTGATACTAACCGAAACATAGTGCATTCATACAGTTATCAATCAATACAACTTGATCATTACCCTGCCATTTCCACCGGTCTTGATAGCACCTTGCTTGATCATGACAACAACAGTTTTACACCCGCTTTAACTACGCTGGCAGAATTAAAGCGCGTGGCAATACCAGTAATGCCACTATCAAACACTCTGGTTGAATAGCCGTTAATATACCCAAGCTAGCGAGAAGCAAAGTCATATTGAACTATACTCAGGTGTAAAATCCCCTAATTTCCTCAACTGGAGGACAGTGTAATGAGAGTTACAGCCTATATCTTAAGTTCTATATTACTTTGCAGCAGTTTTACAGCGACTGCATATAATGACGGTAAATCGAAAAAGTTACTCAAAGATGCCTTAAGTGCTGCCCCCCTTGCATTACGTGATAAAGTCACGGTTGTTGACTGGGATCACAAGGTTTTAAAAAAAGGAACGAGCAACTATACTTGCTTTCCAACACCGCCTCATCTAACAGGCAAAGCACCCATGTGTATGGACGGTCCCTGGATGGAATGGGCTGACGCATGGATGAACAAAAAACCATTCCAAGCTAAAGCCATGGGAATATCATACATGCTAGCGGGTGACGAAGGGGCAAGTAATATAGACCCTTATGCCAAAGGAAAAACAAGTGACAATCAATGGATCAAAGAAGGTCCACATTTAATGATAATAACCCCCGATAAAACCCTACTCGATTCATTACCGACAGATCCGCATAATGGTGGTCCCTATGTCATGTGGAAAGGCACACCTTATGTCCATATAATGATCCCTGTTGCGACACAGAAATAACGCATCGGCATACTCGGGTTATCTTAGGATAGCCCTTATTATCGTAAAAATTTAATGACATAACTAAAGGGATCATGACAATTTAACATGTCATATTTACCATATCGAAAACATAATAATAACCGCACACTTAACTCCACATTATTTAACCTTGCCTTAACGCCTCTTACAAATACACCCATTTCGACCTTCGAATGTAACCTTCAATCGAAACACGCGTGTTCGCTTACGTATTTACACTAGTTACAAAACACGTCATTTGTTTGCAATTCAAACAAAACAAACGTTTATTTGAGCATTTGAACTTTCGAATGGTGATAATAGTATCTATGTCACATTTCGTTTATATAATCTCAACTATTATCTCGTCATCATTTAGTTACAAAAAGGTTAACAATGAAAAGATTGATTGCTCATCGTGGGATGTCATCACTGGCACCAGAAAATACATTAGCCGCATTTTCTTTATGTAAGGAAAATAATATTCAATGGTTCGAATGTGACGTTGATATTTTAAAAGACGGTACGATCATTGTTTCCCATGACGATACATTAGATCGTTGTACCGACAAGAGTGGTCAATTATGCAAAATCAGTCGCGGCGATATCGATAATATTGATGCAGGTAGCTGGTTTGCAGATGAATTCATTGGTGAAAAACTGCCAACGCTTGAAGAATTAATTGCCTTAGCAAATCGCCTTGAGCTGAACATGAACATCGAAATAAAATCATGTGCAGCCAGTGCAGCATTAAGCTACACCCTTATTGATAACTTAATTGTTGGTTTGAAAGAGTTGAACCCTGAGCGCGAATTAATCGTATCAAGTTTCAACCACCTTGCCCTAACCGAATTTAAACGTCGTAGCCCAGAAACTCAAGTCGCTTGCTTATTTGAAAGTCATACCTTGTGGGACGATTGGAACTCAATTTTAGATTGGTGTAACGCAGATTACATCCATCCAGAAGATAAAGGCTTAACGCAAGAAATGGTACATAAATTTAAAGCCGCTGGTTTTAAAGTTAACGTATGGACTGTCAACGATCTTGCGCGTGCGAATCAATTATTCAACTGGGGCGTTGACGGTATTTGTACCGATATCGCCCATAAATTCCCATCAAAATACAAAGTATTAGGTAATAAATAATGAGCTTATTAGGAAAAATTGGCTTCGACTCAAAAACCCGTTTTTACGGATTCTTGTCTGTCGTGCTTTCAGGACAAATCATTTACTCTGCTTTCGAAGCATTTAAAGGTACGTTTTATAACTTATTGCTTGAAGTATTAAACATCGATAATACGCAGATGGGTGTATTGTTTACCTTAATTGGTTCTGCGATGTTCTTCTACATTCCTGCAGGTTGGGTAAACAACCGCTTCTCTGTACGCTCGATTTTAATGACCAGTATGTTCATACGATTCTTAAGTATGATGGCTATCATCATCTTTCAACCTGAATTTACCGTCTTGATCGTCATTGCCGGACTTTGGGGTCTGATTGACGCTATCTTCTGGCCAGCCGTTGTCAATGGCGTTAACTTAATGTCAGGCGATGACAACAAAGGTATGGCTTTTGGTTTATTAGAGTCAATCCGTCGTGCAACAGAAATGAGCATGAACGCAATTATCGTGGGTATCATGGCGCTAGTGAGCGGTTCAATCTTGGTTTTCCAAGGTGCTATCGTATTCTACACCCTACTTATTCTGCCTATGATCTTCTGTGTATGGAAATTTGTACCAGACAATCAAATGGAAGTTAAAGCAGGTGAAAGTAAAAACAAAGCGGCATTACAGGGTTTATTCTATGTATTGAAAATGCCAACAGTATGGTTAGCAGCGCTTACATCACTAACGGTTTACTGGACTTACATTACGCTTATCTACACAGTGCCATACCTACAAGCGGTATTCGGTTTAACAACGGCAGAAGCAGCTATCTTCGGTATCATTAATACCGGTGCGATGGGTGTTGTTGCTGGTCTTGTTGCTGGCTCAATTGCTGACTTTGTGTTCAAATCATCAATTAAAATGATGTTGTGTGCACTGGCTCTTACTGTTATCTGTTTAGGTATTACCATTTTGCTACCAAAATCAGCTGAAATGTTAGTAATGAACATGATCCTACTTATGTGTTTCTCGTTTAGTATCTTCCTAGCAAAAGGCATTATCTTAGCGCCGATTGCTGAAGCTGGTGTACCGAAAGAATTCAGTGGCGCGGCGATGAGTGTTGGTTCATTTGCTGCCTATGCATCAGTATTCTGGGCTTACGCACTAAACGGTTGGATCATCGATACTTACCCTGCAATTGAAGCATATCAAATGATCTTTGGTATTGGTCTAAGCGTCTCCGCGTTTGGTATGTTCACTGCAATTTGTTTACTGCTATTAAAACGTAAACAAGCAGGCAATATCTCAACTGATGATGCAACACCAGCATAATCAAGTTTGGTTAGAACTATATAAACAAAATGGCCGCAGCAATTGCGGCTATTTTCAAAGCGCTCTACACTTAGTTATTGAAATTAAGAAGCAGCGGCCAGTCAGTATGATATTAAATAACTTAAAAGTTATATTCATTTTTGTTACTTGTTTAACACTTTCATCTTGTAGTCTACTCGAGATTCAGCCGTTAGACGATAAAACCAAAGTCGTTAAGATTTATGATGCATTCGAACATATCGAGCAATGCCAATTCATCAGCGAGCTCGTTGGCTCGGAAGGAACTTGGTACAGCTATTTATTTGTTTCCAACAAAGACCTCACGCTTGGCAGTATTAATGATTTAAAAAACCAAGCAAATGCAATGGGCGCTAATGCGATCCACATTCAATACAACTTGGATTTTAATACATCGGTAACTTTTTTCGCTCAAGCATATGACTGTGCACAATAACCCACGTTCGATTAACGACCGTAATAACTGATTAAGCTAAGAACAATACCAACTTCTGTTCTGAAGTCATTGGCTTGATTAAATTCAACAAATGGTTCGACTTCAAAGTACATCCAAGACTTATACATTAGATTTCTATAACGAATTGAAATAAAATAACTTTCATTCGGGATATCGTCGGCATTATTGCTTTTATTATATTGAACACCACTGACGAGTAGCTGATCTTCTCCGGTCGGTTTGATGTGATAAAAACCTATCTTTCGCCGAGTATTTGATTCGGTCTGACGTTTTTGCCAACTTGCGGATAAAGAGAGGTAACTTTCTTCAAGCTGATAGGCCGCTGTGGTTTTTATACTTGGATCCAAACCGTCTTGTAAAAAATAGTCCAAACGAGGTTGCAAGCTCAATTCAACCTGTTGAACCATCCACTTAAACTGCATTTCACTGCGAAGGTACGCTTGGCTGCGACTAAAGCCGACTCTATTTTTAACCTGCCATTTTTGATTAAACTGCTTGATGTATTGAAAAGCAACATTGAAGCTGTCTTGATTATCTTGGATATGATTAGATTCATAATCTAACAAGTGTTCATCTTCATCATCGTCATTGTCAATCACCAAAGCAAACCTTTCATTCCATTGCGGTAAATTCAGAGATACTTTAAAGTTGACATCAACATCATCTAAATCTGCGGTTCGAGGTAACCAAGATAATTGTAAATAACCCTTAGCAGAAGCTTTATCACTGTCAGTGTCACTACCAATAGCATCGAACCAAGAAGCTGTACCTTGCATCATGGTATTGAGCTGACGCTGTAGCACGTCAGCCCTCGGTAATTCTGTTTCCACTGAAGATATCTCTTCTGACCACGCCCTAAAAGAGATAAATAAACAAATACAGGCGACAATGACTTTCATGCGCTAGAACACTCACTGGCTAGACATAATGATAATACGGTAAGTAAAGTGTATTAATATTTATGTGATTAAGCTATTCGATCAGTTATTCATTACTATATGCACACAGGTTTGAATTAACAGTAATAACAGCATAAACAAAGACAGTACAAACGCACGTAATCTATGCGGTATATAGTTAGTCCCCACGTGAACATATGCATGAATATATCTAAACACTACATAAGCAATAGACAGCCCAATAGCAAAACTATTCACCGCCCCAACCAGTACTGTGATAATACACAATCCGTAGAACACCAAAGGTGATTCAAACTGGTTATCTAAGTTATTAGATACTTGCACCACATCTTCTGGCCAAGCTTTGTTGTTCAACGCCGTTTTCTTAAAGTCGACCGTCTTGGCTTTTATTGCTTTTGATTTTCGTACTATTAACAAGGTATACAGTGATATCACTAAAAATATATGTGCAAGTAACGGGTATAAAATGCTGATTCCATCCATCTCTTTCTTCCTTTATTTTTAATTCAATTGATCTATCAATTAGATATAAAGCAAATCAGCCAAAATAGGAAATGATTAATAGCAATTGAATTAAATAATAGGGGGAATAGTGACAACGATTAGAGAAATAACAACATAGATCAATAGGTAAGTAGATAAATAGAAAACAAAAAACCCCAGTAAATACTGAGGTTTGAATAAATCAGTCAATAAAGACTTAACAGGCTAGCTTACATCGTTTTAGAAAATGTACGGCTGATAACGTCTTGTTGCTGTTCTGATGTTAATGAATTAAAACGCACAGCGTAACCCGATACACGAATTGTTAACTGTGGGTAAGCACTTGGATTTTTAATTGCATCTTCAAGTGTTTCACGTGTTAATACGTTCACGTTTAGATGTTGACCACCTTCTACTTTAGCAGGCTCTTCAATTGCGATGTCACGCGACTCAAAGTTACCTAGCTCAGCTAAGTTAACAACTGCGTCTTGTGCGACCACATCATCAACAGTACCAATACATCTTGCTTGTTCTGCACTTTCATCAATGAGCCAAATTGAATTATTAAGACGCTGATCGTCAGCTTTAGTGATTTGAATACCTTTTAATTTACTCATTGTATTACCTTCTGTGTTGTAGATTTGAGTCAACCATACAACAATAAACCTTATTAACACAAGGGTTAAAGAACAAATAATTAATACTTTATGGGTAGTTTACATTTATGTGGAATTGATGTTAAAACAAGGTTAAAGCGGTGAGTGAAATACATTTCAAATCAATATTTAGCTAGCGTTTATTCGAATTGGTCAACTTCCTTTAGCATCATCATAACGCTGCCGTACTTGCTTAAAGTCTTCAAATAACAGCTGAGATGATAATGTTGCTTCACCGAAAGGATTGGTTTCAGGTTCGAGTATGGCTTGTAACTGCCCTTCAGGATTAATCACCATAAAAGCTAAACTGTGGCTAACGTTATAATTGTCAGTAGTGGCTTCATATTCATATATAGCAATTATGTTTAAGCTATTTACAAAGCCTAAATAAGTAACATCCTCAATTTGTCTTAGCCCTATTATTCCAGGGGCGAAAAATGTCAAATACTCAGCCAGTACTTGAGCTGTATCACGCTGAGGATCAACGGTATAAAAAATAATATCGACATCATCATTCAATGCGCTTTGCTCTAAATAACGTTGAAATTGGCTCAGCGCTAATAATGTCATAGGGCAAATATCGGCGCAGTGCGTATAACCCGCAGCAACGATATGCCATTTGCCTAGCAAATCATCTTGGGTAAAACGATTGCCATGTTGATCCTGTAATACAAAATCCGCAATCGGCATGGCTTCATTTAAAGCGATACCATTAATTTTCGCTACGGGTTGAGATTGATATAACCCAAACAAGATCTTCAACACAATCAAAAAAATGACTATAACACTTAAGCCTAAGACCACATATCCAGATTTATTAGCGATTTCCTTTAAGGTCACTTAGCGGGACTCCATTAACAACTTTCGATTGATAAGCACCTATTTAAAAAAGCCGATTTATAAACACTCATTTATGAATATCTGTTTATAAATACATGACCAGCTTCTATATTCATCAACATAATAAAAATCAATATCGCAATGGGAGGGATAAACAACAGTAACTTAACGGCAAATCGTTCCCACTTTAGATGCATGAACACGGCTAAAATAAGCCCAGCCTTCATGATCATGAACATCAAGATAAGTGCCCAGCGTAAATAACCTTGAACCTGCATGTAATCTACCATGTAAGAACAAGCGCTTAAGACAAACAACAATAACCATGCCTTGAGATAAAGGCTAATGGGATGAACTTGACCCACTTTATGTGTTTGTGTGGAATTCATGATCACACCTCACCAAAGATAGAAAAAAGCAAAAATGAAGACCCAAACCAAATCAACAAAATGCCAATATAGTCCGGCTATTTCAACCATGTAAGAACCCTTTTTGTCATAATCGCCCGCATGTACACGCTTAGCTATCACTAACAGGTAGATAACACCTGCACTCACATGCAAACCGTGAAATCCAGTGATCATAAAAAAGGTAGCGCCAAATTGTGCAGCACCTAATGGGTTACTCCACGGCCGCACCCCTTCTTCAAAGATCAACTTACTCCACTCAAAAGCCTGCATACCAACAAAGGAGAGACCAAATAACGCAGTGATAAATATCAACAAACTGGCTTTACGTTTATCGCCTTGATAGGCAAAATTAACCGCCAACGCCATCGTGCCACTACTGGTAATCAGAATAAAGGTCATAATAGCAATCAACACTAATGGAACGTGCTCACCTGCTATCGTTAACGCAAATACTTCACTCGAATTTGGCCAAGTATCCACAGTACTCATTCGCACGCTCATATAAGCGGTTAAAAAAATACCAAAAATGAAGGTATCACTGAGTAAAAATACCCACATCATAAATTTAGGCCAAGGCATATCAAACACAGTGCGATCATTCGACCAATCAGATACTGCACTTTGCCAGCCTTTTTTGTCATCATCATTGTGGCTATTATTATTCATGACCGTCTCCTAAAAACCACAAAGCAATGCAATCGTTTTGTAGGTAGCTGGTGTCGCCGTTAACAATGCAAACAGCAACATCCACACAATAAACAAATAATGCCAATACCAAACACATAAGCCTAAGTTGGCACTCAACCTTTCATTATCGGCATGTTTAACAAAGCTGATCACAACCCGAATTAATGCAATAAAACCACCAGCCAGATGTAATCCATGAATACCTGTAAACAAATAGAAATAACTGTTGGCAGGATTACCATTTACCGCAAAACCAGATGCTGTAAGCTGCTGCCACACCAATAATTGCCCTATCAAAAACAAGCAACTGAATAATCCCGTCAGGCATAATGCCAATACCATACGAGTATTAGCCACGCTCTCATTGCTCGCCTTCGATGTCGCGGCAAAGCGGATAACAATGGACGCGAGTAATAAAAAGGCGCTGTTTACCCAGAGGGTAATCGGATTGCTAAAGGGTAACCAAGGCGGGCCTGCTAACGCTGTAAAATCAGGGTATTGTGAACGTGACAAGAAGGTAATTGAAATCAAGAAGAAGACAACAGTCACCACCATCAAAAAGAATACCAGCGCTGTTTTAGTTGATTGAGTCTGAACCACTCTTAAACACTGTGTCTGATTATACGAATCGGTAATATCAGCATCGTCTGACAACCAAGGCTTACTGAGTAATTGACGAATAATGTTCATTATCACAGCCCTCCCTTATCTGGTAATAAACTCTCTGCATCCGTTTTATTTTGTGGGGTAAAATCGGTCTTATGCCCGGGCACACTGTAATCATAAGCCCAACGATAAACGACAGGCACGTTATCCCCCCAATTACCATGTACAGGTGGGCATTGCGGCGTCTGCCATTCCAACGACGTAGCTTGCCAAGGGTTAGCAACGGCCACTTTACCGCGACGTAAACTCCAAATAAGATTGAAAATAAAGATTAACTGACCCACGCCCACAATCAAGGCGGCGACAGTGATACCAGCATTGAGTGTTTGTGTTGAATCGGGAATGAAAGCAGTATCACCCAGCGCAAAATAACGTCGCGGTACACCAAGAAAACCAAGATAGTGCATCGGTAAATAAATCGCATAGGTGCCGAGAAAGGTAACCCAGAAATGTAATTTACCCAGTCCGGTATGCAACATTCGCCCCGTCACTAACGGGAACCAATGATAAATGGCCGCAAACAGCACCATGATTGGCGATACTCCCATCACCATATGGAAATGGGCAACCACAAAGAAGGTGTCCGACAAAGGTAAATCAACCACCACATTACCCAAGAACAAGCCCGTTAGCCCACCGTGGGTAAAAGTAAAGATAAAACCAATGGCGAAGAACATTGGCACCGTAAAATGGATATTGCCACGCCACAGCGTTAACAACCAATTATAGACCTTCAATGCTGTCGGCACCGCAATGATCAAGGTGGTGGTGGCAAAGAAGAAACCAAAATAAGGATTCATACCACTGACATACATATGGTGCGCCCATACCACAAAACTGAGCCCACCAATTGCCACGATCGCCCATACCATCATCCGATAACCAAAGATGTTTTTCCGAGCATGCGTCGCGATCACATCCGACACCATGCCAAATGCGGGCAAAGCAACAATGTATACCTCGGGATGACCAAAGAACCAAAATAGATGTTGAAATAAGATGGGGCTGCCGCCAGTGTAGTCTAAGTTTTCACCTAAGGATAAGATCGCAGGCATAAAGAAACTGGTCCCCAGTAATTTATCAAACAGCATCATGATCGCGCTGACCAGCAAAGCTGGAAATGCCAATAAGCCTAAAATAGTGGCAATGAAGATCCCCCACAATGTCAGCGGCATTCTCATTAGAGTCATACCACGAGTACGCGCTTGTAATATCGTGGTAACGTAATTAAGCCCACCCATAGTAAAAGCAATGATAAAAATCGCCAGCGACAACAACATCAACAATATACCGTTATCAGCCCCCGGTGTACCTTGTAAAATAGCTTGTGGCGGATACAAGGTCCAGCCCGCACCAGTCGGTCCTCCGGTAACAAAAAAACTGGCAATCAGCACGATAACTGAGACCAAGTAGGTCCAAAAACTCAGCATATTAAGATAAGGAAAGACCATATCTCTAGCGCCAATCATCAATGGGATCAGGTAATTGCCAAAGCCTCCAAGTAATAATGCGGTGAGTAAATAGATCACCATAATAATGCCGTGCATCGTGACATATTGCAGATAAGAGCTTGGGTCAATGAAAGAGAAATGATCAGGAAAACCGAGTTGTAAACGCATTAGCGCAGACAATACTAAGGCGATCAGGCCAACAAAAATAGCCGTGACCGAATATTGAATAGCAATGACTTTATGATCCAGACTCCACACATACTTAGCAAAGAAGCCCGATGGTTGGTGATCGTCTGCTATAGGCTGTATTTCTTTCACTCAAACCTCCTACCAAACCCTATTGAACAGGCTGTAATGTAGCGATATACGCGAGAACATCGTCGATAGCCTGCTCATCTTGCAGTAATTTAGACATCAGGATCATCTGTGAGCCATACATATCTTGTGGGTGTTTACCGCGAATACCCTGTTGATAGTTCTCTAATTGACGTTTGAGGTAGCCAGTATACTGCCCCGCTAACTTAGGCGCTTTTTGAGCATAATGTCCTTGAGCAAACTCACCATGACAAACAGCACAATTTTTATAAATCTCTCGCCCAACCGACACATTACCGCGATGTTCAGTTGACTTGGTAACCGTAACCAGTGGCAATGAATGAAGGTATCGACTGATATTAGCCACCGCAGCATCGTCCGCTAACATCGCTGCAAACGGTAACATTTGACGGCCATAAATATCATCATCACTACCACCACGAATGTTACTACGGAAATAATTTAACTGCCGATTAAGGTAGTCACTTTCCTGACCAGCTAATACAGGCGCACCTATTGCTCTATTCCCTTCGCCATTCACGCCATGACAAGCGATACATGCGGTATAGCTTTGCTGACCCGCGGCAATATCACGACTAATACGAGCAAGGCTTTGCTTAAATGTTGGCTGTTGATTAAGCCATGTTTGATAATCACTTTCAGATTCAACAACTACATGTCCACGCATTGTATAGTGGGCAATACCACATAATTCAAGACATAGGATCTCGTAACGACCAAGTAAAGTAGGTGTAAACCAGAGGTAAGATTGCGTACCAGGCACCAAATCCATTTTCACTCTAAATTGGGGAACAGTGAAATTATGTAATACGTCTTTAGAGCGTAACAACACTTTAACAGGACGTTCTATAGGCAGGTGTAATTCATTACTATTGATCAATACATCATCTTGACCATGTGGATCGTCAGGGTCGATACCAAACGGATTATTCAAGTTAATTAACGCAATAGCCGTACGACCAAGTTGGCCATCGTCACCGGGTAAGCGAAAACTCCAATGCCATTGCTGGCCAACCACTTCGACCTCATTGGCATCTGCAGGTACATCAACAAAGTCAGCCCAAACAAACAGTCCAGGAGTTAGCATCGCGATAATACCAATCGAGGTTAATACCGTTAACCAACCCTCTAGTTTGTGGTTTTCTGGTTCGTAATCTGCTTTTCTATTTTTGTTGTGACGGTACCGGTACACCACGTAAGCGAGAAACAGGTTCACAGCAACAAATACGGTACCTGTGACCCAGAAGGTAATGTTGATAGTTTGATCGATCGCTGTCCAATTTGAGGCGATAGGCGTAAACCACCATGGACTTAAAAAATGAAACAACAAGGAACTAATAACCAGTAAAAGAATTACTACCGCAATGACCATAATTTAACCATCGATTATCGTCAGTTTTACGAAATATAAAACCAAGCAAGGATTTGAACCCAGTACAATTAACTAAGCTTAGCTGAAAAACTTTGAATTGCTTCGAGCAATAATAAAAGCGCTCGTTTAAGGCGTTCCCTTCATCACCCGATTATAGGCATCCTGACAGCTCACGACCCAATGCGGGGAGCCAGACCCACAACAAATAGGTTCAACATTGGGGTGCGATTTCATTATTGTGCCAAAATTATGCTCTTGCACCGGGTCGACATCGACAAATAAAATATGTTTACCTTTTATCAGTAACTCTTGAAAGCGAACAAAGTGTACATTCGGCTTCTGAAAGCCAATAAAACCCCCTTCCCAGATACAAAAGCCAAAGCTCAACACAGCCAAAAAAATGAAGGGTAACCAGCCTGCCGGGCCATCAGTCCAGCCCAACATATAGGGCAGTCCTAACGCCAACATAGCAACAATGACGCCAACGCCGGCGCCTATTTCGCTGCCCTGAATCAAATTTTGCCGAAGTAAGGATTCAACTTCATGTAAATGGTGCTGCTTAACATGGCAATCATCAAGACTTAGCACATGAATTTGGGGTTCGGTAAATCCTTCTGCTTCTAGCTCCCTTTCGACAATCTCTAGTTCATCAAGATCATCAGATACATAATAGTGTCTTAACATAGTAACTACCGCCTTGAAAACAGTCGCTTTCACAAACTATATTGATCATTAGTCTAGAATTCACACACAAAAATATATAAACATGTGTCAAACCATAGTTCGATTATCCGTATAAGTGAAGATAACCAAGGTAATTAACAGGCATAAAAAAACCAGATATCTATCTGGTTTTATATGTTCATGATAATGCTTTATACATTCAAATCACCAACTTATAACCCACACTATATACCGACTGCACCAGTTCCATATCGGGTTTGATATCATTTAATTTTCTTCGTAATTTCTTGATATGACTGTCAATGGTGCGCTCGCTAACAACGCGGTGATCTTGATATACATGGTTAATTAATTGTGAGCGTGAATAAATCCGACCGGGCTCTTTAGCTAAAATTTGTAATAAATTAAATTCTATAGCTGTTAGTTCAACAGGAGTATCAAAAACGCGTGCTTGATATTTATCGGGGTCTAACTCGACAATCTTGCACTTGGAGTTAGCCGTATTTGTATCACTTACTGAACCCTCTAACGATTGCCTCGATGATACAGGTGATTGCGTTCGCCTTAAAACCGCCTTCACCCGTGCAACAACTTCACGAGGAGAGAAAGGTTTACAAATATAATCATCGGCTCCCAGCTCTAAACCAATGAGACGGTCAATCTCATCAACTCTTGCAGTCACCATAATAATCGGCACCGCAGAAAACCGTCTTATCTCTTTACACAGTGTAATACCGTCTTTACCAGGTAACATCAGGTCTAACAAAATGATATCAAAAGCTTGGTTATGTACTAGATCAAGTACAGCATTACCATCATGCACCATCACGGTTTCTAAATTCGATTGCGCCAAATAATCCGTTAACAACTGGGCAATTTTCACTTCGTCTTCAACGATCAATACCTTGGACATGTTCCCTCACTTATCGGCATTAATGGTGTTTTACTTACGTTTATAATTTTTTCATTTACGTTTATAAGTAGTCTAATTTAAGGGTAATGTAATTTTGATACCTAAACCACCCTGTTTAGATGAAAATGCCTCAATACTCCCTTGATGGGCATAAACAATATTCTTACAAAGCGCTAATCCTAGACCTGAGCCACCGGTTTTACGATTACGTGAACTTTCTACTCGATACAAATGTTCAAACAATTTAGCCAGCGCACTCTCCGGTACAGCTGGCGCACTGTCTTCAATAATGATCTCGGCGTTTTGCTTATTTCTCGTTAAGCTTACAAATACCTTACCCGGTGCATCGGTGTATTTAAGGCAGTTGGTAAATACGTTATCGAAAAGCTGATTTAAACGCGTTTCATCTGCCCATACCACCAGCGGTTTATTGCTACATTGTATATTTACGAGCAAACCTTCTTTATCAAGTATAATCTGATGACGCTCAACACTCTGCGATAATAATAACGTCAGATCTAATGCAGATTTCTGATAACGTAGCGCACCAATTTCAGCATTTGTTGATTCATTCAAATCATTAATCAGCTTTTGCAAATGCGCGACTTCTTCAGATAGAGATTGTAAACCCGCTTTATCCAATGGGCGAATACCATCCTCCATTGCTTCGATCTCGCCTTTTACAATGGCCAGTGGCGTGCGCAGTTCATGAGATATATCAGCAAGCCAACGTTTTCTGGAATCTTCATTTTGCTCTAATGTTGCAGCAAGATCATTAAAGTTACGTGCTAAAGTGGCTAATTCATCCCGGCCAACGACCTTTAAACGCGTTTGTAACGCGCCTTTATTCAACTTAACCACGGCTTTTTTTAGTTTGGTGATCGGTAATACAAAATGACGAGATAACGGCAATGTGATCATAAAAATAAGTACAAAAACACCAGCAATAATGAAAACAAGGTTCTGGTTATTTTCAGCCACAAACGCGATATCAAACTCATCTGTTAACGCTTTACTCGGGGGTAAGGCGATATAGCCAATAATGTCACCGTTAAGTAGAATTGCTTTGGTATTATAATTATCCCGAAACCGGCCAATTAGAGTTAGTTTACCTTGGTTTAACAAACTAACCCGTAGATCATTACTCTGCCTTGGAAGGCGGTTCGTCATTTGTCCATCAGCATCTTCTGGATAACGCAAACCTTGTGAGGATAGGGATAATATCATTGGCCAATAGTCTATATCTGTTCGATTTCTTCGCTGTCTAGGTGGCGGAGGTCTGCGCTCAAACTCTTGCGGTCCAAATCCTGTTATACCAGGCTCGAGTGGTCTGCTACCTCTACTGTCATTCTCTCTATGTTGATTAGGTCTATGCTCATTCGGCCGATTAGCTCTCTTTGATGGCGGTGGTCTTTGCCGAGATGATGCTACAAGTTCATTCCAGCCGCCCTTTTCTTGATAAAGGTTAGCGAGGTTATCAGATAACAGCTGCATACTTTGGATCTGTCGCTGATTCACATAATTCAGCATGCCACGGTCAAAGCTCCACTGCATTAAACCATATAAAACAGATAGTACTATTGCACTGGTTAATAATAAAACGAGTAATAATTTAGGAAATATACGCATCGAGTCTCCCTACTGGTATCTCTAAGTTATACCCTTAAATAGTGAAAATGTCTCAAGTTAGATTAACGTTGCACATTTATTCCTTATTTGTTGCATCGTTTTTCCATACTCATTAATTAGACTGAATGTAATTAAATAAATTACAAGCGAAGGGAGTCTAATATGATATTAAAAACAAAGCAGTCAATAACACTAGCAATGATGTTATCCCTACCATTGGCGTTATCAGGCTGTGGCAGTAGTGAAGATAATGCGACGGCAGACGATACGAACGAACCAACCGAATTCGACATATCACTACAAGCAGTCATCAGTGAAAAAAACCTTGATCGCTCACCTATTGCAAACCGTGATATCCCTTCGATTGACTCTCCGCTTGCGAATCTAGGTAAAAAATTATTTTTTAGCCAAAGCCTCGGCGGTGGTTTTGATAGTGCTTGCGCCAGTTGCCATCACCCAACACTCGGTGGTGCAGATGAATTAAGTCTCCCTATCGGTGTTGAATCCATTAACGCGCAAGTACTTGGTCAAGGACGAGAAAATAGCACCGGCGTTCCCATTGTACCGCGTAACAGTCCAAGCATATTTAATGTCGCGTTATGGGATAGCGGTTTATTCTGGGATTCACGTATTGAAAGTCTGGGTAAAGAAAACAATCAAAACGGTGCCGCATCAGGTATCAGCACACCTGATAGTGGCTTTGGTGTCGCAGATAGTAATGCAGGCTCTAACTTGGTTACCGCGCAAGCAAGGTTTCCTGTAACGTCAACGGAAGAAATGAAAACCGCTGATTTTGAAACGGACAGTAGCAATAATGTTATTCGCGAACACCTTGCTGCACGTTTAGGCGATTATGACGAAGGCGCTGGCGAGTTAAGCCGTAACGAATGGTTAACCGAGTTCCAAACTGCGTTCAATAGTAGTGCCGATACCGAAGATCTGGTGACTTTCGAAAATACCGCAGAGGCCATTGGTGAATACGAACGTTCTATGGTATTTATCAACTCACCTTGGCGTAATTATCTCGACGGGGATATTTCCGTGTTAACAGAACAGCAAAAACAAGGTGCGTTATTATTCTTTAATGCCCCTGCAGATGGTGGCGCGGGTTGTTCAGCGTGTCACAGTGGTCCACTGTTAAGTGATGAGCGCCATAACAATGTCGCCTTTCCACAGATTGGCGTTGGTAAAGGTGATGGCGGCAATAGCGATGATGATTTTGGTCGTGAGCGCGTAACAGGTGATGCGGTGGACAGATATAATTTCCGTACTCCGAGTTTATTAAACATTACAGCAACAGCACCTTACGGCCATGCTGGAACATTTGATTCACTCGAAAGAGTTGTCCGTCATTATAACAATCCAAGTCGCAGTATCGATGATTATGCTGATGATAATGAATGGTGCCAATTAGCGCAATTCGATAATATCGCCAGCTGTACAAGCTTGTACCCTAACGTGCGCACTAATGGCGAACTTGCGTTAGATAAACTTAACGAAGAACGTCGAGATGGAACATCTCGATTACCCAATATTAACTTAAATGATGATGAAGTCGATCAGCTGGTGGCTTTCCTCAACAGCCTAACGGACCCTTGTGTAGAAAGTCGTGATTGCCTCGCCGCTTGGATAGCGAATGACAGCACAGATAATCCCGATGACCAAGTTCTGATTGCTACTGATATAAATGGCAGTCCATTATAGGGTTCATACAAACTCCTTAGGTGTTACTGACTTAATATTCTTGTGATCTAAAATATACATTAACCACATAATTGATGCTTTAGTTCACAGAGTTAATCATCATCACGGTTAGGAAAAACACATATGAATAATGATATTATCCAGCAATTTAAGTTATGTTAGAGTTAGGACTTAATGGGCATTATGAAAATACCCAGTTCTAACTCAAGGTTTATAACATGGAAAATTTCATTACTTCAGTTGTGCAGGATAATATTTTAACGCTAACAATAAATCGCCCTGAGGCACGTAATGCGTTAAATCAGGCAATGTATTTATTACTCGCTCAAGGATTAGAAACGGCACAACAGGATGATGCCATTCATGTCGTGATGCTTAAAGGGTCGGCCGATATTTTTTGCGCGGGCAATGATATGCAAGATTTTCAGGCCATGTCACAAGGTCGAGCGGATCAACATGGTGGTCGCTTTATGCGTGCATTAATCAACTGTGATAAACCAATTGTGGCAGCAGTTAATGGCTCTGCAATGGGGATCGGAGCCACC
>Ga0209292_1003273_pt1 | contig 17920 bp, 11 predicted proteins | sample GOMGulsemesocosm_2_FD_184634 | JGI IMG/M metagenome (GOLD analysis project Ga0209292, IMG submission 184634) | Methane-oxidizing microbial communities from mesocosms in the Gulf of Mexico - GOM9C Gulf of Mexico (SPAdes) (version 2) | ecosystem: Environmental > Aquatic > Marine > Cold seeps... | reverse complement strand
GCGTATATCCAACCTTGCTCACTTTCGTCTGCGCCTGCGTTTATGTCTTTAATGCGTTGACGCGCTAGGGTTAGCGTAAGGTAATGATGGCTACGCACTAATAAGTCGGTTTGTTGTTCGCCACTTTGAATAAATACTTGGGTGGTTTCTTCGTCTAAACTGGTTTGAAAAATAAAACTAAGTTGATCAAGCGAGGTTACGCTAGGACGAAGTTGCACGGTGTCGTCAAGCGTTCTATTTATTTGTAGCTGCCATGTTTTACCGTCAATATCTAAATATTCTTGATCGTTTAATTCAAACTTTTTTAAGGGTTCGTCAAAGCTTTCTGCGAGTATTTCTTGCCACCACGAATACGTGTTATTGTCGTAACTTAGTACCATTTGGTGTGACTTTTGATATGGGAGTAAATGAAAGTATTCAAGCTCTATGGCGTCAGAAATATGATCTACCGGTATAAGGCAATCGCAAGGCGGTTTTAGGTCTGCCACATTTAAGCCGTAACCCGATTTACTTCCTAGGTTGATGGCATCTCCCTCGTGAAGTTTTGCGATGTGGTCACCTGCTAACTTTTTGCCGTTCAACCATGTGCCGTTGCTACTTACGTCTCGAATGATCCAATATTCGCCATTCCATTCAATAAAGGTATGCACTTTAGACACGTAAGGTTCTGACACGTAGGTATTTACTGCGCTTTTAAGGCGTCCAAAACTATGATGAGATTGTAATAAAACATTCGTTTGAGTTTGTACGTCTATTAAAGCCGCCATATCGTTCTTCCATTGTTAATGTTAATTTATGATTAAACTAGGGCCTGCGCCCTCAAGTCATTAGGGGCTATTTATCATTGTTCATATTTTCTGCAATAGACTCTTTTTAATGCGAGAAAGCAGAATAAACGACGTTTGGTTATTCCAAACGAGTTATATTCTAATGCCGCTAGCGATAAAAAGAGGCATTGCCCGAAGGGCTGAGGCTTAAATTGCTTTACTTTGCGTTGAAAAGAGTTGATTTAGATGACTAAATGGCACTATTTTCGCCTTAGTATTTTACCTAAGTTAAAGTAATTTAATCTCTCAGCAGAATTATTGAACAAAGATCAACAGCCTCTATTATATTATCTGCTTCTTAATTTTCATAATCTTTTGATTTACTGTTTGAAAGTATAAATACTGCTAGTTAATGGTCAGCTGACGAACCGAGCCCCTTAGTGGTTGACTGCCACCATTTTTACAGGGAATTAGTCGACCAGGTATTCCCATACCTTCACTTATATAAACACTGTTTTTATGCACCGCTAAATTTGACGGTGTGTCTAAATCGGTTGCGAGTAATTGAATTTTTCGTTGTGACAAATCTATTTTAAGTAACTTACCACTAAAACGTTTATAACCACCGTGAAAAGGTTCTGAGGGGACTATTTCTGGTGAGAGTGGTTGCAAAAATTCGTCACAAAATTCAGTAACTAATAAATTGTCGTCTTGCGTAAGGCACAACCCTGTAGGTAACGTTAATCCATTAACCAATGTGGTGACCTCGCCATTTTCAGGGTCAACCGAAACAATTTCGCCTTGGTGTTTACCAAAATCAATGCCTTTAAACACGTTTCCACGGCCTAACTCTCCCGAAAATAATGAGATAAGTAATTGCCCTGTAGATTTTTGATAAACAATATTAACAGGTACCGGAGCTTGACCAAGTGCTAGGTTAGGTAATACACACAATATGCGTTCAGGTTGGCCGCGAATAAACTCTATCACTTCATTGGTATCGGGCTTTATACAATACCAAGCATTACGTTGGCAGTGATAACACAAACCACTGATGTTTCCTTGTGTTTCAAATAAAGAGCTAATTTGATCACTTTGTACTTCTATAATTTTTGACCCATTTTCGTAATCGCTAAAAGCAACAAGCCAGGGTGAATCATCTTTTTGTTGTGCTTGTGTTGGTGCTAAGTCAGCTAGGCCTTTAATTTCATCTCGCAGCATGTGGTTTTGCATATTCAATGAACCGTAACCACTTAACATGGTTTGTGTTATTTCACCGTTATGTCTATTACGAACGGTTAGCTTACCTGAATAGGGAGGTAAATATTCAGCAGCGCCAGCTTCAATAAGCAATAAATTACCGGTGTCGGTTATTACCATGCCTTTAGGGTTTAACAGGTCCTGAGTGACGTACTTTTCTTCTGCTAAATTCTCGACGATTTGGCTTTCTGTTATATTAAGTGTTTCTTGTATCATCCTGCACACAACATACCTCCTACATATAATACTAAGTTTAGCTGTAATTATTCAGCCAAAAAACATAGCGCACCACAGAGAACACCAATAAACAATATCGCGCTTTATTTTCTCTGTGTAGCGCAGCACCTCGGTGTCTCGGAGGTGTATCATCTAACCCTATTTAACCTGAACTTTTAATCAGACCATTGCCCCAATAATACAATGTTAATATTTATCCGTGTTTTTCTAATATGAATTTGTTTGGCATTCTAACGCAGATGTATTTACTGAGTTATTTAATGCACGTGACGCCCGTTGTTTTAACCAATGCACAACTTCAATTAATTCTTGTTCTTTGATCTCGTGTACATCTCTTGCTTTGCCTATTCCTGATAAAAGTGTAATACAAAGATCTCCACCTATATGTTGGCGAAATTCGTCTAAGCCAGAATATATAAGTAACTGACCATATTGGTTACGTTGGCTTAATGCGTTATGCCATAAGGTAAAGCCAAGTTGTTCAAGCAAGTTAATAAGCCTATTAGCATCATCGTCGGTTAACAAACCAATACCAACGGCGTAACGAGCATCAATGGCCATACCTATAGCAAGGGCTTCTCCATGACGAATACTAAAACGGGTTAATGATTCCAGTTTATGTGCGCTCCAATGACCATAATCGATTGGGCGGTAACTGCCATTTTCGAAGATATTTCCTGAGCAACTAATTTGTTCCACATTTAATTGAGCACAACGTGCTATAGCATATTGGCAGGTCTTTTTATCAAAATTATTGAGAAGGTTAGCGCTTTCTTCTAACCATTTAAAAAAGCTTTTATCTTTAGTAACAGCGACTTTAATCGTTTCAGCGAATCCTGAAAGACGATCACGCTCAGGTAAAGAATTCAGTAAGGATATGTCGTTCATTACCGCAATAGGCGGAGAAAATGTGCCTATTAAGTTTTTTATATTCGACCAGTTGTAACCATTTTCTATGCTAACTCCGGTATTGTTTTGAGCCGACACGGTGCTAGGTAATCGTATCAATTTAACACCTCGACGAAAGGTTGCACATGCTAGCCCTACGGCATCAATTAACGCCCCTCCACCGATAGCGATAACGCAGCTATGGCGATCTAATTGGTGATGTAACATGTCATGATACATTCGATCTATTTGACTATGTTGTTTTGCTGTTTCACCGCCGTTAATAATTTTAGGCAAGGCGACGAGATCAAATTCTTCTTTATGAAATTCAAAAAAGGTATGAATTTGGGGGCGTAATTGACGGTTACTACTATCTACACCCGAATCTAAATAAATGAATATTTTCTGGCGGCCAGGTAATAACTTAGTCAGCAAGTTGTACAACACTGGGTTAGCCAATTCAAATACATTGTTTTCAAACATAATAGGATATTGATGAGAAACGTTAACGGTTGCATGAATGTGAGTAATTGTTTTGCTCTTATTAAAAATATTACTTCGCCCATGTAGACCAAGTAATTTCGACAATTGCTGATTTACTCGTTTTAATAGTATAAATACTGGAGATAAAACCACACGGGAAGCGAATAACCCCAGTATAAAAAACAATAATATAACCAAGCTATTCGATGACGCTAACAACTCTGTAATCGATTTAACCCAAGCAGCTTGGTGTTGATCAAACCATATAAAACTTCCCATTATAATTAGCAAGGTTGCGCTAAATAAAAAACCTTTTGTTAGGAATTGTGGCTTGTACTTCTCGAGTAGAGGCATTTTTGATCCAAAAACTTTGATATTGAATTAAAAATAACAAACAGGTTTACATAAAGGTATTACAGCTTATTACAAGCAAGTAATTTTATAGGAAACTATTGATTAACATTAAGTAAACAGCAGGCAAAAAAATAAAACGTTCTAGTTTGATAAGCCGAGATTGGGTTGGGTTATTTTGATACAAACAAAAACAGGTTAAAAGCAATGAGCTTTTAACCTGTTGTTTGTACTCTATAATACTTGCATATTATAGCGTTTCTATCGATTTCATTTATAGCTTTGTGTAGCTATTGATTTCATACAATAATAACTAATTACTGAGTTATTTATTATCGTTAGACTTTTCTTTGTAGTCTGGAACATAATTTACATCGTAAGTGGGTGCCTCTAACAACTCATCATCATTTTCAAATGAAATTGTAACGGGCAATTTACTGTATGCATTTATGTCTTTAATTTTTTCTTTATCTTCTTTCTTTTCTTCTATATCAAACGACCGAAACATCGTACGTTCGCTGTCCCATGCACTTACGTGATAGGTTTCGCTAGGTACATTAACATTTAGTTCGTCGATGCAGTTTTCCAGACATTCATAAGCGATCACTTGCTCAGGACTTGTATCAATGTCACTGACTTGTTGTTCCTGAGTTATATTCCCTGTTTTTGAGTACGTTAAAGCATCTGAATTATCATGAGGTCCATTTGCTATGACGTAGCCACCGACAAATAGAGTAATTGCAAGTACTTCTATTCCGCCGATTCTTATTTTTTTCATACGTTGTCTCACTTTGCATTAATGATTAGCATGGTGAATATCAATTTTATATACGAAAACAAAAGCAACGCGCTTTAACTTCTATGCTGCAAGCAATAAAGTCGAGCTCTTAACTGTATAGTTTTCTCGCTAACTTGATTATTGAAATGTCACTTTAATTGGTTACCAAAGTAGTCAATTCAATTATCCCGTTTTATGAGATAGATATAACTTATTACAAATTCGATCAATAAACTAGCAGTCTAATGCGCGTTAAAACATTACACTCTATTACATTCAGTATAGTTTGAAATATTACTGAAATATATTTTTAATAAATTTAACAAGTTACTGATCAATTATTGAACAAAAGTTAATTTAATAATGGATAAAAAAACTTTAGTTCAATTTGTTATAAAGCTATCACCAATATATCTTTCGGTAATAACAATAGAGCAATTGTACCAAAAAAACCTGCAATTGTCACCCAAAGTAAATAGGCATATTGAGTAATTTTTCTACTTTACACACCAGTTAATCAACACAAAAAATGGCATACAATCTACAGTCATTATTTTTATAGGTAAATCAATATGTTTAGGCTTAGTAAGCACATATCCGTTATTAATTACTGACCATCAAAAAGAAAAAACATACTTTAAATTATTGGCTCCAATATTAATTTTGATCGATTAATCCCTTAGACTGTTGATTAAATCACTTTCTTTGATTATCTATAGGGTCGACCTTCCCACAGGAGATAAAATAGATTTTTGACGAAGTAGGCGGCAGAAATCTACCTTATTTTTATACGAAAATATAAACGAGAGGAATTAAACCACCAACAATAACTAGCCAACCTCGCTTTAAACGCCATGGGCTATATTTTCCTTTCACCATAAATAACGATGACAGTGCGATAAAGATCAATAAGCCAGCGTAAATATCGGAAAATACAACCCAGCCTTTTTTCGCTTCATTTAAATGCAAAGTATTAAATTGTTTGAATACTACACGCTCGCGAACATGCTCATAAACCGCGGTGTTTTTAGCGAAGTTTGCAGTTAATGTACCTCCCTCTTTAAAAAATAACTTATATTGCTGTACCGATTCCCAATAAGTGGCCTTTATTGAGCCCTCGAATGGAAATAAGGCGAGTAATGCTTTGTTTAATTGCTCGTCTGGCTCGGTATTTTTTCCTGCGAATGGCTTTTCTACGCGTTCTACTATGTAATTTGGGTTCCAATCGGCAATATGATTAAGTGCAATACCTGAAATAGCAAAAACCAGCGTTAAACCAATACACAAATAACCGATGTCACGGTGTAACGTGCGATTAAGTGTGTACCAATTAATTGAGAGTTTTTTAGTCAAGAACTTTAACTCCAATAGGAGATAGTTGATAGATAGACATTGGCTCTGTAATACTTGTTTCGTCGAATGTTTCACCCCGACGTTTAGCTATTTGTGCTTTATGTTGTTTGGTTTGTTTTAAGCTTAATTCTATGCCTGTAAGCGTGCCTGTTGCTAGTGCTTGACGCCCTTTAGCATGCAATGGAAATACCATATCGCCATCACGCACTTTAATACGTAATTTTTCAAATTTTGCGTCTGATGCAAGCTCCATCCAACATCCTCTTCGACTACATACTCCAACGATCATACCCGCAACCGTTACTTGTTTGTCTAAGTAATTTTCAGGGCTAGCAAGCATAGTAGATATTTTTATTTGTGCATTGTCGTTAATCGTTTCGCCAAACGTAAGCTCTTCAGCATATGCTGCTAAAGATGTCGTCAATAATACACCAACAAATAATAATATTTTTTTCATTTTATATTCCATTTTTAAACACAGATGTCCAAAGGACTCATCATAAACAAGATTAATTAAAAGAATAATTAATACCTAACCAAAATTGTCGACCTACTTCAATACCGCTTCGGCCAGCATTAATTGCATAGGTTCTAGCATCAAATAAGTTACTGATATTCACATTAATATTTAGAGAGTGGCTACCATAAATATTAGGTTGCCAATTAAGCCCCATATTAACCAGAAAACGAGAGTCTACTTCAATGGTACGATAAGTGGGAATTAAGAAGCTACCTTGATTACACTCTGAACAGGTATCAATGGTTTCATTATCACCTATATCTTCATAACCACCTGTCGATTCAGCGGTTTTATAACCTTCAGTAAAAGTGCCCGTAAACGTGGTGGTTAAATTTTCTAACCAGTCAATCGACCAACCTAAATTAGCCTGTAATGGTCTTGCAAAGTTAGTATTAATTTGGTCTAAATCGTCTTTCGCTATAATTTGTCCTTCATAAAAAACTAAGTTATTTGTGCCAACGGGATCCGATTCAGTATCGTAATCTTCAGAGCTTGAGTAATTGTCACTGGCAGAGGTATTAAACCAAAGTGAGTGCTTGCCATATTGTGCATGCCATGAGAAAGAAAGTCGTTCACTGTGACCATAGCCTGAGTTATTCATTTCAATATATTCAGTACCGTCTTCGTTGATCGAAACTTCCTTACTTTTAGCTAATTGATCTTCTTTAAAGCGCTTAACATACTTTAATGAAAAGGTACCAAAGTTATCGGTGGCTTGTTTCCAGCCAACCATTAACTCGTCGTCGTAAGGCATTTTTACATTGGTATAACGATACTGATAATCAGCAATAGTGCTTGAATTTATCCAACCTTGTAAATAACCCGTTTCATTTGGTCGATATTGATTATAAGAAGGAATTTGTTGCTCGCGAATTTTGTAGGTTATTAGCCCGGCATCGTAGTAACGACTCGCCCCTAAAATAGCCATACTTTTACCATTGTCAAAAACATCAATACCAACAGATAAGCGAGGTGAAACATTTAGCTGTTTAAAGAAATCATCGTACTCACCACGAAATGATACCGTGGTGGTGGTGCGCCCAACTTCAATGGTGTCTGAGGCAAAAAGTGCATATCGTAATAAGTCAGCATTTATATGCTCTTCTGGGTACACTAAACGCGATTGAAAATATTGTGGCGTGATCAGGGTGTTTTCATCATTGGCTTTCAAATGCTCAAAGTTATTTAGGTCAAAGGTACCGCCTAACTCTTCAATAAACTGCTCTATAGGAAGAAGATAAGAAACTTCAACACAGTCATTAACATAACCACTACAGTTTAGTGGTGCATCGCCAGAAACAGTTGAGTGTTGAATGGCTGAGTTATAAAAATAGCCGTCTTGATCTCTATCTCGTTGTATTTTTTCATACTGTACTTCTGAGCCTAGATAAATATTATGGATAACACCCAGAGCTTCAAAGTCATTAATGGACAGTTTATTTTTCCATGAAAGCGAGGTTTGTACTTTATCTAAATCGCCATAGCCTCCCTCTTTTGAAACTGGAATGTCAACGGAGTCATTACCATCAGAATATTGTCCCCACTCTTTTCCGTCTGCTTGTAACCAAATATAATAATGTGGCGGTGCTTTACGTGAATTATCACTTTGGCTGACGTTAAACTCAGACTTCATATTCGCCCAACCAAAATCATGTTGCACATTTAGGGTACTGCCAATAGCGCCACCTTCATCGATATAGTCACTATTTAGGGTATCTTTTATATAGTCATGGCTTTCATAAGGTGCATAAATAAATGACCAATCAAGCTGATCAAACCAACCTTCACGATAACTGTACTTAACTAATAAATTGGCATTTTTACGTGTTTCTGTTTTAAATTCTTGCAGCGATATTCCTGAAATCACACTGTCTAGATAATTGGCACTAACGAATAAACCATGATTTTCATTAATACGATGATGTACTTTCATGCTGTAGCTATTTTTTTGGTACTGGGTGATTTCATCTTCATCTGAGTCTCCTTCATCAGCCACAGAAGTCAGTTGATTAGTACCGTTTATAATATGGTAATTAGCCCAGTCACTTTGGCTACCGCGGTAGCCCATCGAAAATGATGTTTGTTTTGCCTCATCAAAGGCACTCATTGTTTCAACATCAACAACGCCGCCAGAAAAGTTACCAAATTCAACGGGAATATTGTTATCGTAAACGTTAATAGCTACAACCATATCGCTGTTAACGTTCATGCTTTGTACGCCACCTTGAATTTCGTTCTCTGAAGATGTATTACCACTTGAGGCTGGATCTTGTCGGGAATTGTAATTCATACCGTCAATAAAGAAGCCTGTTTGCCACGATTTACCGCCTGATATAGAGATTTCTTGTGCTTTAATTTCTTGTTGAGCATCAACATCAAAAGCACCTTCTGATAATTGAACCCCTGGTAATAAGGCGATTAATTCATTGATGTCACCATTTGTTTTAGGTGCATTATTAATAAAATTTTTGTCGAGATGAAAACGCCCAACCACTTCCGGCGTTTCTATACCTACATAACGACCATAAACATTAATGTGTTCAATGTTTTTTTCGTCGAGTAGGCAGTTTTTTATCGTTTCATTACTGACATTTTTCGTCGCTAAACGATTTTGACAATTTTCAATATGGGCAACGCTCGCTTTTACTTGTTCAGCTAATCGAGTGTAAATGTCTATGTGTGCTTTATGTTCGGTAATATTTACTTGAGAAGTTACTGCATCACCAAGAGGTTCGATGGCTTTAGTCTCTTGAGACATAACGTCTGTACATACCATACCTGTACTAGTTAAAACGAATAATATAGAAAAGCTTATTTTTCTCATCATAATTTTTTAAATCTACCGTTACTTGGTTACTTAGTTAGTTGCTTAGCCATTTATTCAAAATTCAGCTATCCGTATAAACGTAATAAGCGCCTAACAATTAACTTGTTAAGCGCTTAATGCTTTACGGCATTCTTTTTATATTAATAACTAACAAAGGTTAGCTACCTAATGGTGTAACATCGTCAACGTCATTAATGCCATCGTTATCGCTATCTTCATCTAATGTGAAACCTGAAGCAGTAATTTTCTCGGCAGTAACATCCGCAATAAAGAAGTTTGGCAAACCATCATGATCGGTATCTACCGAAGCAATATCACTACTTGGTAAATCATCGTGAAGCGCATAAAGACTCGCAATTTCAATATTGTAATCTAATTGATCTGCTTCAGCATTTACACTATGTGCAACCAGTGCCGTTACTTGATCGTACTGACCGCCATTAAAGTTAGCCGTCACTAAGTCATCCATCATGTCCTCAACATCGCCGTCAGTTAAGGCTAAAACATTTTCTGTAAGGGTTGATAAACGACTGTTAATGTCCGTAGTTTCGCTAGCATAATGTGCCGCATAATCGGTAATATTAGCTGCGTTATATTTAATGCCGTGTACATAAGTGTGGTTCCACTTATAAGTACCCGTTGCAGAAGTACCGCTTTCAAGTAGATCATCATTAATAAGCTCTAGTGCATCTTCTAGTAGATCGACATCATCTGAAGCAATCATTGTATCTAAACTTGCTAATGCTGAATCAAATACCACTGCAGACTTATCAAATAACTGATATTTATTTAAATAGTTAGCAAGTTCGATATATTTTGCCGCTGCATCTTCTACATCTTCCATTTGTCCAGCTTCAACGATGATGTTGTCTGCTGTTGTAGAGATGTTGTCTTGATCATTAACTAAATGTAAGGTGTTCATTAAATCGTTATGTGCAGACAATACAGAAGAAGCACTAAATTTACCTGCTTCAGTAGTATAATGAGTATCAACTAACGTTTTACATTTAAGTGCTTGTGCTTGCGCATCACCACCGTATTGAGCTTGTAAATCAGTTAAACGGTTACAGCCGTAAAACCCAGTTACTGTACTTGTTGATTTAACATCATCAACATAAGCGGTTGAAGTTAAAATGTCGCTAGCGCTGTTTAATAACGTCGCCGCTGCATCAAATTCTCCACGAGCATATAAAACAGAAGCGGCACGAGGTGTGAAGTTATTATATTCAACCAGTGCTTGATATAACACTTTGTACTCTTCGTCAGCAGTAAAGTAATCAATAGCAGGCTGAATTGCTTCAGTAACAGGCATTCCTGCAATAACATTGTTTACTATTTCATTGCTGAATTTTGATGCGGTAGCATTTTTGATATTATTTGAGCTACCAACCGATAATACTAAGTTGTAAGCTTCATTACTTTCTGCATCTGGGTACAACCCTGGGAATATCCCAGATAATAATTCTAATGGGTATGCATAGGTATTTACCGTTGCATCGCTATACTCTGACGCTTCATAAACATTTAAGTCATCAAAACCCGTTATACCGTAATACGATAATGCTAAGGCGGTATATTTTTTTGCTTGCTCTACTGCATTCAAGCTATAAAATAAATCTGTTGCCCAAGTTACATGTAGTGCGCGAAATTGATTCGTAAATTGGTCTTCATAATCGCCACTGCGGGTATATTGATAAAGTCCTGCATTTTCTGCAACATCAACATAATGTTGAACATCTGCAATCGCATTTGCTAGGTTCTCTTCATTTCTGTCGGCAAAATAAGCTTCAATTGACGCATCAGCATGCGAATTAAATACCGTTAAAAATTTTCCATAAGTTGTAGAATATTCTTCTGCAGCAATTTCACCCACGTACAACTTAAGTAAAGACATTAATTGTGCCGCTTCTTCGTATTGATTTACGTCACGATAATCTTTGTATAAACCTAGGTAAAAGCTAGCATCAACATTAGCAAGGTTAGCTAAACCCTTTTCAGTAAGGTATATGTTGTAATTGGTTACGGCCAAAGCACGTAAATCTGCCGCTTTGTCATGATTTCCACGTCGGTCAAGCGCTGTAGCAGCGGCTTGGTATGCTGATGCTTTAGTTTGTACAGAAGCAATTTCCTTGAGCAGAGATTCAGCCTTTACATCAAAACCTGAAACATAATAACCAGAAATCAAATCAATATTCACTTCGTCTCTAGCAACATCGCCAACTAATAGTGATTTAATATTTTCAGATTTTTCTAAGTGTGAAGCTGTAGAACTGTAGTAATAATTTAACTTGTCTGCATTGGTCACTAAAGCAGCTTTTAAATCAATTGTTGCTTCAATAGACTGGGCGATAACACCGTCGGTATAACTCACCACAAAAGAACCACTGATTGCTTCTAGAGATTCCGTTTGGTAAGTAACTTCACCTGTTGGTGATAAAGTTAATGTACCTTCTTCTGGTGCTTGTACTAGCGTAAAGGTCACAGTATCGCTATCAGCATCAATTGCATTTAAGTTATTAATAGCTTCGCCAGAAGTACTAATGCTAAGCTCTGTTGTTGTTAAAACTGGCGCATCATTTATCGCACTAACGTTAAAATTCACAGTTACTTGCGAAGTTGCTTCACCATCAGACGCTTGTACACTAACGCTGTCGCTACCATTAAAGTCGGCACTTGGCGTATAGGTAAAGCTACCATCAGCATTTAAGGCAAACACACCATTAGTTGCTGCATTAGCTACAGTGTAATTTACCGCTTCAGTATCGGTTGCTAGCACTGAACCTTCAACAGCTGAGTCTTCAGCTGTTACAAAGCTATAACTCGCTTGTTCAAATTCAGGGGATAAGTTGTCATTTCCACCGCCACAGGCAGTTAAAATACTGGAAATAGCTAGGGCTACAATAGTACGTTGTTTACTCACTTAAGTTCCTTAATGTTTTTTACTGGTTCGACCAATCTTTTTAATAGCGGTGTATTATATACAGAACTAAATGATAATCAATATCATTGCGGTTAATTTTCAGCATTAACTTAATCGATTAACACCTTCTGTTTAAAACAAAACTAAAATCAGCTTGTTAATCAATACAACTTATTGACTTCATTCATTTATAAATATTTAAATAATTGCTTATTGTTCTGGCAATTTGGTGGCGTGTATTTGAGGTGAAAAAGAAAGTAATTGTTGAGGTATATCAGCAAGCTGTTCAGGGGTTACGTTGCTTAACCAGGTTAGGTAATGATCGGGCATTGGATAAAATTCATCATTTTTCGCAAATCGACTCATCCAACCTAGCTTTTGGCTATCGCGTAAATTTTCAGGTTTTAATGATTGCTGAATTTGCTCTCGAATGGTACTGATCTCGCTTTCGGTAATGCCATTGGCGACGATATTTTCAATAACTTGCAATGCCATTTGCTGTAATTCTTCTGCACGTTCGGGTTGATGTGAATAACTTAGCGTTGCAAATAGCTGGTCTCTAGTACGATCTAACGAAACACTGAATGATGAGGAATAAACGCCCCCAGCAATTTCACGCAGCTGTTTTCTCATACGCAAGTTAATAACCTTACTGATAATGCCTGCTTCTCGTTTTTTGGTTTGATTGTAAGGTTGGTCTACCACCCAAAACATTTCTGTTGTCGCTTTCGGCTCTGTACCTGCATACACGGTAATATTTTGCTTTGACTGGGCTAGTTTAGGCAGTGTTAATTTAACTTTTTCGGTGCCTGTTGGTAAGTTACCAATATATTTAGCTACTTGTTCAATAACCCATTCAGGCTCTGCATTGCCGATAATTAATAATTTGTGCTTGGTTGAACTATTAAATATGCTCTTCCATGCTGGTAAAAGATCATCTGACGAAATAACCGATAACTCCTCCTCTTTTAAAGGCTGAAGAATGGAGTTTTCAGGGTACAAAGCAGCCATCAGTTTTTTTGAAAATTTACGTTCTGGTGATTTGTCAGCACCTTTTAACCCTTTGAGCATAAGTTGTTTTTTAGATTGCCAAATATCAGCATTCACTTGTGCTTGAGTATGCAATAAATAAAAGTTCTGTAGCCATGCCTCTAAAGCAGACTTGGTTGTACTACCGGATATTTGATGTTGAAGCTGATTAACAGATGCACCTAAACGAAAACTTTTACCTGCATTTAACCGTTCAAGTTGCAGTGCATTGAAGTTTGCATAACCAAAGCCAGACATATTTTTTACGGCAAGCTGTGCTGTGCGTTGCTGCGACTTTTGTAAGTGTTGGGTTCCGCCATTTCCCTGCCAACGAACTAATAAAGAATCTGGTGATTTATCGCTTGGTTGAAACCATATTTCAGCGTTGTTTGCTAACGTCCATACGTGAATATTGCCTAATTTTTTATGTTTTACGACTTTTACTTTAGGTAAGGTTTTATCAAATAGCTCAGTATCAACCCTAATTCCTTGAGTTGCTGGAGGAGGCGTAGATAAAGCTTGTAACCACATTCCATTAATTTCTGAAACGCTAGGTTGTTTACTTACATTTTCAGGTTTTACTTGCGCAACAACTGTTGGAACGCGATTTTTGATTAACACACGTAAATGCTGATTAACCTCTTGTATGGTAATTTTTTGCATTAATTCTTGAGCTAGTTTTGCAACGTTAGGCACCGATGTTAACGGTTTGTCATGTCTAATTTTGTTAAATACACGTTTTATTAAACTTTTATTTTTAACCGATTGACTGTTTTCAATGGTATTTTTATAGCCTTCATTTAACACACGTTTAACGGGTTTAAGATCCGCTTCAGTAAAGCCATGATGCGCATAACGACTGATTTCATTAAACACTTCTTGTATAGCTTTATGGTAATTATCGTTATTTAATAAGGCGAATATACGTGTATTGTTATAACCAGGCGCTAAACCATACGAAGACATTGACATTCTATATATATTCTCTCCTCCCGCTTGGTATTGATTACGTAACCGGTCAGACAATAAGTACATAGATAAATCGGAAATAAGCTTATTTTTAAAGCTTTCAACCGTAGTAATCGTTGGGGCTTCTGCTCTAAAGTTTACCGTGACCGATTCTGTATTTAGTTCTTTATCGGTAATGGTATTAAACGATAATGTGTCGGTTAAGGGAATGACCGTATTAGGTAAACTGGGTAGTTTTACTGAAGGCATAGCACTAAAGTATTTATTGAGTAATGCTTTAATTTGTTTTTCATTCGTTGCACCTACGGCAACAAATACCATGTTGTTTGGATGATACCAATCTTGCCAAAAGGCTTTAATACGTGATGCATCAACATGACGTACTAATGCCATATCCCCAATGGGTAAACGCTCGATATATCGACTTCCAGCTTTGATAATGTTGTTATTCGCTTTACTCAATCGGTTACGCATACTTAGCGATCTACGCCACTCTTCTTCAACTACTGGTCGTTCATTTTCTAACTCGTGTTGATCAAACGTAAGTGCTGTCATTTGCTGATGCAACATATTAAAAGCTTCGTCTATCACTTCTAGATGATTATTAGGCAGGTGTAAAAAATATGACGTGGTATGAAAAGACGTTGTGGCGTTAACGTCTCGCCCAAAAACCATGCCTAACTCTTCTTGCCGCTCAATAATACGATTACTAGGATACTGCTCAGTTCCATTAAAGGCCATGTGTTCAACCAAATGGGCAATTCCTTTTTGATCCTGTTGTTCGTGAAGCGACCCTGCTTTTACAATAAGCTGTAATGACACTTGTTCAGCCGGTTTATCATTAGGTATTACAATGTACTGTAAACCGTTTTCAAGCGTGCCTTTTGCTATATTTGACATTAAGGGCAACGTATTTTTAGCATTAATTTCCGATTTTTGGTGCTGAGTTGGAAGCACGGCACAAGCAGAAACCAGTACCGATAAAAATACAAAAGAAAGCTTTTTCATTTAGAGTGGTAGCCTAATTAATTTTAGAAGGGATTAAAAACGGGCGAATGTACATGACCGACCAGTTAAACACAATAACTAATAACAATCATTATCAATTAACTAGATGGTTATTATTAGTTATTGAAGGTGAAACCAGATTAGACCTGTAGGTTTAGTCTGATTTCATTCAAGTATAAATAACGTAACTATTCAGCGTAAAAAAAACGAACCACCGAAAGCACAGAACACACCGAGAAAAATGTCGCGCTTTATTTTTTTTCTGAGTGCTTTGAAATTATGGACGTTTTGGGCCCTACTGCAGGAGCTGCCGTAATAGCTTGTAAAAACTCTGCAAGTGCGTCAATTTCCTGCTTATTTAGCGATAATGGCTGCAATATATGCGATGTTTCAGGAGAAAGAGGATCATCTGGTTTTTTCTTTGTTTGTATACCGCCAACATTATATAAGCGCAAAATTCCAACCATGTCGTCAAATAAACCGTTGTGCATCCAGGGTTTGGTATTCATAACACCACGTAAACTAGGCGTTTTGAATTTTCCAACATCATCTTCTTTGTGCGTTGTGTTATACAAACCTAAATCTTGGTGTTTGCGTTTGTAATACGTTAAACCGATATTGTGAAATTTTTGATCAGAAAATGTTGGTCCATTATGGCAATTAATGCATCGAGCCTTAGTACGAAACAGATGTAAACCTAAAATAGCTTGATCCGACATGGCATTGCGATATAGTTTTTTTAAGCGATCCGTTTTTTGTTGGTTAGCTGTTAACAGTCGATCAAAATCACTACGTCGAGAAACAATAGTTCTTTGATAGGTAGCTAACGCTTTTCCTATTCTGGCTGCCGTTATTTTGTTATCACCAAAAACTTGTTCAAACGCTTCTTTATATTCAGGTAATTGATTAAGGCGCGCTTCTAGCTCGGGTAGTGTAAAGTTCATTTCAAGTGGGTCTTGAATAGGCATTAAAGCTTGTTGCTCTAAAGTAGCCGCCCTTCCGTCCCAAAAAAAGTTATCGTTGAAAGCTACATTTTCTATTGTTGGTGCGTTACGACTTCCTTTTTGACGGTTATGCCCGAAAGATGATCTTCTTCCATCTCCCCAACCTAAATCACCATCATGACAACTAGCACACGCTATTTGATTTGATCGTGATAGTCGCCCATCGTTAAAAAGCTTTTCACCAAGTTTCATTTTACTTTTGAAAAAAGGATTATGTTCAGGAAAAGAAACCTCAGGCAATACTGCCAACTCTCTAAACTCTACACCTTTTTCAATATTCGCTTCGGGCCAAAACTGGCTAGGTTTGCTATACAACTCCCGCAGTTTATCTACCTCACTGCCATAAACTGTAAATGACCCTAGCAACATAAAAATTGTCATAATCACCAGTCTATATTTAGGTATTAATAGAGACTTTAACGTTATGTGATGAGTTGTGACTGATGTATTTATGAGCTTTTTCATTACAAATTATGCCTAAGTTCGTCGATAGTGTTCAAAACTGGCAAAATGTACATGACCCACCCAATAAATACAATCAATAATAACAATCATTACCAGTTAAGGTTTGTGGTAATATTATTCACGTTATTCATTGACAATTTTTTATCATCATTTATCATACCCTAAGATTGTGACGATTCGTCATTAATCAAATTAGTTATAATAAAGTAAGTAGTATATGGCTCCTAAAGTAATCGACGAGTACAGTTTTAAGGCTCGTGAACAAGAAATTATAGATGCATCAATCTCACTGATTGATAGCGTTGGTATTGAAAACATCACCATTGATAAAGTGGTGACTGTAGTACCGTATTCTAAAGGAACAATATACAAACACTTTATTGGCAAAGAAGATTTGGTGCTTGCTATTGGTAATCAAGCGATAACCATTATGCACGACTTATTTAGTCGAGCTGCACTGTTTCAAGGCTGTGCAAGAGAACGCATGATGCTATTGAGCGCATCGTATTTAATTTATGCTATTTTACACCCTACCCTTTTTATTAGTGTGCAATGTGCAAAAAGCCCACACATGGCTGGTAAATCGAGTGAAGCGAGACTACAAGAACAAGAGAAACTCGAAGAAAAGATAATGATGGTGATGTTTGGCATAATTGGTGATGCGTTAGAAAATCAGTATCTTACTTTACCCAAGCATATGGATATCAAACAAGTAACCTTTGCAACTTGGGCGCCTATGTTTGGCACAATATCACTACTGATGGCTGACGACGAAACAGAAAAGTGTTCTGGCACCGAAGATCTTATTGTTGAAACCGAGCTTTTTAATCAAATTAATATTCTGTTAGATGGTTTGCGCTGGGCTCCTCTTAGCTACGACAAAGATTATTCGAAATCGTTAAACATTGGTTTAAAACAAGCGTTTCCAAGTGAACTTGCTTTAATGAAAGCAAAAGGAAGAGAACTCAACTTTAGCTAAAGTGTAAGTTGATATAAAACTTAGTAAGTAATTAATTTATAAGAATTTAAATTCGGCCGTGCGTCGTTTTTTTTGACAACAA
>Ga0209292_1003271_pt1 | contig 17927 bp, 21 predicted proteins | sample GOMGulsemesocosm_2_FD_184634 | JGI IMG/M metagenome (GOLD analysis project Ga0209292, IMG submission 184634) | Methane-oxidizing microbial communities from mesocosms in the Gulf of Mexico - GOM9C Gulf of Mexico (SPAdes) (version 2) | ecosystem: Environmental > Aquatic > Marine > Cold seeps... | reverse complement strand
AAAATGCCCATTGTGTTCTTACCCGAAGATCCTACCGTCACCGTATATTACGATGGGATATTGCCTGATTTATTTCGTGAAGGACAAGGTATTGTTGCCAATGGCTCACTTAGTCGAGATCAAGCCGGTAACTTAACAATTGAAGCAAGTGAAGTACTTGCTAAGCATGATGAAAACTACATGCCTACTGAATTAGCCGATGCTAAGGGGCAAGGCTATAAAAAGCTAGAGTACTCAGAAAAGCAATTACAAAGCCAAAAGTAACCTACCCATTGTTTTAATGGTATTGTTAAAACGCCTACAAGTGCAACAAGCGTTAACTAAAAAACGCAAACCTATTACAGGTTTGCGTTTTGGTTTGTGCTGTTACTATGCTTACTCTTCCACAAGATAATTAATATATAGTGGAGCTAGGTGTGTAAGCTGAACGAACTTAAGCTACGCTAAATAGTTAAGCGACATAGTTAACCGAGAGAATTCGGTCACCAACTTTATTAAGTATTTCAACTTCCCCTTCGCAGACGGCAATAATAGACTTACCCTCTTTAAAAGCTAGAGGAATGATCACACGCCCTTCGTCATTTTGATCAAAGGTTCTAACTTTGTGATGCAGCTCTAAGCCATCATCACGATAATATATAATTGTTACTGTTCGTTTCATAATAATTTACAACTTTTTTAATTATTTTCAAGTCTATGTACAGGTTTAATATACCGCAACAATGTGAAGAATATATGAAAATATATTGATAATATGTTTATTATATTTCACAAATAGCACATTCAACCTATAAACCGTTGATTATATTTAAATATATATTTTAAAAACAAACGTAAAAACATGTTAACGCAATGTAAAATTAATTCTAAATAGATACTATCGATTGAATATTAAACATTTTTCGCTATTTTCGCTGAAAATTCAACCTTAATGTTTGGCTAATTGTGCTGAAAACGAGTTAAGTAAATTTATTGCCTTATTGCCTTATTGCTTTATTGCTTTATTGCTTTATTGCTTTATTGCTTTATTGAAAAGCATACCTGCGATCCAAGTTTCATCCACACTTAAGTCATCATCCAACACTAATAGATCTGCCTGCATACCAACAGTCAGTGCTCCCCGCGTTAATAATTGTTGACCAAATAGGTATTGTGCCGGATACAAGCTTGCCATTCGTAGTGACTCATCTAATGGTAACTGTAGCTGCTGATGAGTATTTTTTACTGCACTAGCCATATCTAATGACGACCCCGCTAATTCTCCGCTAGTAGAGGTTAACTTACCCGCATCAAGGTACACAGTTCGGTCATAAAGTGGAAATTCTGTCAGTGCCGTACCAACGACCGGCATAGCGTCGGTCACTAAAAATATCGAACCTTTAGGCTTTGTTTTAATGGCTAATTGGCAACTGGCATAGTCAACATGATGGCCATCAACAATTAGGCCTGCATAAGTATTGTCATTAAGTAATGCACAGCCCACCATACCAGGCTCACGACCTTGTAGCGGTGACATCGCATTGAATAAGTGCGTAAAACTTGAAGCACCAGCATCGACAGCTTGTTGGGCTTGGGTAAAATTAGCATTACTATGCCCTAGGCAAACTTTGACTCCTAGCTTGACCAGTTGAATTATATCGTAAGTTGACACCGTTTCAGGCGCTAAAGTCACCATGACTTGTCCGATATCTTGGCGGGTAAATATTTGCCATTCCGCATCCGTAATCGGCCGGATCATTGCACCGCAATGAGTGCCTTTTTTAGCAAGTGATAGATGAGGACCTTCAAAATGAATACCGATAATGCCCAGCATGTTTTGTTTAATGGCTTGTGCTATCACATCTGCTGCTTGCTCCATGATCGCAACACTATCAGTAATTAACGTTGGCATCATACTAGTAGTGCCAAACATCGCATGCGCATGCATCATAGTTTTCAGCTTTGCTAATGTCGGCGCATCATTAAATAGTACCCCACCACCCCCATTTACCTGTAAATCAATATAACCCGGAACAACAAGCCCTGTGGCCACTATATCAACCTGACGAGTATCTTGATCGATAGCGCTAATCACGCCATTAGTTATCGTTAAAACCTTATCATTTAAAAAATGGTGCCCGTCAAAGAGTTCTGGCGCATGAAATCGTATGGCTGTCATTGAGGTTTTCTCATTAAACTTATTCTCCTGCTCGATATGTACTGATACGGCTTCAATATACCTTGAATATACCTTGAATAAATATTGAGTATATTGGTTACTATTTTATCCGTGAAGTTTACCTTGTGCAAAAAGCACCGCGCCAAATTCAGGTGCGCTTAACGGCGTTACTAATTGCCGCTGCAATGTAGGTGATAGTGCAGCTAATAACCAGGGCTGTAATCGTAAGCTTAAGCCGCCCAATATTGACAGTTTTACCTCATAACTAGCGTTAGTAACGAGTTTCTTTGCTAACGCCGCAAGATAATCTACACCGTCTTTAATGATACTAATCGCTATTTGATCGCCCTGCTCAGCAGCATCGAATACTATCGTCGCCAGTTGGGCATAAAAGGTTGCATTTTCACCTGCAATCGTTGCGACGATATCAGTCGCGCTATCACAGCTCAGCTTAGCTAACAGTGCTTTATTCATTAGTGAACTCGGAATTAAATCATCCAGTGATAGCAATACTTGTTCGCACGCTTGTAAACCAAACCACGCGCCACTGGCTTTATCACCTTGCGGAAAACCATGGCCACCGACAAGTAATTCACCTTCATCTGTTGATGAAAAACCACAAGAGCCGGTGCCCGTAATAATCACCGCGCCGTGATGACAGTGATGAGCCCCTAAGTTGGCAATAAACAGATCATGCGCTAAAAAAAAATGTTTAAAAGGATGACCCCAATTAGTCATTTGCTCAAATAAGGACGGTAAATTTACCCCAGCTAAGCCAGCACCAACAGTTAATTCGCTTAATGAGATATGATCTAAGCAGGCAGATTTTAAAGCGAGTTGAGTCGAGTCAATAATAGAGTGTGTTGCTTGGTTAAAGCCATGAAGTGGATTCGCTGGCCCTGAAATACCTGCGCCTAAAATATCATTATCTTGATTAACAACAATCGCTTTACATTTGCTACCACCACCATCGATACCAACAAACAACTGAGTACTGCTTATAGTCATAATTTCTCTTAAGAGGATTTCTTCTGTGAACAATTAGGCATAGTTAATGTTTATATAGTAATCATTACTATATAAACAATCTAAATAAACACGGAGAGTAATATTAAATTTATTAAAAAACAGATGAGTATTTATATGCTTATGTTAAGAACAACACAAGCATATGATTTTAAGAGTGGTATTTGTAAACGTGACTTAGTCGCTATTATCGACGATAAAAAGTTGCTTTCGGATTATAACTTTCATCTATTTCTTTAAGCCGTTCAAGGTGCTTGATGTGTGCACGCCGAGCGGCATAAATAAAAACACCAATAATTAACGTGATTGGTATTACAATTGAGAGCGGTTCCTGCGTAAAAAAATTTCCTAGCCATTCCATGGTTAACGTCCTTATTTCTTTATATCCCTATGATACTTACTCGTAAAATGTATTAAAAATCACTGTTAAATAAACAGGATAACTATTCTTCGAAGTAGGTTCCCCAACCATCATAGTCTACTTTACATTGTTGTGCTAATTCAAACATGCTTTTCGTTTCAGCTTTTAACAACTCAACATTTAACATTTGTTCAGTGACAATATCAAAAGCAAAGACTTTATCACCATTTTCTAATTCAGCTTCTTCAGGCTCTTCTATTTCAAGCCCTAATTTAAATGCTGCGATCGCTGCTTTTTCTAATAAATCAAAGTCTTCGCTGGCAAAGTGATGTTCAATAGTATGATAAACCTCATCATTGGTACCATCTTCCAGTAGTTCATTAACGAGAATTTCTGTGTGTTCAAACCACTGTTTTAACTCATCATCAATCATTTTTTTCACCCTTTTTAACTGCTAACTCGTGAGTTAGTTCTTCATTTAGTTGATTAATTTTAGTCTGCATTTGGGCATGTGCAATATTTGCAGCCGCTCGAATTTCTTCACGCGATTCATCTTTTACATAGATAGGATCTAAAAATTCAATAATTATTTTGCCATTATTCCAACGCGAAAAATCGATGGTTTCATGTTGATTACTAGCACAAATAGGTACAATGGGTACACCAGCCTTTATCGCGGTACGAAAAGCACCTGTTTTAAAGGGCAGTAACCCTTTGCCTCGACTTCGAGTTCCTTCAGGAAACATCCATACTGACAGCTTATCTTCTTTAATTTTCTTAGCGGTTAAGCTTATTGTTCCCATCGCCTTACTGGTATTTTTTCTATCAATCAAAATATTGCCGGTTAACCAATACATTTGCCCAAAAACAGGGATCCATTTTAAACTTTTTTTACCAACACTCACGGTTCCCGGTTGTACTGCATTTGACACGGTAAATAGATCATAGCTATTTTGATGATTAGCCACATACACCACTGGGCCAATGTTGTTTACCGATTCAGGCATTCTCACTTCAACGTCAAAACCAAGTATCTTTGAGATTTTACCTAAATACCTAGCCGTATGATGAACATTATTACGATGAAAAGGTCGGATCAAACAATATAAACAAGATGCTAAACAAAGCACTATAAAAGCGAACGACATTAATAGAAAACGGAAGATGGCTAACAAGGTTAGATCCTATAAAATTTTAAGAGGGCGAGTATATACTATTGGTCATTTTACTGCTCTGTTTTTTCTTCTGCTCAGAAAATCAAACACTTAGTTTTCAACACTTGAATTCAACGAATAATAAATATTTTTTGTTGGTGATTTCCCTTTATTATTCCCATTTTTGGCTATAGTTAATAAACGGATATACTGAATTACCGCAATAATTTTGCTATAAAAAAAACAATATTCAAGTTCGGTGCTCGTTTACATTACCAGCTCTAAAGGAATATACATGAAACGTTTAGCTTACCTTAGTACAGGGATTACTTTGTGTTTTTTACCTGTTTACAGTTGTTTTGCCGAAGAAGAAAATCAACTAGAGTTTGAACCTAGTTTACCCTTGCCAAGTACACTGTTAACTGAGTCTGCTATCCTTAATGACTTAAGCAATAATAAGCTAATTGTTAGTGACTTAACTCTTAATGAGCTTCCCGTTAATGAGTTAACTATTAAAGAATTACCCGTTAAAGAATTACCCGTTAAAGAATTAGCCCTTAAAGAATTAACCACGGGTAATTTAGCTACGCCCCTCTTTACAATGCCGTTAATATTGAACTCAACACCGCAAATAAAAGATCGCTTCACTGCTGGAATCATCTCACTTGAGCCCAGCTTAATTATTCCCCAACACAACTTACATTGGAGTAAATATTTATTAAGCGGCTCAGTTACCTTACATCAAAATAATGCTTTCAACTTATCGCTTACAACCAACATTGAACAATTAAAAAGTATTAACTTTGGCAGTTACCAACAATCTATTTTAGAACACATCAACTATGTTGATGAAAGTGAGTTAAATTTTAGTTACGGGGTAATGGGAAGCTATTCTATTAATGCTCGTTGGTATTTTTCTGGGGGGATAATTCATGCGCCGGAAATAAAAGGCGTACAAAATAGCACTGACTTTAGCAATACTAATATGGCACTGGTGGGCACAACCTACTCTTTTTAAGCGCCAAGTTGCCTCTACATGGCTAGCGTGTTACGAGTATTAAAACTTATACATTCGCTTATATAATACCTACACCACCAGAGATTAATAACCAAATAGCAAAAAACACTTTTAACTTTATTGCCGATAAGTGAGTCACTAAGGTTTTGGCAAATATTCCACCTAATAACGCGCCGGGACCAGCGAATATAACCACATGCCAGTAAACATCACTGCTAACTTGTGCAATTGCTACCCAGACAGAAATGGCGGATACCACCACCGCAGCAGCGACTGCCATGTTAATATCAAAACGTCTTAAAATGAGATAAACCACCAGTAATTCCCCCACGCCAACACTTAGCCATGCAGTGATCGCCCCGCCAAATAAACCAACGAGCATTAAAACAACATAATCAAATAGGTATAATTGGCTGCGCTCTCGATGTGGTTTAAGTAAATAGACTGAAAACACGATAAACAGTCCTAGCAGTAAAGAAAAATAACTGAAGCTACTATGTAAAGAGCCAGGAGAGGGAATATCAATCAAAAATACCGTTAGCAAACCTACGGCAGAGGCACTAGCAGTAAAGATAATGATGCGATTAAAGCCTTGCCACAACCGTAAGTCTCTCTTTTCATTGCGATAATGGAAATACCAGGTTAACGCCCCTGCGGTCATGCCAAAACATTGAATAGCGATACTGGTCGCAATAGCTTGTTGCTCAGTAAAATCCAATGTTGAAAACATTGGAATAAAGACCACCCCGCCACCCGCTCCAGTCGCGTTGGCAAAAATAGCGCCAACCACGCCTAAAAAACTAAATAGCCCGTAGTTTACTATTGCCTGAATAGGCTCATTGGTACTTATTAACAGTAGCAACCAAAAAAATACAAAGGCCACAATAAACTTTGGATTAGATAAACGTAAATAATTACTCATTTCCATAGGGTATTAATTAATCACCTTATTATTTAGCCTTGCTAGATACACTAACTTATTGACTTTAATCTTTAGGCTCCGCTTGGAATTTATCCCTAATGAAAGCTTGTGCATCACTGGACAAACAACTTTTGGACAGGTAGTTTTTCCCTGACGATTTTTCAATAGTGAAATGAATCACCAAGCCAACCTCTGATTCAGCAATATCGGTAATATCTCCCCAGCGAATTTTACCTTGATGATAAAATGATTCACTGAGAATGCCCTGTTCATCTATGGTTACGGTCACTTCACTGTTCGACGCCTTTGATAACATTTGTCGAATAACCCACCAAGGCTGATGGTAATAATGGCTAACGGCTTCAAGAACACCTAGCGCCACCACAAACCATGACGCATAAGTATTTACCGAAGAGAAAAGCAGTAAACATAAACCAAAAATCATCAATACCGCTGATTTAAAGTACGGATTAGGTTTGTTTTTAACAGTATTTGTTTGAATATAGCATTCATTGAAATGCGCTTTATCTAAAATAAAGGTGCTAACAAAGGGGGCTTGAGCGGTCATGTGCTTAAATTAACATTAGAGATAAAAAAGTGAGTCTAACAGAATATTAACGACAAAGTCATTAGAGACGCATAACATAGAGTTATTAACATAATGTTATTAGGTGCATTACTAACATAGTTTCATTGTTACTATAAATTCTATAACCAGCTTATGCCAATCAAATCGAACGATGTCATGGTACGCATACTAAAACGTACTGATGAAATCACGCCAAAAATAAGCGCGGTCACAGAGCCTAAGGTTAGCACCCAACCTAAAATATTTTTACCGTTGTAAAAAATAAGCCCAATACCAAACATAAACGGGATCATCACCATGCCACTAGTAATATTAAAGCTTCCGCCCATAGCGGATACTCCATATAAACGCATGCCCATTCCAAAGCTTGAAGTAACGGTAATAGCGTTTAATAGCATATAAAAACCACCGCACATCATTATTAATCCAATAACGAAGTGAGCTAAACCACCTGACGTACCACCTGCACCTTTCATAAACTTTCCTTAACGTGATTGTTATTTTTCAGTAACCGCGTGCTCAATATTACTTTCCCCTGAAGTGGAAATATTGGATTGCTTCACCACTTCTTTCGCATCTTCTACTAAACTATTGTTGCCATTTATAAGGTCATTTAACGTGCCCGAGCCTTTCTTAACTAAATCTAATTCCTGCAGCATCGAATCGATAACAGGGGCGTTAGCACGGTAATTAAGTGCCGCCGCGGTAATTTGCTCAGCAATACTGCCATTAGCAGCACCTGATGACATTCCTCCCGCATGCGCTGGTTGTGCGGTATTATTACCGTAGCCTTGAAGGATTTTAATGCCATCAATATTTTCTAATGGTTTAACCGAATTAGCGATCATTTCTGGTAACGCCTTTAAGATAGCAAGTGACTTCTGTAATTCAATTTGTTCATCACGCAAGGTGTTCTCGGCTTCGTATAAGGCTTTTTTACCGCGCGCATCAACCTCATAAATTTTCTCATCAGCATTTGCTTTTAAAATCGTAGCATCAGCTTTTGCTTTAGCTTCAGTTAGCACTGCAGTAGCTTTATCTTCTGCTGCACGTTTTTCAGCATCAGCTTGTACGGTAATACCTACAGCATCTCGCTCTGCTTCTTTTTTCGCATCAATGACTTCTATTTCTTTTTTACGATTTGCTTCGGCAACTTGTCTGGTAGTAATAACCGACTCTTCCTTTTCTACTCGTTCTTTTTCAGCTTCTGCCGCTTTAGCACGTGCTGCCGATTCCGCTTCAGACTTCTCTGCAACCGCAATCTGTTTGTCTTGTTCCGCGACTTCAATATCACGCTGTTGCTGTATTCTCGCTTGCTCTAATGCAGTACGTTTCTCAATTTCACGCGATTCAACATCTCTATTCTTGAGAATTTCAGCCACTTCAATGGCTTGCTCTTTCGATATTTGAGCTTCTCGCTCTTCACGCTCTTTTAATTCTCGTTTTTTGGTTATTTCAGCTCTTTGTTCAACCCGCTTAAATTCTAAAACTTGCTCTTGAGCAATGCGCAGCTCTTCTTCTTGTTTTTTAATTTCTAATGATTCACGTTCCGCGTCTAAGTTTCTACGTTCTATTTGTACGCGATTCTCTTGTTCTATATCATTAGTTTCTTTGCGTTTCTCTTCTATTATTTTTGCTAACCTCGCCCGACCTTCCGCATCAAAAGCATTATTTTCATTGAAGAAGTGCAAATCAGTTTGATCAAAACCAGTCAATGATACTGACTCGAGCTCTAAACCATTTTTTTCTAAGTCATTAGCGACATTGTTTTGTACTTTTTGCACGAAATCTGCACGTTGTTCATGCATTTCGGTCATGGTCATTTCAGCAGCAACGGTGCGAAGCACATCAACAAATTTTGATTCCATTAATGTTTTTACCTCTTCAACACGCATAGTACGGCTACCTAAGGTTTGAGCTGCCATTGAAATACCTTCGCTATGTGGAGCGACACGTAGATAGAAATCAGCTTTAACATCGACCCGCATTCGGTCTTTGGTAATTAATGAATCTTTTTCTGTTTTCTCAACTTCAATACGCAATGTATTCATATTTACCGGAATAGTTTCATGTAATACCGGTAAACAGATAGCGCCACCATCTTTGACTACCTTCTCACCGCCCATACCTGTACGCACAAAAGCGACTTCTTTAGTGGCGCGGACATATAATTTTGCAAAAATTAAACCGATAGTAATAAAGCCTAGAATGCCGGCGCCGACCATAATAAATATAAAGTTTGAATTTGAGGTGAAATTTTCCATATAAAATATCCTTGTTAATGATTGTGTTTTTTATCGTTATTCTTCTATGTGTTCTTTATGCATCAGTTTACAAACTAAGCAGTTGTAGGCGCTAATGCGTATTAATTGGTATTAATGCGTAAACTTAACAGCAAGCCAAATATTTTCTTGTTTCTCCACCAGAACGACTTCATCGCCTTGATTAAACGTTTCTGTTGGATTATCAGGACTAACCATAACATAATGTTTTTGATTGAATTTATCGACTAAAGCAGCCTCAGCAGGATTGTTATGTTTAGCGGTACCTATAGTGATTTTGGCAATAATGCCATTGAAGCTATTATTCGAAACGGCTGACGACTCATTTTTAGGCAGTAGTCGCCCTAAAGGCGTGCCGAGATAGCGGGTTAAGAATAGTGCTGCAACTAATGCCATGCTAGTACTGATAAATACAGGCAATACCGAAGCATTAATATTAAGGGCGATAAAATTCAACGAATAACCAGAGATAGCAAAACTAGTTAAAAATAAAACCAACCAGATAAGTAACGGCAGTCTGTTTAAGCAAAGCCAGCCTAATAAAGACGTTATTCCGCCGCCACCTAGATCGGTATCTGCAATGACAGCATCAAGCTCGAGGTCGAGGTCGATTGGTGAGAATTGATCAAGTAAGCTCATTAAGCTTAACCCAATCAACATGCCTAGCCCTTCCAGTAAAGCTAGCGCGATAACAGTACCAAAAGCAATGGAAAAAGCGGTATTAAAATCGGCAAGTAGAAACGCGATCATAGTTGAACTCCTTTTCAAAAAAATAGCTGAGAGACAATGTAAATATTATCGATAAGTTAATCTATATAGACAGTATATCAAAGTAAAATATCAGTAAATTCTTACAGTTACTTTACAAAATAATGTCTGTAATATTTTCTTTGTCGAATTTCAAGGTAAACCTAATGACATAATATGTCAAGCATTCACGCCGATTTTATTAAGAACAATCCTCTTCTCACACTTTTAAGACTCCCCCTAAAACAACCTAGCTGAGTTCTTTTTTAGTTATTTTTAAAATTAACTGAAAAAATTTAACCCCATTTGTTTTGCTCATCCGTTTTATCATTAAGTAAGCAAATAGCTTGCTGTGTGATCACACCTCAAAATTTACTTTAACTCAGTTTGGCTGACTCAGATCTAACCAAGCTATAACAACGATTGACGAGGAATTACGATGCCAGTAACAATACCAGTAGCGATACCTGTAGCGATGAACACAAGTTTACCAGCAACAGCTGTTGCCGAATTTACGCCAACAAGCATGCAGTCACTTAACAAAGCAATGGCAATAACCGTTGCAGCGGTAGTAACCACTTTTGCTTTATTTTCTTTTATGGCATTTTTGATCTCAAGTGATCAAGTAGTGATTGAATCGCCGATCAGCGCCACACCGATAACGGTTTATCAAACACCTGAAGATTCCGAGGTTGAACTTAAGCCTACTGTTACTTTGCAACCACCGACACCACCGCCGGTGATGCCCAGAGATAATGTTTCACCGGCAACGGAACCGAGTAATCCGACGTTTAGTTACCAAGGCCCTACTTTTGAAGTAAGTGATTCAGGCCCGGTAGTGACACCAATGAGTAATATTGGCAATCGAGATGCTCGACCTATTATTCGCGTCAACCCTAAGTACCCTATGGAGGCCTCTCGTAAAGGCATTGAAGGATGGGTACAATTAGCGTTTGATATTAATACTTTAGGTGAAGTGATTAACGTAAAAGTTATTGACTCAACCCCAAAAAGAGTTTTTGATAAGGCTGCGATTAGGGCATTACGAAAATGGAAGTATCGTGCTAAATCGGTAGAGGGTAAACAGGTATCACAGCATAATTTTTCTGTGCAACTCGATTTTACCATGGCAAAAGAAGCATAATTGAGAATTAAGGACAGCATTTGAAGTTACCCTCAATGATTAAGGGCTGGCTAAACCTTAACACCAGCTCTGAGACCAGCCCTGAGATACTATTGACTCAATACCAAGCCACCGGTAAAAATATGTATTTGTCTTTACTGGTGGCTGAGTTTAATCAGCCCATTTATCATTACTTGGTCAGTTTATCCGATCAAAACATTGCAGAAGATGCGCTGCAAGCCACTTGGTTGAAAGTAATTAACAGCCACTCCCGTAATAGTAAATCGCAGCATAGCCATGTTAAAAGCTGGCTGTACACTATCGCAAGAAATACCTTAATTGATGAATTACGCCGCCAGCAAAAATGGCAATGGCAACCATTGGAGCAGCAACTATTATCCACCAGTGACCTCGATGCTAGTTTTGAAGCAGAGGAACGGTTGGCTAAATTTAATCTAGCTATTAGCCAATTACCCTTTCATCAAAGAGAAGCATTTATATTTCAGCAGGAAGGGTTTTCTTTACTAGAAATTTGCCAGTTGGTTGATGAAAACTTTGAAACCGTAAAAAGTAGAGTCCGTTATGCACGTAAAAACATTAAAAATATATTGGGAGCAAAACCATGAGTGCTGATAAGTTTGATGAAGAGCTGCAGCAACTTTATCAACAACGAAAATCACAGTTTACTGCCCCTGCAGTTAATATTCATCAAGCTAAAGTGGCTAAAGCGACCATGTCTACAGCAGCGTGGTTTCAGTTAAAGCCTGCTAGGTCAAAATCCGTTAAGTCAACGTTGACTAAGACATTGCTCACTCAGACCAAATATAGCCTCGCGGCTATGTTTGCTATTACCTGTACCGCAAGTATTGCCTCTTTTGGCATTTTCGTTATTATCGAGCAGTTGATAGCACAGCCGAAAATTACCGCTGAGCAAAGTATTTCTGTTCCAATTATTGATGTTGAACAAATACAATTAACGACCAACTCCGATGAAGTGCTGCAAAAGAGTGCCCCCCGAACAACTAAACCAGCTCAGGTTTCGCCTGTTAATGCGTTACTGGTTAACAGCAAAAAACCAACATCAGTACCTGCTATCGATAGCATTAAAGAGCCTCAACAACCATTCGCCTCTTTAACAACACCTGAATTATCAACCGGTCTAGTATCAGCAATGACCTATCAAGTTATTTCGGTACCATCAATAGAACCGCCAAAAGCTGCCGTTATCCCTATTTATAAGGAGATGCCAAAGTATCATGCTAAAGCGGTTAAGCAACAACACACTGGGGTTATTACGCTACGTTATCAAATTGATAATTACAGCGGAGACGTGAAAAACATCAACGTCGTTAGCAGTAGTGTCAGTAACGTATTAAAGAAATCTGCTAAAAAAGCCTTATCAAATTGGCAGTATCAGGGGGAGCAAGAATACCGTGAGCATTACCAAGTGACCTTTGAGTTCAAACTCAGCAATACGCAATAAAGACGTTTACACTAAAGAGTAGCACCGCTAGGAGCGTCACTACTCTTTTAGGTTATGAGTTGTTAATGTTTGATTATATTTAAAAACTACTGCGATCGATAAATGCTTTTTTCTCTTTACCCTTGGCTAAACCATTCGCCATGGCAATACGCTGATTCTTACGCCCCAACAAGCGAAATTGGGTAATGCGTTCCCACAATAACGCCATGCGAGTGTCTTGCTGCCAAGTTTTCTTATAAAGGTATTTCGTTGCCGCAATGGCATCAGGGCTTTGCTGCGCGATAGTTTTCGCCAATGCGGTAGCTGCAGCCAGAGGCTCTTCACTCAATGTTGACACTAAGCCATACTCGGCGGCTTCTTTACCAGAGAAAAAACGCCCGGTCATAGTCAACTCTTGAGCAATATCAACACGCGTTAGCCGCGATAAGGTGACCATGCCGCTCATATCAGGGATCAGGCCCCATTTCATTTCTAATATTGATAAATTGGCATCGGCTCTGGCAATACGGTAATCACAAGCAAGTATTATTTGCATGCCAGCACCAAAGCAATTTCCCTGCACCGCTGCAATAACGGGAATAGATAAATCTCGCCATACATGCGCAACGCGCTGAAACATGTTGTCTTTGCGCCATGGGAGCTTAATAAAGAATCGTGGCACCATAGACGGTGTTTTAGCAAGGTAGCTAAAGTCTAAACCGGCACAAAATGAAGCGCCTTCTCCTTGCAGCACTACGCAGCGTATGCTGCGATCTTTACTAATTTTTTTCGCCGTTTTAACCAGCTGTACCATCATCTTTTCGTCCAAGCCGTTATGCTTATCCGGACGATTTAACGAGACGTAGGCAATATTATCTTCTAAGTGAAATAGCACTCTATCATTTGACATAGTTGTTTTTTTATTCAGTAAATAACAGATCCTTAGTGTCGCACAGTTAAACTGGTACTACCACAATTCTCTATTGTCACTAAAGTTGACACTATCAATAAGCAGAATTCTCTGCTGAACTTATACCTATACTTATCTTTCACTACTGCTGAGGTAGCTTCATCGACAATAATGCAGCCAAGGTAACAAACACCGCTGAAATGGCTAAACAGGCAACTAAACCAAACTGTTGATAAACAAGCCCAGACAGTACTGTGCCAATTAAACGACCCATCGCATTGGCCATATAATAAAAACCAACATCTAATGAAACACCATCGCTATCGGCTAAGCTAACAATTAAGTAACTGTGCAGTGAAGAATTAATCGCAAATATTGCCCCGAAAACTAGCAAGCCAGCGAGCAGTGATATCTGTGGGTAAAAATCAAAATATAACGCCAAGGCGATTAATGCTGGAATTATCGCTAAATAACTCGCCCATTTACAGGCTGCTGCGCCAGAGGGCACTTTACCTTGTTTTTTACCGGTAAAATGAGGCGCAAAAGATTGAACCAAGCCATAAGCAATCACCCAGCTAGCCATAAAGCCCCCAACCCACCAATGATCCCAGCCAAATGAAGCTGCCAAAAATACCGGTAACGCCACCACAAACCAAACATCGCGGGCACCAAAGAGAAACATTCTTGCCGCGGAAAGAATATTAATAGCGCGGCTTTTAGAGAATATTTCTTTGAATTTAGGTTTACTTTTAGCTTTACCTAAATCGTCTTTGAGCGCCACTAAACTAAAACACCACACCAGCAGTAACATCACTGCCATCGCAATAATAGCCCCTTGAAATTCAAGCAGTGTTAATAGCAGGCCCCCTAAAAAAAATCCAACCCCTTTAAGCGTATTTTTAGAGCCGGTTAATATCGCCACCCATTGATACAACTTATCTTGGGCGTTATCCGCAACTAATAGTTTAATTGAGCTTTTAGCGCTCATTTTATTCAAGTCTTTGGCAATACCCGATAGTGCTTGTGCCGCCATTACATAGATTACTGTCAGCCAAGAAGCAGGCGCAGCAAGCATAGCTAAGGCCATAACCTGTAAGCCCAAACCAATGTTCATGGTGCGGTTTAATCCTATTCTCGCCCCGAGCCAGCCTCCGACTAAATTAGTGATCACGCCAAATATTTCGTAGAACAAGAACAACATCGCAATATTTAATGGGCTATATCCCAACTGATGGAAATACAGCACAATCAACATCCGTAAAGCGCCATCGGTTAAGGTGAAGGCCCAGTAATTACCTGTAATGATCAGGTATTGTTTCATTGCCGATGAAATAGTTGTTAAACGTGACATGAGTTACTCTTGATCAGAACGGCCAACCATACGGGCAATTTCTGCGGTACGATTTGCATATCCCCACTCATTATCATACCAAGCATAAAGTTTAAGCTGAGTATCGTTGACGACCATAGTTGATAAGGCATCAATGGTGCATGAACGAGGATCGGTTTTATAATCAATCGACACTAATGGCTTTTCTTCAAAACCCATAATGCCTTGTAGCTCTTGCTCCGAAGCCAATTTTAACAATCCATTCACTTCTTCAACCGTAGTTTTACGTTTTAATTCAAACACACAATCGGTAATAGAAGCATTAGCGAGTGGCACCCTGATTGCGTGACCATTTAACTTCCCTTTAAGCTCAGGAAAAATATGGGTAATTGCGGTAGCAGAGCCAGTAGTAGTAGGAATTAAACTCATGCCACAAGCACGTGCTCTACGTAAGTCTTTATGGGGTGCATCTAATATGGTTTGAGTATTAGTGATGTCATGAATGGTAGTCATGGAGCCATGCTCAATACCTAATTTTTCATGGATAACTTTAATAACCGGCGCTAAACAATTTGTGGTACAAGAAGCGGCGGTAACAATAGCATGTGCGGCTTTATCATATTGATGGTCATTCACGCCGACCACAATATTTAATATGCCATCCTCTTTTACTGGTGCAGTAACAACCACACGCTTTACGCCTTGTTCAAGATAAGCATTAAGCAAAGCCGTCGTTTTCATTTTACCCGATGCTTCAATAACAACATCGCAGCCTGACCAATTGGTATCGGTAATATTTTTATTCTGCGTACAAATAATGCTGTTGCCATTAAGAATGATATTTTCATCTTCATGGCTAGCTTGATGCTGCCAAATACCGTGTACCGAATCGTAGTTAAGCAAGTGCGCTAAGGTTTCTGCATCACCGGCTGGATCATTAATTTGTACAATTTCAACATCGTCCCAATCATATGCTGCACGCATTGAAAGACGCCCCATACGGCCAAAGCCGTTAATGCCAATTTTTATTGTCATGAGAATTACCTGTGCTTTAAAATGGTTAATATAAAAATTAAGTTAGTCATTAGTGTAAATAACTGATGTAAATAACTCGTATGAATATTTTCGCTATCCTAGGTTACGCGCAACAGCTTATTTTTCGCTGTGGCCTGTCACCCATAGCATTAAGCCGAGTTAACGAAGAGACTAAAAAATCGCTATTTTCGGCAGCGGTTACGGTCAGTACTTGCTTTGCCCAATCAGGCAATTCAGGATTAATACGGTAATAAATCCACTGTTGCTGTTTTCTGTCGACCAGTAGCCCACACTTTCTTAATTGTGCTAAATGCCGAGAGACTTTCGGCTGGCTTTCTTGAGCAAGTGCCGCCATGAGTTCACACACACATAGCTCTTGTTCAAGTATTATTAATAATAATGACTTTAAGCGAATGTCATCCGCAAGGCATTTATAAAACTGTGTTGGCGAGATCATTTTACCCTGCTGTTCAATAAATTTTGATACGAAGCTATTAGCCATGGCATAAGTTAAGCCATAGCTAATAGCGCTGATTTTGACCACGGCTATATATACATAAATACATATGAATTTAGTTATATAACAAAAAACACATATTAAGTTTTATTCCACAAATGTCAACTAGCCATAGAGCATTTAAAATATTTATTAGTGACCTGAAAGTAAAAATGGCTACCTTGAAAAGGTAGCCATTTTAGAATACGAGTAATATTTTAATGTAAATTAACTACACTGCAAATGGATACTTAATGGCGTCGTGGCACTGATAACCTTCTACGCTAAAGTCATCCATGGTGACCCATGTTTCTAAGTCTTTTAACGATTTAATGTTAGGGTTGATAATCAGTTTTGGTGACGGTAATGGCTCACGCGTTAACTGTACATCACGCATTAATTCTAGCTGGTCTTCATAAATATGAGCATTGACAATTTTATGGTAAGCAATACCGGGTTTTAAGCCAGTGATTTGCGCCATAATTGCTAGAAAAAAGTACACTTGTACTTGGTTAAAGTTTAAGCCCAACGGTACATCGCATGAACGCTGAAAACTAGTAAGATATAGCGTATCACCCAAAATTGAAAAGTTATGGGTGTGCATACATGGGCGTAAACAGCCCATATGAAATTCACCAGGGTTATAAAAAGTAATGATTTCGGCGCGATCATCAATGCCTTGACTTAGGTTATCAACAATTTTTTGTAATTGGTCAATAGCACCGCCATCTGGTTTTGCCCATTCGCGCGCTTGTATGCCATAAACTCGCCCCATATCATCTTCACCTTTACGATACGGATTATTGAGCCATGCTTCATTCAAATTAGCATTGGCATCCCAGGTTTTAGTACCTAACTTTCGAAAATCATCGGCATTATCATAACCACGAATGTAACCTAAAAACTCTGCAATCGCTGATTTAAAGAAACTTTTTCGCGTAGTGATCATCGGGAATTCGTTACCCGCAACATTGTATTCAAGCGAGGCATCAATAACCGTTAAACAGCGTTTTCCGGTACGCTCATTTTCAACCCAAGTGCCTTGGTCAACAATTCGTTGACATAAATCTAAATAAGCGCGCATTATACTTTTCCTTTGCTGTTCATATTTTCTTTGCTCGTTTTAGCTGTTTTTTTGCTGGTACTTTTATTGATGCTGCTGCCAGCGGTAATGGCCGATTTCTGCTGAATTAAATAGCCGAAATAAATACACAGGATACCCGCAATAATCATCGGGATACTTAATATTTGACCTTTAGAGATAAACGACAAGTATAAGCCTAAGTGCGCATCTGGCTCTCTAAAGAACTCAAC
>Ga0209292_1003270_pt1 | contig 17935 bp, 12 predicted proteins | sample GOMGulsemesocosm_2_FD_184634 | JGI IMG/M metagenome (GOLD analysis project Ga0209292, IMG submission 184634) | Methane-oxidizing microbial communities from mesocosms in the Gulf of Mexico - GOM9C Gulf of Mexico (SPAdes) (version 2) | ecosystem: Environmental > Aquatic > Marine > Cold seeps... | reverse complement strand
GCATCGGTCAGAATATCGAAAATTTCGTTCACGTCTTCATCCGTAACGATCAGCGGCGGCGCAAACAGCAGCTGATCACCAAACGGCCGAAATAGCAGGCCATTTTTCTTAGTTTCCTCAAACACTCGCTGACCGACGGACAAGGCGGGATCAAACGGTGTTTTACCCGCTTTATCCGCCACAAGCTCCAGCGCACCAAGCAAACCAACGCCCCGAGCCTCTCCGACAAGCGGGTGATCCTGCAAAGCAGCCAGCCGGTTCTGGAAACCCACGCTCACGTGCTGCACGTGGCCAACAATATTACGATCGGCAAAGATATTCAGGGTTTCCAACGCGACCGCCGCCGCAACCGGGTGCCCGCCATAGGTAAATCCGTGACCAAAAGCACCCTTATCCGAGGCCAGACCGGCAATTCCGTCATATACTTCCTGCGACAACCCAACCGCCGAGATCGGCTGATAGGCCGCCGAAAGCCCTTTGGCCATTGTCATCAAATCGGGTTTTAGACCGTATGTGTCGCTGCCAAACATTTTCCCGGTCCGTCCAAAACCACAAATGACCTCATCGACCACAAACAGAATGTCGTATTTTTTCAAAATTGGCTGAATCAGGTCGAAATAGCCTTTGGGTGGCACAATGATCCCACCGGCACCCTGCACCGGTTCCGCAAAGAACGCCGCGATGGTATCGGGGCCTTCGTCTATGATTGTTTGTTCGAGATTGGCCGCCAAGCGTGCGGAAAACTCTTCTTCGGTTTCGCCATCAAGGCCAAACCGGTAAAAATGAGGGCATTCAACCTGCAAAAAGCGATCCAGTGGCAGATCAAAACCGTCTTGGTTCATCTTCAACCGCGTCAGGCTTGCGGCAGCCACGGTCACTCCGTGATAAGCATTCTGCCGCGAGATGATTTTTTTCTTTTCTGGCCGCCCTAGGGCGTTGTTGTAATACCAGATCATCTTGATCGCCGAGTCGACTGCTTCAGAGCCTGAACACGCGAAAAAGAACTTGTTAATTGCCTCTGGCGTCACCGCAGCTAGGCGCGCAGCCAGTTGACTGGTTGGGATAGGAGAACGCCCAAGAAAGCTGTGGTAAAAAGGCAATTCCTGCATCTGACGAGTCGCGGCCTCAACCAGTCGGGGTTCATCAAATCCCAGAGCAGCACACCACAACCCGGCCAAGCCTTCAATATAGCTGTTGCCGTCTTCCCCTACCACACGAATGCCCTGCCCTTTGGCGACAATCATTGGTTCAGCATTCGGGTTGGATGCTCCGTGGAGGTGGTGGGCAGCATCCATACTGCCAAGCGAATTCTCTTGTTGGTTGTCCAAGGAGGCCTCCATCAAAAATGGTTACCGGCACAGGCAGTTATGCCCACCGATTTGTACCCTGTAGATAGACGTTGCTATTTGATCTGAAAAATACATAAATAGCGCAATATTCATCGGAAAAACAGATATATAAGCTATGAACCTGTCCCTGAGAGCCATCCGCTATTTTGTCACCGCCGCCGAGCTGGGCAGCATTTCAAAAGCGGCACATATTCTTAGCATTTCCAATTCAGCAATCGCCGCTGCAATTGATGCCGTCGAAATCGAATTCAACGACCAATTTGTCATCCGGGAACGCTCCAAGGGCTTAACTCTGACCGTATCCGGGCGCGCGATCCTCAAACGGGCACGCTACTTTTTAGAAGAATACGATGAATTTCTGTCAGACGGTTTAAAACAGGGGGCTGAGATAACCGGCAACCTGAGCATAGGTTATTTTGCCCCTGTCGCCCCGGCTTTCCTGCCCGAAATCCTTGAACCGATCATCAAACGGGGAACGGATCTCAACATAAAAATTCAGGCCTGTAACAACGCTGACGCGCAATCAGGACTGCGCAATGGGCTGTTTGATGTGATCCTTTTTATGGACTACGCCGTACATCCAGATATTCAGCAACACATGCTAATCGAAATCCCACCCTATCTGATTGTACCGGCGGATCACCCCTTGGGATCACGGGCGCAAGCCACGTTTTCTGACCTCGCTGACGAAACCATTATTCTTCTCGATTTGCCAATGACGCTGGATTATTACAACACTCTTCTAAAACACTACGACCTGCGCCCAAATGTTGTTGCCGGGGCAAACAACGTCGAAATGGTGCGCAGCATGGTCGCTACCGGGTTGGGTGTGTCGATCCTGAATATGCGCCCGCTTACGGCAACTGCATATTCCGGTGCAGAAATTGCCTGCGTACCACTTGTCACCGAAGTCGAGCAAAAACTCAGCTTGGTTCTGGGTTCGCTTCCAGGGCAAAAACGTCGGATCGTTCGGGAATTCATAACCCGGTGTGAAACGTTTTTTTGCTCAACAGAAGCGAGCAATCTGATCGTCAGAAACCGGAACCTAACCACTGCCGACGGGCCTCGGTAGGGTTTTAAATGTGCAGCTCCAAGTACTAAAGTATGATGTTTTCGGTAATGGCACCGTTGGGGGTTGAAAAGCCCCCCCTTACCCCGCTGATTGGCAGGGCATATTTACTACATGTGCAAGAGGGGTAAGTGCTCCCCCAGAAACGTTTTTTCAGGTGCGGGAATTCGCGCTGCACCTTGTCGGATGATCATCCTTTCATAAGACACAGCAAGTCACTCACCGCTAGCTTCGACGGCACGGACACGAACATATGGACATGCTCGCTCGACAAGACGCCCCGTATGATGTCGACGCCACTCTCCGCACAAACCCGCCGGATGATATCACGCACCTCTGCCGGACATCGTCGAGCAACATTTTGTAGCGGTATTTTTGACCATACGAGATGATAGTCATGATAAAAAACACAGTGTTTACCGGTATCCCATTGTCTGGCAGGGCATATTTACATACATGAAAGGTGACCTGCCCGCAATTTTCTCAAGCGCTCGACCCGCCTCTACGGGTGTTTGGGTTACCAGCGATGAGTGCGGTCTGACGACTGCCCGGCAGGGTATGCGAAGCATGCACGAGAGGGAAAGTTGTCGTCGTATCGCCAAAGGGCCAGTTTACGGCAGGTATCATCTACAGTATCGAATACCTCCTCATTCAACCGCTCGTCTGTCAGGCTGCCATTGAAGCTTTCGATGAATGCATTCTGCGGGGGGGTGCCCTATTGCATGGCAATGCAAGTTTACATGCGTCAGAGTGGGGTCGATATCGTGCCAATCCACATCATTGCCACTGACAATGCAAGCTTGCTTTCCAGAGGCACGCATAAGCGCGTCCAGTTCCCGTGCCACTCTGGCGCAAGAGATGCTTGTATCGACCAACCTTTGCCGGCAGGCGATTGCAAAAGCCAAATCTGCCGAGAGGGCATCACACAGACAGGGGTAGCCAATACTGTTCGCATGACGACCAGAAGATCCTTCGCCAGCATGAGTTCGGGGCATCAATAAGTGGCAAGGGTAATTGTTACGACAAGGCTGCGATGGATACCTTCTTTAAAACCATCAAGGCAAAACTGATCGGGCGAGGTACATGGCAAACCCGTCGTGCTGTCAAAATGGTTATCTTTGAAGGCATCAACGGCTTTTACAATCCACGACGCCGCCACTCAACATTGGGCTGGGGAAGCCCCATCGCTTTTGAACGAATAGTAGCTTGAACCAGCGCTTGGAGCAGAACAAAACCGTGATACGTCCAAACGATCCCGCGTAAAACCCGCCACATTCCGGAGCGGCAACAGGAGCCAAACGTACAACATCACCGCAAGGCAGACGATGTCCGGATTCGTCTTGGAATACTTGTATGGGTTGCGTTTTGTCATGCTCGCAGGCTATAAAACCACCCTGCCCACCACAGCAAAACTTCCTCAAACGGGACCAAGTTCACTTGTCAAAAAGATGGAACACCTCTTCACGTTCCGACAATACCAAGAGCAGGGCCAGATCTCCAGGCTGCAATAGACCCAAGATCATGCCCGCAGCCAGTTTTGGGGAACCCGCAAATTTAATCTGATTGGCCTCAAGCCCAGAACCGACAGCCGCTTTTTCAATCCGGGCAGGTATATCTCCGAGGTTGCGACCACGCAAATATCCTTCCAGTTCGGCCGCGACCACGATGTCTGGGTTAAACTGCAAAGCCGTTAATGTGACGTCGTGAATGTCCTGATTTGACCTGTCGCCAGCGTGACTAAGCATGATGAAGCGCCGCTTTGCAGGCAAGCCAGACAGGGTGTCACAAACCGCCGCTATTGAATGCGGGTTATGGGCGAAATCTACGAACACGCGCGCTCCATTATAGGAAAACTCGTTGCAACGGCCTGGGTTATCCTTGGCATCAGGCATGAAGTGCGAGAGGCCTGAACGAATAGCATCCTCTGATATGTTCATTGATTTTGCGACGCACATTGCCTGCAATACGTTAGAAACGTTGTATTTTGCGGCTCCCCTCATAGTGATTGGCACATCAGATACAGATATGATCTGATGTTCAACCTTTCCATCAAAGAACACAACGGCACTATCACGTAGATATGCGCAGGGCATGCTATTCTCACGGGCGCCTTGGATTTGGGCGTTCTCAGGGTCGAGCGAAACCCACCAGATATTAGCATCCGTATGGGCCGCTTCGGCGACGACAAAAATGTCATCAGCGTTCAGGACCAGTACCCCGTCCTTGGCCAATGTCCGGTGAACAGCAAACTTGGCCTGAGCCAGCTCGGGCACTGTGTTCACACCATATTGCCCAAGATGGTCATTGGCGACGTTTGTTACAACGGCAACACGGGCTCGGCGCGTTGGTAAGCCCCGGCGTAGAATACCACCCCTAGCCACCTCCAAGCAGCCGACCTCAAGCCGTGGATCGCGCAGCAACATACGCGCCCCACCAGGACCAGAATAGTCGCCTCTATCCAAGATATCATCGCCGACACGCACAAAATCAGTTGAGGTCAATCCAGCGATTTTTCCGGCGGCTTTGACGATGGCAGTGCAAAGCCGCGTGGTTGTGGTTTTGCCATTGGTGCCGGTGATAAATGCAATGGGAACATCATGATGCGCTGCCCAATCAACCTGATCTGGTCGGGGCAGCGCATCGACTGGCCAAGTTTTGCTGCCTGTGCCATGACCAATTGAGACTTCGTCATCATCACAAAGAATATCAAGGCCATGTGCCTCTGCCGCGGCAATCAGTGCAATTAAGGCGGGGTTTTGCTCTTTTACCATTACGCCAGCGACATCTGCGATCATATCGTCAAAATCACCGGGGTTCTGACCTAAAAGATCTGCCGCGCAAAAATGCCAAGCTGTTTGAGCCGCAAAGATTGATGAGTAAAGCTGATCCATCGGCGCTGAAATCGCAAGATTTACACCGCCCAGAAACCGACGAGAGATCAGATGTTCCCGGTGCCAGCCAAGTGCGTCCAGCACCCGACGGGCATGGGTCTCCCACAGAGAGATAATGTGATCTGCATCGTCGCCATCAAAAAAGACATCAATGACAGCGCCGGGTAGGTCCCACATTAATCCGGGCCCAGTTAGTCGCCGAACATCATCCACACGGATATGTTCCGCCTGCGCATAGTTGATCTCAAGTGCGGCTTCAAGTTCTTCAATCCGATCCATCATCCGTCCTCCGATCAGTCTGCATCTTCGCTTACATCGCGTGCGAGGCGCACGCCACGCGCGTCACGGATCAGGGTCTGGTCAGTGTCGAACATTTCTTCAAATTCAACGGTTTCCGTTGGATCTACCGCAGGGGTCTCAGCGGCAGTTTCATCTTCATCAGTATTGAAATAGATGATCTGTTTCCAACAACGCGCGCTGTCGTCACCAAGAACGACAAGAAGGTCACCCGCCTCAGCCATCTCAAGCCCAGCTTCCACCGCGTCAACTTCATTTGGGATCACAGTGATTGCGCTCTCGTTGACGCCGTTTCGGATCAGTTCCGCCTTGATCATCTGCGGCACCTCATCATCCCCACGTCCGCGACGACGGTCATCGGCTTTGCAGATGTAGTGATCATAGTGACCTGCAAGAACACGAGCACCATCACGGATGTCTTCATCACGTCGATCACCAGGCATTGCCGCCACGATCACACGTTTACGCTTCACCTCAAGTCGATCAGAAAGCCCGGTCAGGGCTGCAATGGCCGCTGGGTTATGCGCGTAATCTAGGATCACTTTAAAGGGGTGTTCGTCATACACATTCATCCGACCCGGAGCTTGGAAATAACTGGTGTCAAAGGTGCGCAAACCATGGCGAATATTGTCAAGGTCGACCCCAAAACTATAGGCCATCGCGGCAGCAAACATCGCGTTTTGCACGTTGAAGATCGCTTTACCCTCAAGCGTAGCTGGGATCAAATGCGACCAAAGCACAGGCATGTGTAACCCGTTGTCATAGATCGTTAACATGTCACCGTTCATGCCATTTTCCAGCACAATGGCCTTGCCGCCTGCCTTGATGTGTTCCTTCACAAGCGAATGGCCAGGATTGGTGGTCACATAAAAAATCGTGTCAACATTTGTATAATCAGCCATCTTAAGGCAGTTGATATCATCGGCATTCAAAACGGCGGTATCAGTGGCGCTTTCAACGACCACGCGTTTGACGACGGCAAGATCTTCAACCGTGTTAACGCCGCGCAGGCCCAGATGGTCTGCCGTCACGTTCAAGCAAGCCGCCACATTTGAACGTGTATAGCCAAGTCCTGATCGCACAAGGCCACCACGGGCAGTTTCCATCACCGCGAAATCCACTGATGGGTCACGCAGGACAATCTGCGCAGATTTTGGGCCAGTCATGTCGCCTTTAACGCTCAGCTTACCATCAACATAAACACCATCAGTAGAAGTCATACCAACGATCTTGCCGCTGGTTTTCATGATGTGACCCAGCATACGCGAGGTTGTGGTTTTTCCGTTTGTCCCGGTGATGGCAGCAATTGGAATGCGGCTTTCTTCACCAACCGGGAACAGCATATCTATGACACGGCCAGAGACATCGCGAGGCTGTCCCTCAGAGGGGGCGACATGCATCCGAAAGCCCGGTGCCGCATTGACTTCGACAATTGCACCACCAATTTCCTTGTAGGATTTGGTAATGTCATCAATCAGAAAATCCACCCCACCAACGTCAAGACCGACGGCCTTGATCGCCCGCTCAGCCATGTCGCGATTGTCCGGGTGAACCACATCGGTCATGTCAATTGCGGTGCCGCCCGTTGATAGATTGGCCGTTGAGCGCAAATAAAACAATTCATCTGCAGCAAGAACCGTTTCGCTGCTATGCCCAGCCTCGTCCAGCAAACGGTTGGCTTGGGTGTCCAATTCGAGCTGAGTCAAAACTTTCGCATGGCCGATGCCACGCCGTGGATCCAAGTTCACGATATCGATCAGCTCTGAAATTGTGCTTTTACCATCGCCAATCACATGGCCGGGAACGCGCTTGGCAACGGCCTCAAGCTTATTGTTCACCACAAGCATGCGGTGATCAAAACCGGTGACAAAGCTTTCAACCAGAATGGCGCGGCTTTTGGAATGCAGTTTGGCCTCGGCGAAACCCGCTTCGACATCTGCGTCGGTGTTTAGGTTGATCGACACACCACGTCCGTGATTTGCGTCAAGCGGTTTAAGGACAACTGGATGGCCGATGCTCTTCGCCGCACGTACTGCTTCCCTCGCATTGTACACAATGCGCTGTTGTGGAACGGGCAGGCCAAGATCGTTCAGCAGGTTATGGGTGTCTTCCTTGTCACAAGAAATCTCGACCGCGATATGTTTGGTTTCCGAGGTGATCGTCGCTTGAATGCGCTTCTGGTATTTGCCATGTCCGAACTGAACCAGAGAATGCTCGTTCAAGCGGATCCAAGGAATATCGCGTTCTACCGCAGCCTTAACCAGTGACCCTGTTGATGGACCAAATTCTTTGCGCTGCGCTTGCAGAACAAAACTACGTAACTCATCTTCCCAGTGGAATTCTGGATCAAAAGTATAAGTGACCTGATCCTTCAGGGCTTGTGGCAAAAAATGCATCAACATGCGTATTGCCAGCTGACCAGCGGCCAGCCCGACATCACGTTGATGATATGCGTAGACCATATTGTACTGGCCAGGCTCACCTGTGGACCGCGTCCGACCAAAGGTAACATTCGTACCGGCAACACCTTGAATTTCTAGGGCGCAATGTTCAAGAATATGACCCAACCAAGTGCCATCATCTTCGCGCAAACGGCGGATAAATCCCCCTGCTTCACGATAAGAACACCCGTGGTCGGCCAACCCCGGCAGTGCCGCGATCAGCCTATCAATAAATTCAGAACCAATTTTCGCAGAGGGCCAATCTTCGAGAACTCCCAAATCAATGACATGTCGTATTACCGGAAAGCTCGCCCAAACATTTGGACCGACAAAGACATTGGTTGAGATGATTTTCATAGATTTCCCCTATCAAGAATTGTGACGTCCCCCCTATTCACTCCTCGCGTATACCGTCAGGCGCGGGAAGAGTGCAGAACGCCATGTGCTCATCCGGTGGATAAGCCATACGTGCCGTCAGATCATAACGGCATCCTTCCCCCAGAACGTCAAGGCGAAGTCCTAAAAGACTGATCGCTTCACCGCGCCGCGCATCCCACATTGACGAATGTGTCAGGTGACTTGCATCGACAACCGTGACAGTTCCACTGCCCACAACTTCAAGCACATTGTCCGGGCCGATAAAGGCGGCGGTATCTTCATCGATACCCAACCCGATCAAAAAAGGGTTGAAAGATGAAGCAGTTAACAGACGACCTAAGCGATTACGTTGGGTAAAATGTTGATCGATGATCACCGCATTTGTGAGGCCCATTCCAGGCGCCAAGTTGATATTCCCCTCAGCCGGAGCGGAATTACTGCTGCCGCCAGCAACCATGTGTTCCGACATGATCGAAGCCCCAGCTGACGTGCCCGCGACAGGCATTCCCGCGGCGTTGCTGCGTCGAATCTTCTGCGCAACCAATGTTCCGCCAAGAATTGCAGACAGGCGTAACTGATTGCCGCCCGTGATGAAAACACCTGTTGCCTGGTCAAGCATTTCAGAAAATTCAGGGTTATCACAATCTGCACGCCGCGAAATAGGCAGGAACTCAACCGTGCCTGCACCAAGTTCAGTGAAGATGCGGTGATAATCTGGGCCGGTCTCTTCCAACCTCGATGCTGTCGGGATCACCACGATATAGGCATCTTCGCCACCAGAAAGTTCCACGAACTTCCGGTGAATTTGCATTTCTTTGACCCGGTCTTCCCCCCCGCCGATCGGGATGATGTATCCGCGTTCGGTATTCTCTGTCACTGGTGCTGGGCACATGGCTCTTCGACTTCCTTATTATGGTCTTTTAGATTTAGAGGTATTTAATTTTCTTCATAGGTGCCCAATCGAACAGCCTTATGATCGCGCACATGCCACGCGCCGCGCGCCATAACATCTTGTACGGTCAGATTTGTACCAAGCACCAAAATATCGGCATCCATGCCCGACGCAAGGCGACCTTTTTGGCGCAGCTTGAGCAAATCAGCCACGTTGCTGGTAAAGGGGGCCAATGCTTCGCCCAAAGCGACGCCAGCGCGTACCAGTTCGGCCAAAGTATCTGGCAACGTCTGCGACAGACCTACGCCAAACCGTGTTAGATTTCCGTCCTTGTCAAAAGCAGGCAAGCAGCCGCCGCCATCAGAACTGATCGTAAAGCGCGCAGTATCGCAGCCTGCCTCGCGAAACTGAATATATGCATCCGCGGCGGAAATACCTGGCTCAACATGACCATCAGGAAAAGCCGTCGCATCAATATAACACCCGTGCCGGGCCAGTGAAATCGCCTGTTCAAACAAGGGCTTATTGCGATTCACATGTGTTGGATTGAAGACGCGCGCCGGAATTTCACTAGTCGCAATAGCTTTTTCCAACATGGTAAGCCCACGGATGCCGTCACCCATGTGGCAATGCACAATCCCGGCCTTGCCTGTCATCAAACCTGCAACATGCGCCTCACTGGCGATGCGCATGAATTCATCCAATGTCGGCTGGCTAGACCTATGATCACTAATAGCGAGTTCCCCCACGCCGATCACCGGATCAAGAAAAACAATATCGCCACGCGCTGATCCTGTTAGCGTTGTCAGAGGTACGTGATAGCCGCCGGTATGACACCACGCTGACAACCCCTCTTCGCGCAATCCATAAGCTTGCGTCACGAGCGTTTGGGTATTGCGGGTCAGATCATCAGTTCCAAGAACCCCCACGACAGATGTCACCCCTGCCCGTGTGAATGAGGATAAAAACATCGGAGGCACGCGACTTGCCGACCCAGTTTCGCCACCACCACCTGTGATATGAGCATGACCGTCAATAAGGCCTGGCACGACCGCAGCACCAGATAGGTCATGTTCAGTAACGTTCAGAAACGGCGAAAGAACAGGCAGCTCAGGTCCTAGGTAAACGATCTTCTCACCAGCTATCAAAATATTTCCTAAGCCCAAGGGCTCTGGCGCGTAGATGTTTGCATTTTTTAAAAGCGTAAGCACATTTGAATCCTGTGAGAAACGAGATGCCCCTAATAGTGGAATGTTATTCCAAGCACAACTGAGGCCCATAATGCTGTCATGATTTGACGCGACATAGATGGTGCGGTCAGACTAATTCGATCTCGTCTCGGCTTGGACAGTATTGCTGCCCTTTACTCACGCAAAGTTGGCGTCACTCGGCGAGAGCGATGGTGCGATTGGGCTTGAAATTGGCGCGTGAATAAAATGGCGCTCCTAGTTGAAATGGTTGTGGACGGCAACGAGTTACTGCAGACATCGCATTCGACGGAACCCTTGCATTGCCCTCTCTCGTCGTCAAAGGTATTGCGTCTCGACGTTGATCTTCACGAAAACCTCATCCAGAAACTACTGCCAGTTCGAGTATGCGCACACCCGGCTAACTCGATTTTTCTGGACCTCTGCAGCAAACAAAAAGGCCAAATCTGTTCCACCAGAACCGCACCGCCTCATGGCTGATTTCGGTGGGTTCATCGTACAAGTCTCTAGGCGTCAACGGCCTAAGCAATAAGAAGGGTCATAACTGTATGTCCTATGACGCCAATCGCGACGGACATATCTGGGATCAGTTGGATGGCCAAAGCCGAATGGGAGCGACAGCTTGCGTTGTCACCCCATAGTTTACACGCAATACGAGAAAGGGTGGGAATGGCGCGATTTGACGTCGTGGATCATGATAATCAGCCCTATTCGGCGAGGAGTTTTTCCCAAAATATGCAGCGTCCAATCTGACCAAATGTGACGCCCCCACAACGTTCATCTCGTCATATATTCTTCCCAAAGGGAGTTTGCTAAAATCAAGAGAGCAACCGGCTGAAAAGCTATCTGAACGCCAGAGACGATACGCGGATTTCTCTGATCTTCAGGGGATTAGGTGGCCACCAATCTCAGGAAATATATCTAGCCGGGCAATGTCCGAGGAAAATACATGAAGCGGTGCGGGTACATTTGCACCAGATCACAAAAATAATGACAAATCAACAGCTTACAATTTAGGAACTTTCATATAGGCGGGTAATTAGTTTCATTCTGACAGGCCTGAGCGTTTTGTCATCCCACGAAACTAAGTCGTCGCCCTGCCCGCCTCAAGCCAATCTCCTCTGACAATGCTTGGCTCATCGCTAAACGGCCAAGTCGAAGTTTGTCACAAATCAGTCTGTTGAACTTTGAGGGCCCAGATAGGCAAAGCGATAGGCCAGCGCGACGCCAGCTGCCCCGCCTATGATATTGCCCACTGTCACAAAAGCTAGATTTGCAACCGCCGCTCCAAGCGTCACGTTTGCACCGGCAGCCCAGCCTTGTGGAAAGAAGTACATATTCGCGACTGAGTGCTCGAGTCCCAACAAAACAAAGCCCGAGATTGGCCAGAGGATAGCTAGAATTTTCCCTGTCACAGTACGCGCAGCAAAGGTCAGCCACACAGCGAGACAAACAAGTGCATTGCAAAGCGCACCTCGGATAACAGCCTCAAACATAGGTATCGATGCCTTAGTTTCGGCAAACTTGACGGCCGTGGCCCCCATCTGCGCGTCAAGCAGCCCTGAAAAGCCGAATGCAACTGCAAGGCCGACGGCACCAATCAGATTGCCAACATAGACAACACCCCAATTGCGCAACAACTGCCGCATTGAAATCTTGTTGTCCACGGCCGCCATGATCATCAGTGCATTACCAGTAAATAATTCCGCACCACCGACAATCACCAAGATCAGGCCAAGCGAAAACACAACGCCACCCATCATTCGTGCCGGGCCATAAGTGGCATCGACCCCTGTCATAACAGCGGTGTAGGCGGCGGCTCCAAACCCTATGAAACTCCCAGCAAGAATTGCCAAAATCAGCATTTGTGTGAACGGGAGCTTTGCCTTGGCAACGCCAGCGGTTTCGATCAAGGCCGCCATCACCGGCGGTCTATACGCATCAGTATGTGAAGGATCCTGCATGTTGTGTACGTTAGCAGAATAATCCAAGTTTCAAACGCCAATTTGATATCTGCGTCAAGACAGAGGCTGATCTGGCGCATTGTTTCCCGACAAATAATGGTCAATTCTATAAATAGTGAGAGGAATTGGCCCGGGTAATTGAATGGAACCTGATCAGGCAGTGAAACAGACAACCGGTTTGACCAGCATTGAGGTGCGCAAGCGTTTGCTCATCCATGGTTCAAACATTGTGGGTGAGGCAAAAATCACGCCTGCTTGGGTCGTTCTCCTGCGCCAATTCACTGGGTTACTGGTTCTTCTTCTGATTGGCGCTGGCCTTGTTGCACTGGTCCTTGGCGAACTGGTCGACGGCATCGCGATTGGGCTTGTTGTGGTCCTGAATGGCTTGCTGGGATTTGTTCAGGAATGGCGGGCGGAAACCTCTCTTGCAGCGCTGCGCGAGATGTTGACACCCAAATCCAAAGTAATTCGCGATGGCGTTCCGACTATGACTGATAGCCGTGACCTTGTACCCGGCGACCTTGTACTGCTTGATGCGGGGGATCAGGTACCAGCGGATGCACAAATAGCTTCTTCTGCTGCGCTGCGTGTTGATGAAAGTATCCTGACGGGCGAATCCGTTACTGTGGCAAAATCTGCCCAAGAGGTTGGCGAGGGTAATAGGGTGATGATGGGAACCCATGTCGTGGCGGGCCGGGCCGAAGTTGTTATCAGCACCACAGGAGCCGCGACCGCGTTCGGGCGGATCGCTACGCTGACTGGTTCGGTCGAGGACAAGGGAACCAACCTCTCTCGGCAACTCGGGCACCTTGGCGGGCAATTGGGTATTGCTGCATTGCTTCTTGGCGCGGCCATTGCGTTAACAGGAATTGTGGTCGGTCGCGATGCAATGGAAATGGTGATGACAGGGTTGTCGATGGCAGTGGCCGTGATCCCCGAAGGCTTACCGGCGGTTGTTACCATCAGTCTGGCGTTGGGTGCGGGCGCAATGGGCCGTCGCAATGCGTTGGTGCGGCGGTTGCAAGCCATCGAAACCCTTGGTGCCGCCACGTTCATCTGCACAGACAAGACCGGTACGCTGACGGAAAACATGATGACGGGCGAAATGCTCTGGATCGCCGGCCTAAACTACACGGCGGTCGGGACAGGTTATGATCCTACAGGAAGGATCCTACTTGGCGACCGGTCGATGCGCTATGGGGATGATGCCGATCTGGATGCAGCTTTGGATGTAATGGTCGGCTGCAGCCACGCAAGCCTTCACCGCGAGGGGGCGAAGTGGCACATGGTCGGCGACCCAACCGAAGGAGCCTTGGTAACGCTGGCATATAAAGGATGGTCTCCGGTACCAACCGATGCCCCCTTGGCCGAAATCCCGTTTTCGTCCGAACGCAAACGCATGAGCATGGTACGCGGCCATGCAGATGGCCTTGTGCAATTGGCCAAGGGCGCGCCTGAGCAAATATTAGATGTTTGCAAGTATTGGCGAGGGCCAGACGGCACCATGTCGCTGACCGGTGCAGCCCGCGATGAGATCGAACAAAAATATGCCGACATGGCTGCGCGGGGTCTGCGCGTGATTGCGCTGGCCCGACGGCATGTGACTGAGGCGGATGCCCCTGATAATGATCTGGAGTTTTTGGGGCTCGTCGGCATGATCGACCCTCCACGGCCAGAAGTGCGAAACGCCATCCGCACATGTATCCGCGCGGGCATGCGGGTTATCATGATCACCGGCGACAGCCCTTTGACGGCTCGGGCCATTGCGGATGCGCTTGGATTACCGGTCAACCGGGCCCTCACGGGGAATGACTTGGAAGAGCTTGACGATGACAGCTTGGCCCACATTTTGAACGGGCCAGTGCTATTTGCCCGCACGTCACCTGAACATAAAATGCGGTTGGTTAGGGCGTTACAGGCCAAGGGGCATGTCGTTGCAATGACTGGCGACGGGGTGAACGATGCACCCGCGTTAAAGCAAGCGGACATTGGCGTTGCCATGGGAATCCGCGGGACAGATGTGGCCAAAAGCGCCGCTGATCTGGTTTTACTTGATGATAACTTCGCCACCTTGGAAGGTGCAATCCGCGAAGGGCGGCGGCAGTTTGCGAATATCCAGCGGTTCGTGCGCTACCTGCTGTCATCAAATGCCGGAGAAGTAGTTGCTATTCTTGCCAATCTCGCGCTCGGTGGGCCATTGATTTACTTGCCAACACAGATCCTTTGGATGAACCTTGTGACAGATGGTGTGACGGCGTTGGCATTGGGCCTTGAGCCCGGCACTCCGGATCAGATGAACGATCCACCGCGTGGTGCCGGGGCTAGCATCCTTGACTGCACAGCATTGGGCATGATCCTTGCGTTTGGCACCTATACGGGCGCTGCGAGCATTTATCTGTTTTATACATTCATGCCCGATGGGGAAATCGTAGCTAGGACAGCGGCCTTCAGTGGGATGGTCGTGTTTGAAAAGGTGAGCGTCTTTGCGTTTCGATCGTTTTCACAGCCCTGCTGGCGTTTGGGATGGGTGTCGAACCCAAAACTTATAATGGCCTTGTTCGCAATGCTGGTGCTTCAAATGGCGGCTATTTACTGGCCTCCGCTTCAAAAACTGCTGCGTACAGCCCCCTTGGGTTGGGAGCATTGGCAAACAATTCTCGTGCTTGCGCTGCCTCTTCTTCTGATTCCTGAGGGCATCAAAACATTGCGAGTGAAAAGCAACTAGCGGCTTCGCATTAGGGGGCCGTATTGTTAAAGTGCACTTTTCCTTTCCTATACAGCACAAAGGTGCTGTCAGACCAATTCCAATTCGTCTCCGCGAGAAGACCGCGCCATTCAGAAAGAGCGGCTTTGAAATAGCACCTTTTTGAGAGGCTGCGCTCCTGATTGAAGTGATTTGAATCTGAGGCATGGACGGAGGCGAATTTCCGCAACGTTCGCGCTCGTTGGAAGTGGTACATGGCTCGCCTAGTTTTGTCCAACGAGCGTTCTTGTCGATCAATTCATTTAGACGGCCTTTCGTTGCAAGGGCAGCAGGCTTTTTCCTCCGAACGGCGAATGCCGCCTGCGTGGATTACAAAAGCCATTACTGTATTGGAAGATTGCACCTTCCACCTGCCGCCGCGTTTCCCATCGGTTGCGCCAAATCAGTTCTGAAATGAGGTATTAAAAGAAGGTTTCGCCCATGCATAGTCTGACAGGCGATTTGCTACGTAAATCTGCCGAGAGCGGGCGACCACTCTTGGGACATTTCTGCGCAGTCCCCTGTCGTCCAATGCATAGCTGCCTAGGCCGAAACGTCAATGTTCTTTTATGTGCGCCAGTGTGATCAGATCGTTGCCTGCAGCTGGTGTGATGACTGCGAAAAGTACGCAAACCGTGCGGACTGACTCCCATGACCCTGCACATCCGAGCAATGGAAAATGCAAATTGGTGTTTTTCAATAAGCTTAAACCCCATGGCCTTTGGCTCGCGAAGAACCGTGTGGCCTTTTCGGATCTCCCGCTCCTCCTTGAGGATGCGGTTCTCTTTCCTCAACCGGTCATTCTCTTAGGCAAGGCCTAAATCCTTTTCGACACAACATCCGTATTTCCCCTCTCGAACATGTAAATATGCATTGCCGGGCAGTGGGTGCTCCATTTATTTGGTGTCAATATGTCAACGCCAAAATCGCCCGTAATCTGCTTATGCATCAGTCCGCTAATCAGCGCGATACGCACCGCATCCTTGCGAAATTCGTTCATCCGTGTTCTTCCATAGTCCATCTCCTTTGTTGCATTAAATGCTATCCAGGAAGCGGCATCAAACCGCGACAGGTACAGACTGATTCATACACACATTGATGCCACGCGCCTGGAGAAGATCTTCGACATTTCGAAGCGGAAAACGAATGCAGAGCATCACACAGACTGCAACGAGAAGTGCGACTCTGATGATCAAAGTGAAACATGGCAACTGAGCCTGATCTAAATACCCAACTAGAGACGTGGGCATTCGCTGCCCAAGCGGGCATTCAATATTCCATCCGACAATACCTCTAACTATAACCACCAGCCGATTTAAGGTTTCGGCGCATATTCAGCAGGATCAATTTTGCTTGGGCGGCCTTTTAGAAAGAGTTTTGGTTGCAGCGGCGATGTTCTGGAAATGGTTTTGCCCCCTCTGATTACGGCCAACCGGTTTGCTCGCAACCGGATGGCTTCGATCGGGTCATTCGCCTGAAGTAGCACCATGTTGGCTTTACAGCCTTTTTGAAGGCCATATCCTTCCAGCCCCATGATCTGGGCTGAGTTTTCGGTGACGGCATCAAAGCACCATGCCATATCAGCGCGGCTTGAAAGTTGCCCGACGTGCAGCCCCATATGTGCCACATCCAGCATGTCGGCTTTTCCCAGTGAATACCAAGGGTCCATGACGCAATCGGAACCAAACCCGATATTAATACCGGCGGCTTTCAATTCAGGCACACGTGTCTGTCCTCGGCGTTTGGGATACGTGTCATGACGGCCTTGAAGCATAATGTTTATCAAGGGGTTGGGGATGGTGTGCATTTGAGCTTCCGCCATCAACGGAATCAGCTTTGACACATAGTAGTTATCCATCGAATGCATTGAGGTCAGGTGTGAGCCGGCAACCCTGCCTTCGAGTCCAAGCCGTTTGGTTTCATAGGCGAGCGTCTCGACATGGCGGGAAAGAGGATCATCGCTTTCGTCGCAATGCATATCGACCATCAGACCCCGTTCCGCCGCGAGTTCGCACAGAAACTTCACCGATTGCGCGCCATCGTGCATTGTGCGTTCAAAATGTGGAATGCCACCGACTACATCTACGCCCATATCCAGTGCTCGGATCAAGTTCCCTTTGGCTGTTGGGTCTCGGAATACACCATCTTGAGGGAAGGCAACCAGTTGTAAATCAAGATAGGAGGAGACCTGTTTGCGGACTTCCAGTAGCGCCTCAACACCCTTTAGCTCATCATCGCATATGTCCACATGGCTTCGGATAGCACCGATCCCCATCGAGACCGCCAAATCGCAATATCGCAATGCCCTTTCAATGATGTCTTCAACGCTTTGAACCGGTTTCAATTCCCCCCATAGCGCAATGCCTTCCAACAAGGTGCCCGACACATTCATGCGCGGTGTACCAAATGACAGGGTGGCATCCATGTGGAAATGCGGGTCAATGAACGGTGGCGAGACCAATTGGCCTTCAGCGTCAATCACCTCGCCAGCCTCAGCTTTTATATCGCGTTCGACGGTCGCGATTAGGCCGTCAGTACAGGCGATATCAATGCCGGATGTGCCGTCGGGCAGAGTTGCGTTTTTTACAATTAGATCGAAACTCATCAGCGTTGCCCCTTGAACCATGGCTGTAACAGTGCACGGGGATATTCGGCACGACGGGCGACTATCACAAGGGCAAAAATTGATAAAACATACGGAGC
>Ga0209292_1003267_pt1 | contig 17943 bp, 17 predicted proteins | sample GOMGulsemesocosm_2_FD_184634 | JGI IMG/M metagenome (GOLD analysis project Ga0209292, IMG submission 184634) | Methane-oxidizing microbial communities from mesocosms in the Gulf of Mexico - GOM9C Gulf of Mexico (SPAdes) (version 2) | ecosystem: Environmental > Aquatic > Marine > Cold seeps... | reverse complement strand
AAAGCCCGGGCGCATCCATGAATAAAAGTGAAAAGGTGCGTATTGCAAAAACACTGGAAAAAATGCGTGTTGATGTCATCGAAGCTGGCTTTGCAATTGCCAGTCAGGGTGATTTTGAAGCGGTTAAAGCGGTAGCAGAGGTTGTTAAAGACAGTACCATCTGTAGTTTGGCGCGTGCCAGCAAAGGTGATATTGAACGTGCAGCTGAAGCCTTAAAAGGTGCAAATTCTTCACGCATTCATACTTTTATTGCGACCTCACCAATTCACATGAAATACAAGCTCAAGATGGAACCTGACATGGTTCTTGAGCGGGCGATTGATGCGGTGAAAATGGCTCGTCAGTTCACTGACAATGTTGAGTTTTCTCTGGAAGATGCCAGCCGTTCCGAATTTGATTTTATGTGCCGTGTGATTGAAAACGTCATCAACGCCGGTGCCAGCACGATTAATATTCCGGATACCGTAGGTTACGGTGAGCCACTGGAATTTGGCCGTACCATTGGGCGTCTGATTGAAAATATCCCCAATGCCGATAAAGCCATCTTCTCGGTGCATTGCCATAATGACCTGGGCTTGGCGGTAGCTAACTCCTTGTCGGCGGTTATCAATGGCGCTCGTCAGGTCGAATGTACCATCAATGGGCTGGGTGAACGCGCTGGCAACGCTTCTTTGGAAGAGGTGGTGATGGCCGTGCGTACTCGCAAAGATTTATTCCCTGTTGAGACTTTTATTGATACTACTCAAATTATGTCTGCTTCGCGCTTGGTTGCCAGTGTGACCGGTTTCCCGGTGCAGCCGAACAAGGCGATTGTCGGAGCTAATGCCTTTGCGCATGAGTCCGGTATTCACCAGGATGGCGTTCTTAAATTTCGTGAAACCTACGAAATTATGAAAGCCGAAGATGTGGGCCTTAATACCAATAAACTGGTGTTGGGTAAGCACTCCGGCCGTGCCGCTGTTAAAGCGCGTTTTGAAGAACTGGGTATTACCTTTGAGACTCAGGATGAGTTAAACGCAGCGTTTATTCGCTTCAAAGATTTGGCTGATAAAAAGCACGAGATTTTCGACGAAGATTTGCAAGCATTGGTCAGTGATGTACAGGAAGGTGTTGCTGATCGTTTTGCCTTGGAGACACTGGAGGTCACCTCAAAAACAGGTACTGCACCGGTTGCTCAATTGACCCTGACGGTTGATGGCGAAACGGTTGCAGCTTCTGCTGAAGGTGATGGCCCCGTTGATGCGGCGTTTAAAGCGATAGAAAGCGTAGTAAAAAGCAATATCAATTTGCAGCTGTACTCAGTGAACGCGATTACCACGGGAACAGATTCACAGGGTGAGGTGACAGTACGCCTCGAACGTGGTGGTCGAATTGTCAACGGTAACGGCGCAGACACGGATATTGTGATTGCTTCTGCCAAGGCTTATATCAATGGTCTGAATCTAATTCTAGCCGATCACAGCAAAGAACATCCGCAGAAAGAAGGCATTTAGTCTCTGGAGGTTTGCTTATGCAGCCAGTGCGAAACCAATATTTGCAAGCCATGGGTATTCAAGCTTGGCACCTACGGGAAACACTTCCCGGTGCCAAGCTCGTTTCAGGAGTCGATCTAGATACCCTAGCAACTATCCCGTCAGTAACTCATGAGTCCGTTGATGCTATCGTTTCAACGGACACACCAAATCCTGTCGCTACGCCGGTTCTTTCAGAGGCCGTAGCTGCCGAAACTTCAGCGGCAGCGATCCCTGCTCCAGTGAACCCGCAAGAAGTGCTTCCTGAGACCAACATTGCGGTTCAACAACCGGATTCGCAGGACGTAAAACACGACACTGGTATTGAAAAAAACCCCGAGTTTCGTTTGGCATCCATTGTTTTTCCCGGTTGCTGTGTGGTGGTGACAGAGGTTGCCCGACTGGGTGTTGAGCCGATTGCGAAAGCTCAGCTTACGTTTCTAAAAGAGCTGCTGTTATCTATTGGTGCCGAGTTACCTGAGCAGCCGATCATTACTCTTTTTAATTGGCCGATGTTACGCACTGCGGGCTTTGATCAAAGTGCCACTGCGGCAAATGAGGCGAGTCAGGCCTTTTTACGCGGTCAAAAATCTAAACATGTGGTGTCCTTTGTGTTGTTAATGGGCGAGCAGCCGGGCCGTTTCATGCTCAATGAGAGTGGCAGCTTTGAAGATGTTAAAGGACGCCTGTTGCAGGTGGCTGAACAACCACATCTGTTGAGCTATTCCGTCGAGAAATTGTTTGATGAGCCGATGCTTAAATCGCAGCTTTGGCATGATATGCAACCGTTACGTGTTTGGTTGCAGAAGGATTAATTGTGGCGTTGACGGGTATGAATCAAGAAATAACGGCTGATGGGCTGAGCTATCGACCAATGACCTGCGCGGATGTTGAGCAAGTGCTTGTGATCGAAGCTGGCATTTGTGAAATTCCCTGGACGCGACGGAATTTCGAGAGTTGTATCGATTCTGACTACCAGTGTTGGATGATGTATAAAAATACCCAGCATATTGGCCACAGCGTGTTGTCGGCAGCGGCCGGTGAAGCACATTTACTTAATATCAGTATTGCCAAAAATTCTCAGGGTCAAAGCCTGGGTCGCACGCTGTTACGTTATATGCTTGAGTGCGCTGAGAACCTTAAGGCTCAAACAGTTTTCCTTGAGGTGCGTGCGTCGAATAGCGTCGCTCAAGCGTTGTATTTGAGTGAAGGTTTTAACGAGGTTGGTCTGCGTCCTGCCTATTATCCAGCGGCACAGGGTCGCGAAGATGCCGTGATTATGGCGTTTGAGATATAAACTTTAATAACAAAGAATTGAAACAGGTTGAATATGCCAACACGTGAAGATGATGATTTTGATGTTGTAGCGGGCCTTTCGGCAAGCCGTGATGACAGTGCAGGTCGACCGACCCCAAAACGAAAAGCACCGCAACGCACGGCGCCGACAAAGCCCGCACAAGCGGCGCCTGGTCATTCAACATCACAAGGTGGGCATAGCCCCGCCGATACCGCGCAGCCCGACGCTAAGGGTGGTCATGGTCTAGTTTGGTTGCTGGCGTTGGTATTGTTAGTTGTTATTGGTGTTTGTGGTTGGCTTGGTCAACAGGTATTGCAGTTACAGCAGCAACAGGCTAGCAGTAGTAATGCCCTGCAGTTGGAACGCTCGCGCATGGAAAGCATCAGCGCCCAAGTGCATAAAACCGATTCCAGCTTTGCCGAAACTGGTAACGTACTGGAATCGAAATTCAAATTTTTTGAATCTGAAATTCGTAAACTTTGGGATCTGTCTAATAAGCGTAATCGCATGGCGATTGATGCCAATACAGCGCAGCTGAAGAAATCTACTCAGGCCGTGAAAGCCGCTCAGGGTAAATTGCTGACACTGAATAAAGGCCAAACGACGGTTGGTACAGCGGTTGATAAATTGAATAGACGTCTGGCGACTGAAAACACTGCCCTACGTGCCAGCCTTGAAGCGCAGAGCGAGCAGTTGTTGCTGATGGAAGGGGAGATGGAAGTATTGCAGCAGCGCTTGAATAAAGTGCCTAACGATTTGTCGGCAAGGGTGGCAAACAATGAGGAGGCTGTGCGGTCGATTGATGCCAGTCGTCAGCAGCTGGTGGGGCGCCTAACGCAATTGCAAAAGAAAGTGGATGAGCTGACGCGTTCAGCGCCAGCAGCACCTTAGCGATCTATTCGTCTTCGCAAGAGTTGTCGTTTTTATGTTTGGGAAGTTCAGCACAATGATCAAAGCCTGCTGAGCTGAAGGCTTTGATCAAATTATAATAGAGAGACAGCAGCCCCCAAACCAAGCCAGTGACAACACCCAGATCGAGAATGCCACGCCAAGGTTGTGGCAGAAAATGGGCAAGCTGGATAAAGCACAGAATCATAAAGGTCAGTGCAAAGGTGGCAATTTTACGTGACCGAGTGGTGTGGAAAAAGCCCATGCAAAACAGTGGCGCAAGCAACAGGTGCAACGTTGTTGGGTTATGTCGCAGGTGCTGGCAGCGGGCTGCAAAACGGGGCGAAAATTTTAATTGGAAGCCCTTATAGCCTTCGGAATAGGCCATAAAAACCACACTGAGTAGCAGGGATAGCCAGTGGAACCACTGAAAGTCGTAGTTCAGGCTGTCCAGCGAGATCGCACCAAGACGCGTGATAGCAAACAGTATTAGCAGGCTAAAGCCAACAATGGCCCATAGAGAGCCAAAAAATCCTGCGCTGTTTGAAGTAAATTGCATGTCGGTTTGATCGCCTGAAGTGGTTGAAATGTTAGCTTAAAAACGCCGCTATTATAGGCAGTTACGAGTTTGAAACCTAGTAGAGAGTGTTACATTAACGCGGTCACTGCCGGGTTAAATAGTCTTCGCTGACCGCTAGTGAAACTTCTAGGTGAATGATAAAGTGGCCCGAGTCATCAATTATGAGTGAGAAAAGTTAAAATATGCGTTATTTAGTTTGTTGCGTAACGATTTTGTTAGGACTTGTATCAAGCATTGTCTATGCCGATGACACAAATCAGCCAATGACCGAGCTGGAAACCTGTCTTGAACCCGGCATGTTACTTGTGCCCGGTGGGAGCAAGGCTTCATCGGAGCAAATGTTGCAGGCACAACAGGACGTGAATGCTTCGATCGGCGCTACAAAAGCTTATCTGGCGTGCCTGTTGATCAACGAAAAAACCATCGGTGATGCGCTGACCTATGAGCAAAAGAAAACCTCCATCATGAGTTATAACCTGGCCGTGGCACGGATGGAACGGTTGGTTGATAGCTATAACCAGCAACTTAAAGTCTATCAGCAATCTAACAACGAATAACCTGTTCGGCTTATTTTGAATCCTGTCCAAAGTGCACGTTAGTTTGTTCCAGATAGGCCGCTTCCTGCGCTGTCGAAACTCTCCCCAGTAGCGAATTTCTGTGCGGGAAACGCCCGAAACGCTCAATAATATCCAGATGCTGTTGCGCAAAGGCTAGATTGCCCTTCAGCGTATTAGCAATAGCTGGGTCGCACTGACTGTAAAATTGTTGGAATAATTCCAGGCAACGTTTTTGGTGAGACAGTTGTTCACTGTGCTCGAGCGGCATGTAAAAGAAAATACGATGGGCGGCGATCAGTTGTTGGTCGTGGCCTAGCTCAAGACCTTCCAAAACCAGTTCAACAGCTTGTGCATCGTAGGCAAAGGCTTGTGCTGTGCCGCGATAAATATTGCGGCTGAACTGGTCGAGCAAAATAATTACCGCCAACCGTCCGGTTGGTTCTGAGCACCAGTGTGAATATTGGCCGTTCGCAGCGGCTTCTAAATCTTCGGAAAAGCGGCTGCGGATGAGCTCGTCAGCTTGTGGATCAACACTAAACCAGCGTGCCTGCCGGTCTTTTTCGGGCAGGCCATGATCAATGTTTTGACCAAACCAGAAATCGAGAATTTCGCTACATTTGTCTGACATCGGCTGCTTCCTGCACGCGTTAACGAATGTTTAACGTCTGGATTAATTATGGGCCGGGCGACCACATCCGGCAACACGCAGGCGGACAATTGAGCTCGGTATCCGCAGACGACTATTATGACCTCAGTTAAGGCCGGAGAGATAGCTGTGGCCGTTCTCAAGATATTCGGTTAGCAGCGGCGTGAACTTAGCCTCAGGTAGTGCTGGTTGAAAATAAAACCCCTGGAATTTTTGACAGTTATTAGCTTCCAGGTAATGGATCTGCTCGATTGATTCGACTCCCTCGGCAATGATATCCAGTTTAAGGTGTTCGGCCATGGCGATAATGGTGCTGATAATAGCGCTGGCACTGTCGTCGCCAGGAATATCACTGACAAATGACTGGTCAATTTTAACCATATCGATGGGCAGTCGTTTGAGGTAGGTTAGCGATGAATAACCGGTACCAAAGTCATCGATCGATATTTTTACACCCAGAGCACGTAGCGCGGTAAGCGTTTCGATAATTTGCTCGATGTTGTTGATAACAGTGCCTTCGGTAATTTCGATATCAATGCACTGAGCGGGCACACCGGTTTCTCTGAGTATGGCGGTAACCTGATCAACAAAATACGGCTGTTCAAACTCCACCGGGCTAATGTTGATGCCCAGTGTCAGGTTTGTGTTCCACAAGCCTTCGTCCAGCCATTGCTTTAACTGCAAGCAGGCTTGACGCATCACCCACTCGCCAACCTCAAGAATAAGCCCTGAGGATTCAAGAATAGGAATAAATTCTGCGGGTGAAATGCTGCCAAATGTGGGCGCGTTCCAGCGTAATAAGACTTCGGCGCCGACCAGCTGCTGTAACCCTTGGTACTGCGGTTGGAAATTCAACGTGAGTTCGTTGCTGACGAGCGCCGACTGCAGACGGCTTTCCAGATTTATTTGTCGCGATAGATCCTCTGCCATGCTCATTTCAAAATAAACAAAATCGTTGCGACCATTTTCCTTGGCCTGGTACATGGCGGTATCGGCAAACCCAATCAGCTTTTCTGCGTCATCTTCACTGTTGTCGGGGAAGTTGACGACACCAATGCTGGCCGTTACCTGTATGGATTGATCACCATTGATGATGGGGCGGGTGACCAGCTTTAATATTTTATTTGCGAGGTCTTCGGCACGCTGCTTGGCGCTATCTCTATCTTCGCTAAGCTGGGGCAGTAGGACAATAAATTCATCACCGCCGATACGGGCAACGGTATCATCGGCACGTAAATGGCCGGTAATGCGTGTGGCGAGCGTTTTGAGCACAACATCACCGCCACCGTGCCCCTGCGAATCATTAATTTTTTTGAAGTTATCCAGATCAATGAATAACAATGCCCCCACATGCTGGCGACGGCGTGCCGATATTAGTGCCTGATTGAGGCGGTCGAGCAATAATCGGCGGTTCGGTAAATTGGTCAATGAGTCGTGATAGGCCAGATGTTGGATGGCACCTTCATGCTGTTTACGTTCGGTAACATCCTTGACGGAGAGGATGCATAATTCCTGCTGCTGGTAGGCGAAATAACTGGCGGCAACTTCAACGGGAAACAGCAGGCCAGCTTTGGTTTGGTTGTTTGCAAAGCTGGTGTGGTTCTTTTGTGTTTTAACGGTTTGCCACCAGCGTGACCAGTCAGCCATATCGAATTGTTGATTTAATAAATCCACGGTTTGGCCAACTAACTCGTCGCGCGAATATCCAAAGCACCGGCAGGCCGTGTCATTAACCGAGAGAATACAGCCGTTGGCATCTAGCGTAAAAATTGAATCAGGAGACTGATTGAGGGCAAAATCCTGAAGTTGCAGGTCATGTTTCGAGCTGTGTGTACTGCTGACGTCCTGAAGTAAACCTTCGACCCAAACCGGGACATTGTTTACCAGTTGGCAGCGGCCGATAGCGCGCACCCACAGTAACGTTGAATTGCCGTGATTAAGCGGTACTTCAATATCTAAAATTTGCTGATTTGTACAGGCTTTGGCTATGGCGCCAGCTAACGGTTCCTGATGGCTGCTTGCGATATGGGCAAAAATATCATCGATGCCGGTCAGGGTCTCGGGGGCAACCCCTAAAATGACAGCCAGCTCACCATCCCAGATAAAATTGTCGCGGCTAATGTCGTAATTCCAGCTGCCGAAGGTTTCAACCAGATTGATTTTATTAAGCGTACTTTGGCTGTGGTTGAGATTTTTTTGAGCCTCGGACAATTCATTGAGCAGAGCATTAAAGGGCTGTTGAATATGCGTTTTAACAATATGACGAGCAATGAAACTCAATGTGACAGCGAAGCAGAAAAACAGTAGTAACTGTTGTAATGCATGCTGATAAAAAGCACTGAAAAGATGCTGATTATCGACTTGGAAGAATAATGTCCCGGTTTGCCCGGTGGTTTCGGAGACCAGCAGCGAGCGTTGCTCACTGACCATATTCATGAAGAGGCGGGTCGGCAGTAGGCTGTTTGATAGCGTGCTTGTTTTGGCACTGGCCAGCAGCATGTCGCTCGAGCTGATGCTGGCTTCGACTATAGCCGGTTGAGCGATAAGTTGTTTAACCAACTGTCTAGCCAGTTGACTGTCGTTGAGATCAATGGCCCATTTCGCTGATGGCTCAACAAGGCTAAGTAATGTTGTGATTGAATCCTGCTGCTGTTTTTGGATGAGATTAAAGTCCATGCGTAAGTGCAACACAAACAGCAGTATCGTGACGGTGCAGACTAATAGAGAGACTAATCGCCAAAGTCCTTGGCTGATAGTATGGGTGTTTTGTTGACGCATATTATTTTTATAGTGGTCTCATCGATGACTGTGCTGATGGCGTTTAACGCCGCCTGTTTATGCATCGCTGAGACAGGTGTCGTCTTTATCTCCCATTGTATGAGCGTAAGTCCCCTCTCCGATTCGGCCAATATGGGGCTGTTCCGGAGGGCTAGGAATGAATTTAATGTTGTTACCGGCCGCTTCAGGCTAAAAAGAGTTCTGGAGCGTGCTTAGTTGAGAACGGTTATCAACAACTTTGGTTCTCTTAGGCTAGGACAAGAGTTGGAAACTGGCAAGTTTTGAGTAGCAAATTTCCTGTTTTACGAACTGACTTTGATATAAGTTAATATGACTCACGAATACAGTTATTGGCGTTAGTGGGGTGGGTAAAGGTTGAGATGTGTTTTGTTTAGTCCCCCTAGGGCAGCGAGCAAGACTTAGGTGCGCGCAGAAGGGGCGACTATTGCGAGCGATGCCAAAATTAGCCGCAGTTTCATCCAAACGGGCTGCGAGCTGACTTAGTGGTTCGCTGGCTGTTGGAATGGCTGCTAGCATGATAGGTTTTGAGTTGTTTGGGAACCAGTCAACAGTGGCCAATTGAAGTTGGAAAGCCGGCAGCTGCTGTAATTCAATGGTGAGTTCTCGGGCCAGTGCGGGTAGTTGTTGGATCTGTAGAGCACCTATAAATTTGACCGTAATATGCCAGTTTTGCTGAGGTATCCAGCGCAGTTTGCACTTCGCCAATGTGGACTTTAATGGCGATAATTGGCGCTGCAAAATTGAAGATGCAGTCCGGGGGATTGATATTGCCAAAAATACGCGTAAGTTTTTCTCTGTTGGCATGGTATTAACCCGCTAATCATCCGTTACATTGGCTGTTGGTTACTTCGGTGCTTGTTCAAGGCTAATCACTGACCAGCCTTCTTCGGGGGTAATTTCCCGTTCGTTACAGAAGACGTGGATGCGGTCATTTTTATCAATAGCAAACAGTGGGTAAAGCTTGCAGGCCTGTTCGGATAACAGGTCGTCAAAGGAAAAACTGTCGCTCAGGGTGGTGACACGTACCTTGGCATCTTGACTGAGTAGACTGGCAAATTTACTGAAACTTAAATCGCCATTGAACAAAGTCCGGCCCTTATGTTTTTGTGCGATCGCCAGTTTTTCAGAGACGTTATCTTCACTGGCATTGGCCAGTGAGAACAGACGCTGTTCGCCGAACTCCAGGCGGTAGCGCATACAGGCCAGCGCGTTAAGCTCTCGTTGCGGTGACAGGCCTAATAAATGGCCGATGCCCACTAGGTCCATGCGGCTGTCGGCATATTCCGAGACCGGGTTGCCGTAGAAGGTGTTTAAACCTGCCATGCGGGCTGCACGGATATTTTCCCAGTTACCGTCGGTCAGCAGCGCCGTAAAACCCTGGCTTTGCAATGCGCTGGCAATTGCACGGGCCACGGGGTTTGCGCCAATCAACAAAAAGCCTCGGGGTGCCGGTTCGGAAACCTTCAAAAAACGCGCTAATGGGCGTGAGGTGGCGCCCTGAAAAACCACTGTGCCAATAATGATGATAAAGGTCAGTGCTACCAGCACGGAGGCTTGCTCAAAACCGTCGGCCTCAAGGCGTAGTGCAAACAGTGCGGAGATGGCGGCGGCGACGATACCGCGTGGGCCAATCCAGGCCACCAGCGTGCGTTCGCGCCAGGATAAGTCAGCCCCTAATGTTGAGACTAAAACTGCGAGTGGCCGCGCCAGGAATTGAATGCAGGTGAGCAGCATCAATGCGCCCCAGCCGAGTGCAATTAACTGGTTTAAGTCAATGCGGGCGGCCAGCAGGATGAACAAACCAGATATCAGCAGCGTGGAGAGGTTTTCCTTGAAGGATAAAATCTCTTCAACATTGACGTCCTTCATATTGGCCAGCCAAATGCCCATCAGCGTGACACTGAGTAGTCCAGACTCATGTTGCAACGCGTTACTGCCAGCAAAGACCATCAACACCAGGGCCACGGTGGCCAGGTTATGTAAATAACTGGGTAGCAGCTGGCGGCGTAGAATAATGCCCAATAGATAGCCCGTGAGACAGCCAAACAGGCCACCGATGAACAGGGTTTTTAGGAAGATGAAAAGGGTGTGGCTGATTTCGCCGCCCTGACCAAAGGATATGATGGACTCATAAACTAAAACCGCTAACAGCGCGCCGATCGGGTCAATGACAATGCCTTCCCAGCGCAGGATGTTGGCAATACGAGCATTGGGCCGCACACTGCGCAGCATCGGCACAATAACGGTGGGGCCGGTAACGACTACCAGCGAGCCAAATAACAGACTGAGTGGCCAACTTAAGCCCAATAATAGGTGGCAGGCCACCGACATGATCAGCCAGGTAATGAGGACGCCAATACTGACTAGGCGCCGCACGACATTGGCCAGTCCACGAATATCTTCAAATTTAAGGGTCAGGCTGCCTTCAAAAAGAATGATGGCCACGCTGAGTGATACCAGCGGGAAAAAGAGTTCGCCCAAGAGTTGGTCAGGGTTGAGCCAGCCCAGTAGCGGCCCCAGGCAAATACCGGCCAGCAGCAGAAACAGAATGGCCGGTAATTTGATCGACCAGGCAAACCATTGGCATAACAGGCCGCTGAGGCCGATTACCGCGAACATCATGGCCGCCGATTCAATCATAGAGACCTTCGCATAAAAGCAGGGGCGAAAGACAAATGAGATGAAATTTTCCAGATTGAGGCGGGAAACGCAGGTAATAGCGAGCTATTAGCAAGTTTCTCAACGAAAAGACGGGATATTTCAGCCATTTTTACTCGTCATTTGTTTTTTACCAAGGTCTCTCATAACTTTCCCTGTTGAAGTTAATGACTCAGCATAAAAGTGAAGTTGGGCGGGGTAAAGTGATTTATGGGTGAAGCTATTTTAATTACAATCGGCACAAAGAAAACTCTGAGCACTTGGCTCTGCCCCCATCCCTCTGGATCCTTAAATTCTAAATAGGGATTTCGGAGATTCTTGAATGAGCTTTTTATGCAAACATACTTTATTCGTCGCGCTGCACTTTTTGTTGGTCCGTTAGTCGCTGTCGCAATAGCTCTGCTAATGTTGCAGGCCGGATGGCCTAAGCCTGCCGCACTCACGGCAGCGGTCACATCGCTGTGTGCCGTGTGGTGGATGTTTGAAGCGGTGCCGCTACCGATTACCTCGTTAATTCCTGTCGCACTGTTTCCGCCTTTGTCGGTGTTGGATCATAAAACCGTCGCTCAAGCCTATGGCAGTCCGTTGATATTGTTAATGCTGGGCGGCTTTATTTTGTCGGCCGCCATGGCCAGCAGTGGCGCGCACCGGCGTATTGCCCTGTTGATGGTCAATCTGTTTGGACGTGGCAGTGATCGTGGGTTGGTGTTTGGTTTTATGGTGGCCTCGGCGGTGTTGAGCATGTGGGTGTCGAACACAGCGACTACGTTGATGCTATTGCCGGTGGCATTGGCGGTTTTGGAGTCGGCTAAGAATAAGGCGCTAGTGGTACCTCTGTTGCTGGGCATTTGTTATGCCGCCAGTGTGGGTGGTATTGGCACGCCGATTGGCACGCCGCCTAACCTTGTGTTCATGAAAGTTTATGCTGAAAACACCGGTAGCGAACTGACTTTTCTGGAATGGATGAAGTGGGGTGTTCCGGTGGTGGTGTGCTTTGTGCCCATCATCGGCTGGTATTTAACCCGCAAATTACACTCGCAACAGGCCATTGAGCTGCCTTGCCCGGGGCAGTGGCAGCCAGTCGAGAAACGTGTCCTGATGGTGTTTGCTATCACTGCGCTGGCATGGATGTTGCGCAAGGAACCCTTTGGCGGCTGGAGTCATTGGTTTGCTGTGCCGGATGCCAATGATGCCAGTGTGGCGTTGGTGGCGGCAATTCTGTTGTTTGTAATTCCCGATGGACGAGGCGGTAAACTGTTGAATTGGGAGTCGGCCAATAAAATCCCCTGGGGGATGTTACTGCTGTTTGGCGGGGGCATTGCGATCGCCAGCGCCTTCAAGCAAACAGGGCTCAGCGAAGCGTTGGCACATGAGCTGACCGACCTGTCTAATTTGCCGGTACTGCTGTTGTTATTATCGATTTGTGTGGTGGTCACTTTCCTGACGGAAATGACCAGTAATACGGCAACCACGACCTTGCTTATGCCGATTCTGGCGGCAGCGGGTTTGGCCTCGGGTGTTGATCCGGCGCTGTTGATGGTGCCCGCGGCGATGAGTGCCAGTTGCGCCTTTATGCTACCGGTGGCAACGGTGCCTAATGCCATTATTTTTGGCAGTGGCCACGTCACCATTCGCGATATGGTGCAACGTGGTGTGGTGTTAAATCTAATCGGGGCGCTGTTGATAGCGCTGCTGAGTTATTGGCTCATTGCCTAGACGCAGTTGGCTTGCCTGCGGTTAGCGGCAAAGGATCAGCCTTTCCATTTAATATTACAGCCCAGCGATGGTGCTTGTTGTTCGCTGACTGGTTGGCCCGTTAGCAACGCATCCAACGCCGCTCGCAGGTCTGCGCCCGTCACCGGCACGTCGTTGCCGGGGCGCGAACCGTCCAATTGTCCTCGATAAACACACAATAAATTCTGGTCGAATATATAGAAGTCCGGAGTGCAGGCAGCTTGATAGGCCTTTGCTACGGACTGGGTTTCGTCGTAGAGATACGGGAAGCTGAAATTATTCTGCGCGGCAAATAAGGCCATGTTGGCCGGATTGTCCTGCGGAAAGTTGACGGCATCGTTAGCGCTAATGGCAACGAAGTTAATGCCCTGGTTTTGATAGTCGATGGCCAGTTGGCTTAGCTCATCTTTTATGTGAATCACAAAGGGGCAATGATTGCAGATAAACATAATCACGGTTGCGACATCAGCTTTGAGCTGTTGCAGGTTGATCATTTTTCCCGTGTTGGTGTCCGGTAGTTCAAAGACCGGCGCTGGCGTGCCAAGGGCCAGCATGTTGGATTCGGTACGAGCCATTTTTTAGCGCCTTAAAGTTGTGATTAAGGCATAGTATATACCACTGTCGATACTTACAGCTTGATGCGAACGCGGCTGAACGAAGGAACTTAGTCCGGCGTTTTTATGTCGCTACTATAGAAGGTTAACCTTAGCCGGGGGGGTAAATGGCGCAATGGCAGCAGGGTAAAGTGGTTGAAACCCAGCACTGGAATCAACGTCTTTGCAGCTTGAAGATCGAGGTTGAGCTGCCCGAATTCGAGGCCGGGCAGTTTATTCGTGTCGGGCTACCTGGACCTGACGACGAGCAGATGGAGGCGCGTCCCTATTCCTTTGTCAATGCGCCGCATGAAGGGTTATTGGAAATTTATTTTAACAAGGTACCTGAGGGCAGTCTTTCAAACCGATTGAAAACTCTACATGAAGGGGATGCCGTGTATGTGGCGGATCGGCCTGCGGGCTTTATGACCGAATCAGAAATACCTGATGGTGAAACGCTGTGGCTATTAGCCTCCGGCACAGCCTTGGGGCCCTTTCTTTCTATCCTGAAAACACAAGCGCCCTGGCAGCGTTTTAAACACATTGTGCTGGTGCATGGTGTGCGCAGTGCCGAAGAATTAACCTACAGTGAGCTGATCGGGAAATTACAGAAGCTGCATCCTGACCAGATGATTAAAGTGAACAGCGTCACGCGTGAGGAGGTTGTTGGTGCTCTGCGTGAGCGTATTCCGGTGGCGATTGCTAACGGTCATTTGGAGCGTTTGGCAGGCTTTGATTTTAATGCCAGCACTAGTTGCGTTATGTTATGTGGGAATCCTGTCATGGTGGAAGGAAGTCTGGAGGCTTTGCAGGATAAAGGACTTCGCAAACACCTACGGCGTGAGTCGGGGCATATTTTGCAGGAGATTTATAAGTAGAGACCTTTGCACGATTGTTCTTTTGCCTTCTAGCCGTGTTGAAAACGTACCCAAAGCACTCGCTATGCTCGCGGGGCAGGCTCTACTCAATCGGTCATTTATAAGTATAAACTCTCTCATTCCTTGCGATTTCGCCTGGCTAGAAAACAAAATTCCGGCTCGTACAAAGGTCTCAAGTAGTTTTGAATTAAACAGTTTATTGGCTGGCGGCGTTGGGTTGTTGAGTGAACGTTTCGAAAGGGCAACGTTTGCCATTCGGCAATACCAGCGTGCTGGATTGGTCCAGCGTATTGCTGCCGTTGCTGATAAAGGCGATGGATTTTGCTTTTATCAGGCCGTCGCAAGGTGGCTTCAGGGTCGCCATGTATTGATTGTGTTGGTGGTCTTCAAGTACCAGCTGACTGTCATTGGAAGCGTGCCAGCTTCCCACCTGATGAATACCTAACTGTAGGTTCTGTACTTCAGTTGCTAACAGAGGGCTACAGATAAAGCAGGATAATAGTAGGATGGCTAGGCAATAATTTAGATGAAAAAAGCGCAAGGAGTATATTGAAGCTGTCACCTGAAATCACCTGTATGAAATCAACAAAAAGTTTACGAGTTCAGTTCTGGAAACTTGGAGTATTTTCAGCAGGGATAATTCAATGGGAATTTAGCGGTGTTGTAAATGCCTGCGGATTTGAGGCATTTACGAAGACTTAAGGGGCAGTGAGCGGTACGTTAGTTGACTCTACAGGTCGCAGACCGCGCCCGCTTTTTCCTTGAGATGTCTAACCAGGCGGTTTTGTTTGTCGACCAGAATCACCTTGGGCTCAATAGGTGATTTGACTAATTCAAAACCCATGATGATGATTTCTTCGCCTTCATTGATCAGGTGAGCCGCCGCGCCATTTACGCAGATAACGCCTGAGCCGCGAGGTCCTGCAATCACGTAGGTTTCAAGGCGAGCGCCGGTGGTATTGCTGACCACCATGACACGCTCGTTAACCCACAAATCCACCGCGTCGATCAAGTCTTCGTCAATGGTGATGCTGCCAACATATTCCAGATTGGCTTGGGTAACGATGGCCTTATGGATTTTTGATTTTAAAACGGTGCGCATGAATCTCTCCAATAAATAGTGCTTTGTGCGAGGAGGGAAAACGCCCTTCCGAACAGGGCGCGTATTATGGCTTGGCTAAGCTATTGTTTCAACTAAGATTTAGACGTGTCCGTTTGATACAGTCCTTCGATTTTATTTTTTTGCGTAATTTAATCCAATTTTAACGCGCGTTCTTGAGCGCATTTTTAGTGAAGTCGCGGTCGCGAAAGCCGTTGCCAAAACGGAAGTTGTTCATCATTAAGACCGTGCTCTTACCGGATTTATGATTAATCATTTCCATGTTGTCCGGGCGCCAGTACTTATCCACATAAAGTTGATAGTCGCTGAAGGTCTGGGGTTTTAACAATGCATCTTTACGGTCGTAATCATTCACTATGCCACTGCACTGTGAACCATGCGATAAACTGCATCGGTTTCCTTTTAATTACGCCATTGAAATTAACAGTGGTGCGGGCAATGATTAATACAAAGTGCTGTTTTGTTGTTGCTTGTACGTGACGGGTTAATACAGCTCAAGCGCTGGCTCATCAAGCGCCGATAGCTGTTCGCGCAACTCAAGAATATGTTCACCCCAGTAGCGTTCGCTATTGAACCAGGGGAAGCTTTTTGGGAAGGCGGGGTCTTGCCAGCGCGATGCCAGCCAGGCGGCGTAGTGAATCATACGCAGGGTGCGAAGGGTTTCGATCAGGTGTAACTCGCGAGGCTGGAAATCGTAAAATTCGTTATAACCTTCTACCAGTTCGTTAATTTGCGCGGTTCTACGAGCCCGGTCGCCGGATAAAAACATCCATAAATCCTGAATCGCCGGTGCCATACGCGCATCATCAAAATCGACAAAGTGCGGGGCATCATCGCGCCATAACATGTTACCGGAATGACAGTCGCCATGGGTGCGGATATAGATGAGGCCATTGGCTTGTGCTTGCGCCATATTTTCATCAATACGCTGCAGCAGGTCGCGGGTCAGGGTGTCGTAAGCCGGTTTTAAGTTGGCCGGAATAAACCCTTCACTGATCAGTTTGACACAGTCATGGCCAAAGTTGTGGCTGTTCAGCTGAGGGCGAACGGCAAAGGACCGCGTGGCACCAATGCTGTGAATGCGCCCCATCATGCGGCCGATGATGAGTAGGTTGTCGAGGTTGTCGAGTTCCGGCGCGTGGCCGCCCTGACGAGGGAACAACGAGAAGTGAAAGTCGCCGTACTGAAACAGACTTTGTCCGTCGTCATTAATAAGCGGGCAAACGACGGGTAATTCCTGTTCGGCCAGCTCGAAGCTGAATTGCTGTTCTTCGAGGATTTGCTGCTCACTCCAACGGTTGGGGCGATAGAACTTAGCAATCAGTGGCGTTTGATCTTCAATGCCGACTTGATAAACGCGGTTTTCATAACTGTTGAGGGCTAATAAACGGCCGTCACACAAATAACCTTGAGTTTCGATGGCGGTCATCAAAAAGTCAGGGGTTAGAGTTTCAAAGGGGTGCTGATTGCTGTCCGGCATATTAGTAAAACAGCCTATTCAATTTCTTCAGTGAAGGGCTGGCCACTGAGTTGTAACACGATTTCTTTTTTAAAGGTCTGGATGCAAATTTGCTGTTTTTCCTGCCAGAAGATTTCCAGAATATCATCGATGTTTTCGTCGTCGGGCTGATCCAGCTGATTGGTTTCCGAGTAACTGATGATTTCGGGGAACACGATGCGTAGTGACGGTTCCTGGTTCTCAGGGCTGTCGACACATTCGATAAACAGCATACGCACGTCGATGTCGTAAACAAGGTTAGCAATGTAGGGTGAACAGTCGCCCAGTAATTGATCGGTCAAATCCATAATGTTGCTCCGTGGCAAGTATTCGAATGGAAGGAATTGTACTGATTAATGACAATGAATGCGCTGTTTCGTTGATGTCATTTTGGCTGTAGGTCGGACTCAGCATGCACCGCTGTACAAGGTGAATTGTGGCGTAGTCACAAGAGAGGGTGCCCTGGGGCATCGGGTATTAGTCTGACATGCAAGGCTGAAGCCTTGCCTACAATGAGACCTTCACCGAGTTGCCACGCGGGAGCGTGGGAACGAGTAAATGACACGAAGCGGTTGCTGTGCCTTAATTCTCGGCGTTTCTGGCTTTACGCCGGTAATAAAGTGCCAATATGCAAACGGCAAAGTTCACAGCGCTGGTTCCAAGGAAGGTCACAATCGCTTCCCATTCGCCGTATTTTTGGGTGTAAACATACAAGCAGATATTGGCGAAAGCGAAGCAAAACCAGCTTAGTGCGCTGACACCCTCGGCGTTACGACGTCTTAACAGGGCAACGAGCTGGATAAGGCTGGCGGTCGGGAAAATGATCGCGGGGATGATGCCGGCAATTTGGATGACAAGTTCTGAAGGCATGTAAAACCTGCTATTACATTAAGTGTCATTTCGACAGTAAGGAGAAATCTTGAGACCTTATGGAAGATTCCTCACCTGCGTTCGGAATGACAGGGATAGTTGTTCGCGATGGCTATTTTTCTGGTAGGTCAGGATTTAGCCCGACGTGTAAGACTGAAGCCTTGCCTACAGTTGCCAATTCACTTGCGTAAAAAAAGCGCCAACCCTGGGGTTGGCGCTTGAGTTGCTTAAGATAGTTTCTTAGCCAGCATTTCGTTGGTTTGCTGCGGGTTGGCTTTGCCTTTTGAGGCTTTCATGACCTGACCCACAAAGAA
>Ga0209292_1003262_pt1 | contig 17950 bp, 16 predicted proteins | sample GOMGulsemesocosm_2_FD_184634 | JGI IMG/M metagenome (GOLD analysis project Ga0209292, IMG submission 184634) | Methane-oxidizing microbial communities from mesocosms in the Gulf of Mexico - GOM9C Gulf of Mexico (SPAdes) (version 2) | ecosystem: Environmental > Aquatic > Marine > Cold seeps... | reverse complement strand
TGCGTCAGCTATCTAGCGGCGTACAACAGCGTCTTTCACTGTGTCATAAAGACGACGTCATCGCGCGAATAACAGCGATAGTTGGCGGTAATTTCGATCCTGTACAACTGGATTCAAAAGTCGTTAAAACGTGGCTGGCTTTTTGGTCACGAGCGATGCACCAGCCTCAGTTATTCAGGCTACAAAGGGTCAATGAAAAACGCCTCTTATCGCATTTGATCATTGAACTAAAACGCGTATTACCTGCTGAAAAAGCAAAATTTGTCGCGCTTTCTATTGCGGCATTGATCGACGGTATTTGGTTACGTGGATCACTTTCCCCAAGTGGAATAGATGGACATCTAGCTCAGCGTATCATCGCAGATTATCTAGAAAAGCAATTGCCGAGTGAAACCTTTGAGTTTCACCATCAACAACAACTTTTAAAAGGATGACCCCATTGAATCCGACAGCGCTATATATCGACGGCACACACACTGATGCAAGTTCAGGTGAAACATTCAACAGCTATAACCCTGCCACGGGTGAGTTATTAGCGAAAGTACAGCAAGCTTCAAAGGAAGATGTTGACAAAGCTGTCGCATCAGCCGAGCGCGGCTTTGCTATTTGGTCACAGATGAGTCCGACAGAGCGCGGTAGAATTTTGTTACGTGCCGTCGCGATTTTGCGCGAGCGTAACGATGAACTGGCGATGCTCGAAGTACTAGATACAGGCAAACCCATCCAAGAAGCTGATTGTGTCGATATAGAAACAGGTGCGGATGTCATTGAATACTATGCAGGTCTTGCCAGTAGTATTGCCGGCACTCAACAGGATTTAGGGGGCAGCAATTTTTATTATACGCGCCGTGAACCACTGGGTGTGTGCGCCGGTATTGGCGCTTGGAATTACCCTATTCAAATCGCTATGTGGAAATCAGCTCCGGCACTTGCCGCGGGTAATGCGATGGTATTCAAGCCTTCTGAAGAAACACCGTTGAGCGTGTTAAAGCTCGCTGAAATTTATAGCCAAGCAGGCGTGCCCGATGGCGTTTTCAATGTAGTGCAAGGTGATGGCCGTGTCGGCCAAGCGCTTTCACGCCATCCCAACATCGCAAAAGTATCATTCACCGGCGAGTGCGGTACGGGCAAAAAAGTCATGGCTGATGCAGCTGGTACGTTAAAAGAAGTCACTATGGAGCTTGGCGGAAAATCGGCTTTCATTGCCTTTGGTGACTGTAAAATTGACAATGCGGTATCCGGTGCACTATTAGCTAATTTTTATACTCAAGGTGAAGTTTGCACTAACGGTACACGTGTTTTTGTACACAGCTCTATTTACGATGAGTTTGTCACAAAGATTAAAGCACGCACTCAAAAGATGATTGTTGGCGATCCTACCGATGCCGATACGCAAGTCGGTGCATTAATTTCCAAAGCGCACCTTAAAAAAGTACTTTCTTATGTTGACGCTGCACAAGCTGCTGGCGCGCGGCTGGTCTGCGGTGGCGAGCAAGTGACAGAGAACGGATTAGTAAAGGGAAATTTTGTACGCCCAACTGTGTTTGCCGACTGCACTGATGATATGCCAAATGTGAAAGATGAAATATTTGGCCCGGTGATGTCTATTTTAAAATTTGAAACAGAAGAAGAAGTCATTGCTCGCGCTAACAGTACTGAGTATGGTTTAGCTGCCGGTATTTTTACCAACGATTTCTCCAGAGCGCACCGTGTTATCGCTAAGTTGCAAGCGGGTATTTGCTGGATAAATACTTGGGGTAGCTCTCCTGCACAAATGCCGGTTGGGGGTTATAAACAATCGGGTATTGGCCGTGAAAACGGTATTGAAACACTCAATCAATATTCGCAAGTAAAAAGTATTTATGCAGAACTTGGAGACATAGAGTGTCCGTACTAAACGACCAAACCGGCTCAATTTACGACTATATTATTGTAGGAGCCGGCTCAGCAGGCTGCGTACTCGCCGATCGCTTAAGTGCAGATGGTCAATTTTCTGTTCTATTATTAGAAGCGGGTGGCACCGATAAAAGCATCTTTATTCAAATGCCGACGGCTCTGTCATACCCAATGAACAGCTCGCGCTACGCCTGGCAGTTTGAAACTAAGCCTGAACCGGGTTTAGATGGGCGTGTTTTACATTGCCCTCGGGGAAAGGTGCTCGGTGGCAGTTCCTCCATTAACGGTATGGTGTATGTGCGCGGTCACGCTAAAGACTTCGATCAATGGCAAGAACATGGCGCAAAAGACTGGAGCTATCAACACTGCCTCCCCTATTTCAAAAAAGCTGAAACTTGGATGAAAGGTGAAGATGATTATCGCGGTGGGAGCGGCCAACTCTTTACCTGTAATGGCAATAACATGGACACCAGCCCATTGTACTCAGCTTTTATTGAAGCCGGTGTACAGGCAGGTTATCCACCCACAAACGACTATAACGGCTTTCAGCAAGAAGGCTTTGGCCCAATGCACATGACGGTGAAAGGCGGTGTACGTGCATCCACCAGCAACGCCTACTTACGTCGCACTATGCAACGTAAAAACTTCAAAATCATCAGTGGTGTGACCTGCAACAAAGTCACTATTGAAGACAAAACGGCCACAGGTATTGAATACAATAAAGGCGCTAAAACCTTCCGTGCAACTGCGCGCAAAGAAGTCATTTTAAGCGCTGGCTCTATCGGTTCTCCTCAGCTTCTACAGCTATCAGGCATCGGGCCAAAACAAGTATTGAAAGATGCCGGGGTAGCGCTAATACACGACTTGCCCGGGGTTGGCGAGAACTTGCAAGATCACTTGGAAGTGTATTATCAATACAGCTGCAATCAGCCTATCACTTTAAATGGCAAGTTAGACTTATTCTCTAAAGCAAAGATTGGTACACAGTGGATCTTAACCAAAACCGGTTTAGGCGCCACTAATCACTTTGAGTCTTGCGGTTTCATTCGCTCTAAAGCGGGCGTTGAATGGCCTGATATCCAATACCATTTTTTGCCGGCAGCAATGCGTTACGATGGACAAAAAGCCGTTGATGGCCACGGCTATCAAGTACACGTCGGCCCTAACAAACCGACCAGTCGCGGTCGAGTATGGATTGCATCTAACAAACCGAGCGACAAGCCGAACATTGTTTTTAATTATTTATCGACCGAGCAGGATAGACAGGACTGGCGTAATTGTATCCGTCTGACACGCGAAATCTTGGATCAAAATGCACTGCGCGAATATAGAGATCAGTTAATACAACCGAGTGAAAACATACTCAGTGATGAGCAAATCGACAGCTGGGTTAAGGAAAATGTAGAGAGCGCCTATCATCCATCTTGCACGTGTAAAATAGGTGCGGATGATGATCCATTGGCGGTGTTAAACAGTGATTGCCAAGTGCGCGGCATAAAACAGCTACGCGTCGTAGATTCATCTGTTTTTCCGACTATTACCAACGGTAATCTCAATGCTCCGACTATTATGGTGGCTGAAAAAGCCGCTGATATTATTTTAGGCAAAACACCGCTACCTATCGCCAAAGTGAATGTTTGGCAAGATCAACAGTGGCAAAACAGACAGCGGTTAAACCCTGCCATATCTTCAAAAAAGGATAACCACTAACTAAAAATTTAAACTCTAGGAGCCTATCGGGCTTGGCCGATCGTAACGAGAGAAAGTCGATTTGAGCCAGACTTCTCGGTCTTTTCAGGCGAATAGCGTGCTATTTAATGAGAAAGAGCCGGGAAAATGGCCAAATTCTAATTTTTCTCAGTAGATTAGCGTTAGGTCCGGCAGGCTCCAGGTTCAATGCTCTGCGGTTAAAAATGTAAGTTTTTCTTAATTCATCATTTGTAACTGGATGGCAATACCCTTAATTGATTGAGGATTCTCCTCTATCAATTTATTTAATTTTAAATATTAAGGAAAACACCATGTCAAAGAAACAGAAAGCTAGAAGTAATAAGTATTTATCTACAGCTGCTGCACTTTCACTAGGGCTAATGAGCAGCGTAGCGTTTGCCGGAAGCTGTGACAAAGTTAGGTTCTCTGATGTAGGCTGGACCGATATCACTGCAACCACTGCTGTGACTAGCGAAATCGTGAATGCTCTTGGCTATAAAGCTACTACCCAGCTGCTATCTGTTCCTGTGACATACACATCTCTCGCCAATGGCGATATTGATATTTTCCTCGGTAACTGGATGCCTACGATGGAAGCGGATATCGCCAAGTATCGTGAAGCAGGTACTGTTGAAACTGTTCGCGCAAATTTAGAAGGGGCTAAGTATACCTTGGCCGTGCCTAAATACGTGTTCGATGGCGGTGTTAAAACCTTTGCTGATCTCGCTAAATACAAAGACAACTTCAAAGGCAAAATTTACGGCATTGAGCCAGGCAATGATGGCAACCGTTTAATTCAAGACATGATCGACAAAAATGCCTTTGAGCTAAAAGATTTCAAATTGGTTGAATCATCAGAGGCTGGCATGATTTCACAAGTATCACGCGCAGCTAAACGCGAACAGTGGATTGCTTTCTTAGGCTGGGCTCCGCACCCAATGAACGCCAACATTGACATGGCTTACCTCGACGGTGGCGATGACTTTTTCGGCCCTAACTACGGTGGTGCAAGCGTTTACACCAACGTGAGAAAGAACTATCTACAAGACTGCCCTAATATGGGTCAGCTAGTACAAAATCTAGATTTCTCTCTAGAGATGGAAAACCAAATTATGGGCGCTATTTTAGACGATGGTAAAAAGCCTGAGGAAGCGGCAAAAACCTGGTTGAAAGCGAATCCAGCAGTCCTAGATAGCTGGTTAAAAGGCGTCACGACTAAAGATGGCGGCGACGCAATCAAAGCAGTCAAAGCCACTTTATCTATGTAGCTTTTATACGCCTAAACCCGGCAATTGGACGTCGCTTTAGGCGTAGAAAAGTGCATGACAACTAGGCATGATTAGTGAATACCCTTGGACGATTTAGCACCTAATACACCAAGGGTTTATTGCGATTTAACAAGTCTAAAGCGATGCAGTGTATTCCCTCACAGAGTGAATCCAACTGATATGATAAAGCTAGCGAATATAATAGCTTGAATTAAATACCCAACGGTCCACTGCCTATTTTAGATAAAGGGAAGATGATGAGCATAACCTCGCCATCTTCCCTTTAAAATACCCTTAATTTGGCGATTGAGTGCGCTCATTCAAGATTCAACGGCTGAACTTAGGACTGCGCTCTCCCTATCTCTACCACATAATAACAAAAGGCTTTGCATGAACTGGATAACCGAACACAAAATTCCCATTGGCTCAGCAATGGAGGACGTTGTCGATTGGCTTACCGATAACGCAGATTTCATATTCGATGCTATCTCTGTTTCACTGGAATGGTTGATACTTTTTATCGTCGATTTCTTTGTATGGCTGCCCCCTTCTGTCCCGATGATAGCAACCGCCGCCACCGCTTGGTTCTTACACAAGAGCGTGCCTTTAGTGATCTTTGTGGTGTGCGCACTGTTACTCATTCTAAATTTAGGGTATTGGCAAGAAATGCTCGAGACCTTTGTATTAGTGTTAACGGCTACCAGTATATCGATTGCGCTTGGCGTACCTATTGGCATTACCGCCGCACACAAGCCTTGGCTATACACCATATTACGACCCATATTAGATTTAATGCAGACCATTCCCACTTTCGTTTATTTGATTCCAACGTTAGTACTGTTTGGCTTAGGCGTAGTCCCAGGACTTATTTCTACTATCATATTTGCCATTGCAGCCCCTATTCGTCTCACTTACTTAGGTATAAGTAAAGTCCCTGCTGATTTAATCGAAGCGGGACGCGCATTTGGCGCAACCCCTTTTAAGCTACTTTACAAAGTAGAGCTACCCGCCGCTATGCCAAGCATAATGGCCGGTATCACCCAGTGTATTATGCTATCGCTTTCAATGGTGGTGATAGCAGCATTAGTCGGCGCTGATGGTTTGGGCAAACCCGTGGTTCGCGCACTTAATACAGTGAATATTTCTCAAGGGTTTGAAGCGGGTCTGGCGATTGTACTGGTGGCTATTATTCTCGATCGAATTTGTAAGGCGCCTAACGCCAAAGAGGAAGGTTAATCATGAGCGCTATTAGTATTCAAAACGTCGATGTCATCTTTGGAAAAAACACCGCTAAATCACTCACCTTGTTAGATCAGGGAAAAACCCGCCAAGAAATCATCAAGGAAACCAACGACACCGTTGGTGTTCACGATGCCAGTATTGAAATCAAAGAAGGTGAAATTTGCGTTTTAATGGGGCTTTCTGGCTCTGGAAAATCAAGTTTATTACGGGCGATCAACGGTTTAAACAAAACCAGTCGCGGTAAGCTTTTAGTTCAAGATGGCGATGAGATGGTGGATGTTGCCAGTTGTAACAGTGCTACTTTATTGCATATGCGCAGCAAGCGTGTCTCTATGGTCTTTCAAAACTTTGCCCTTATGCCTTGGTTAAGCGTTTTAGACAATGTTGCTTTCGGCCTAGAAATGCAGGGCATGAATAAGCTTAAACGGCATGAGAAAGCGCTTCGCCAATTAAAAATGGTGGGCCTTGATCAATGGGCAGACAAACTGCCGAGCCAATTATCCGGCGGCATGCAACAACGTGTCGGACTTGCTCGCGCTTTTGCCATGGATACCGACATACTATTGATGGATGAGCCCTTTTCAGCTCTAGATCCGCTGATTCGAACTCAGTTACAGGATGAGCTGATCGAGTTACAGCAAAACATGAAAAAGACCATTGTATTTGTCTCTCATGATTTAGATGAAGCACTGAAAATCGGCACAAAAATTGGCATAATGGAATCCGCTAAAATCATTCAATACGATATTCCCGAGAACATTGTATTGAACCCAGCCAACGCCTATGTACAAGACTTTGTCGCTCATACAAACCCTTTAAATGTACTTAAAGGTAACTCGCTAATGACGCCTATCGAACAATTAGACGGGAATGAAAACAACAGAGTACTAGACGCTAAAAACAAAATCGAATTGCAACTAGATAATAAAAAACTGGTTAAAGTTACCAAGAACTCGCTGCAAATTCCCATGCAATTCTGCCCTAGCGAGTTAAATATTGACGAACTCGCAACCGATACAATCGCTATTGTCCCCGAAGATATTAGTATGCGTCGTGCGATAGAAATAAAACACTGTACCGGCCTACCGATTGTGCTCGCCAAAGAAGATGAAGTACTTGGCATGCTTAATGACAACAGCTTTTATCATGCTTTGCTTGGCAAGCATTTCAAGAAAGATCCGCTATAAAGGTTTTGAGTAGAGGTTAAATATTATTTACCCTCTGCTCTCACACCCAGCTGTCATAAATTTAAACCAATGTCCCCTTTTAGAAGATTGATCTTTACATCAATAAATGGATAATTAGCGCTTTAACTATCATTGATTTATTATTCTTGCCTTGAGCGCTAGAAACATATGTTTCAGCGCCGTATCAACCCCCAACGTTTTTTCTTTTTTAATATTTATCAATACCGAGCCTTTTTATGCACAACACTGATTCAAAAAAACACCCTAAACATGCATCTTCTTGGCGAGTCAGTGACAGCGAAAATTTATATGCTATTAACGAATGGGGAGCTGGGTATTTCAACATATCCGACTCTGGCGAAGTACAAGTTTCAGTACAGGGAAGTGAAACTAAGAACTGCGTATCACTGCTAAGTATTATTGAAGGTATGAAAGAGCGCGGCTTGGAGATGCCCAGTATTTTGCGCATCGAGAACGTCTTAGATCAACGTATTAAAGAGCTAAATGAAGCTTTCCTACGTGCTATTGAAAGCAGCAATTATCAGGGAAGTTATCGCGGCGTATTTCCAATCAAGGTTAATCAGCAATGCCATGTTATTGAAGAAATCGCCGATTTTGGGCAACGCTTTAATCACGGTTTGGAAGCCGGCTCTAAAGCAGAACTGATTATTGCTTTATCACAGCTGCGAGACCACAAAAGCTTAATCGTCTGCAACGGCTATAAAGATGCTGAGTTTGTCGACTTAGGTCTATTTGCTACACAGTTGGGCATTCACTGTTTCTTTGTCTTGGAAACTCCAGCAGAATTGCCAATTATACTTGAGCGCGCTCAGGCTTTGGATATTAAACCTTTAATCGGTGCGCGTATTAAATCTTCGGTGATTGTCGATGGACACTGGAATGAAGACAGTGGAGACCGCTCTATTTTTGGTTTGTCCACCAGCGCCTTATTAGACGTTGTAGAGCAGCTAAAAACGGCCGGCATGATCGATTGCCTACAGCTCTTGCACTGTCATTTAGGATCGCAAATACCAAATATTCGTAATATTCGCAGCGGTGTCCAAGAAGCTTGTCGTTTTTATACCGGCCTTATTAACGAGGGTGCCCCTATGGGCTACCTCGATTTAGGCGGTGGATTAGCCGTAGATTATGAAGGCGCACGTACTAACAGCACTCACAGCATGAATTATCAGCTCGATGAATACTGCGTTAATATCGTAGAAACTATAGCAGAAAGCTTAGACCCACTACATATCAAGCATCCCACTATTGTGACGGAATCAGGTCGCGCAACTGTTGCCTATTCATCCCTGCTACTATTTAATGTGCTCGATGTTCGCAACCACGAACCGCAGCCCTTACCAGATCATTTAAAAGAGGCTGAACACGAAACACTGCATAATTTATTTGCCGTCAATACTGATGTGAACAGCAATAATTTCCAGGAGTGTTATAACGATGCGCTTTACTATCGCGATGAGATACGCGAGCTATTTCGACGTGGCCAAGTAGGACTTAGAGACCGCGCCTTAGCGGACAATATTACCCTCTCTGTACTGGATAAAATCGCTAAAATACTAAAGAGCATCGAACGTATACCGCCAGAGTTGGAAAATTTACCGGAGTTACTCTGCGATATTTACTATGGTAATTTCAGTTTGTTCCAGTCCCTACCGGATATCTGGGCAATCGATCAAGTGTTCCCAGTGATGCCTATCCATCGCCTTGATGAGCAACCCACGCGCGAGGCGATCATTGCCGATATCACTTGTGATTGCGACGGTAAAATTGATAAATTCATCTCGCCGCAAGGGATACGTAACACCTTACCTTTACACGCATTGAATCAAGATCAAGAGTATTATATTGGGGTGTTTTTAGTCGGTGCTTATCAGGAAACACTCGGCGATTTACACAATTTATTTGGCGATACTAATGTGGTGAGCGTAAAAGTAAACCCCGATGCCAGTTTTGACTTTGTACGCGAGTTTCAAGGTGACAGCATTGCCGATGTACTCAGTTATGTCGAATATGAACCCAAGCAAATGTTAGAACAGTTCAGACGTACTGCGGAACAAGCGGTGCGTGATAAAACAATAAACACCTCACAAAGGCAGAGAATGTTGCGTGCTTTTAAAGATAGCTTACAGGGCTATACTTATTTTGAGCGTGAGCAGCACTAATAATTTAAGAAAAGGATCTACCATGTCCAAAGTTATAATCATAGGCGCCGGCGGCGTTGGCGGCGTTGTCTCACAAAAATGCGCACAAGTGTGCGAAATTTTTAGCGACATCTTACTAGCCAGTCGTACTTTATCTAAATGTGATGCGATAGCTGCGCTGGTGAAAGAAAAAACCGGTCAAACAATTCGCACAGCGAAAGTAGATGCAGACAATGTCCCTGAACTGGTTACTCTTCTCAATGCAGAGCAGCCAAGTTTAGTCATTAACGTTGCTCTACCCTATCAAGATCTCACTATTATGGATGCCTGTTTAGAAGCCGGTGTTCACTATATGGATACCGCGAATTACGAGCCTTTGGACACCGCTAAATTTGAATACAAATGGCAGTGGGCCTACCAGGAAAAGTTTCAGAAAGCGGGATTAACCGCGCTACTCGGTAGCGGCTTTGACCCGGGTGCTACCAACGTTTTCACCGCCTATTTGGCTAAACACTACTTCGATGAAATTCACGAATTAGACCTTATTGATGTTAACGGTGGCGATCACGGCTACCCGTTTGCCACTAACTTCAACCCAGAGATTAATATTCGCGAAGTCACAGCAGAGTGTCGTCACTGGGAAAATGGTGAGTTCGTTACAACGCCTGCCATGTCTAAAAAAGCCTCTTTCACTTGCCCTGAGGGAGTAGGGACTTACAACATTTATCGCATGTATCATGAAGAGTTAGAGTCGTTGACCAAGCACTACCCTAGCATCAAGCGTGCACAGTTTTGGATGAGTTTTGGTGATAGCTACTTAAAGCACTTAGAAGTATTAACGAATGTAGGCATGCTTGGAATTGAGCCTATTGAATACAAAGGTCAAGAAATTGTGCCTATTCAGCTACTCGCGCAAATGCTGCCTGATCCATCATCATTAGGACCACGCACTGTCGGCAGAACTTGTATTGGCGCAGTCGTACGCGGTATCAAGGATGGCAAAGAACGCATCGTCTACCTATACAATACCTGTGATCATCAAGCGTGTTACAAAGAAGTTGGCTCTCAGGCGATCTCTTACACTACCGGTGTGCCAGCCATGATCGGTGCTAAGCAAATGCTCGAAGGAAACTGGATTAAACCGGGTGTTTGGAACATTGAGCAGTTTGATCCCGACGGATTTATGGCAGACATGAACCAACACGGCCTACCTTGGAAAGTCATCGAACTTGATGAGTTCAATCTAGATACATAAATGCCCCACAGTAGCAGGTGTCTTTAAGCACGCCTGTTGCTCTTCTATTTTTCAATAAAGACAGAGTCTCATGCAATTCACCGACTTTACCAAGCTCGATTTACAGCGTTTACCCTCCCCTTGTTTTGTCGTTGACCAAGTGGCTATTGAGCGTAATTTAGCGATCCTCAAAGACGTTGGAGAGCAAAGCGGCGCTAAAGTCCTAGCGGCATTAAAAGCCTTTTCAATGTGGGAGCTTGGCGAACTAACCGCCAGTTATTTAGATGGTATTTGTGCCAGTGGCTTGCACGAGGCAAAGTTGGGTGCAGAGGAGTACCAAAGCGCAGGGCGTAACAATGAAGTGCATGTCTATAGTGCGGCATTTTCAAAAAGCGATATCACCGAATTACTCGAATTTTCTGACCACATTGTATTTAACAGTATTGGCCAATGGCAGGCTTTTCAAAGCTTAATAGAGACAGCAAAAGTGAAGCGTCCGACACTAGCATTTGGCTTGCGCATTAACCCTGAGCATTCCGAGGGGAGTGTGCCTATATATGACCCTTGTGCTCCTGGGTCTCGTTTAGGTATTCGTTTTCAAGATTTACAAGATCAGGATCTGCAAGGTATTAGCGGTCTACATTTTCATACTTTGTGCGAGCAAGGGTTTGCAGAACTAGATCGTACTTTAAATGCGGTAGAAGAAAAATTTGGTCATCTTTTAACAAAAATGCAGTGGGTTAACTTTGGCGGCGGCCATCATATTAGCGCGCCAGGTTATGACACCAAAGGTTTAATCGCACGCATTAAAGACTTCTCGCAAAAGTACGCTGTACAAGTTTACTTAGAGCCGGGAGAGGCGATAGCCATCGGCAGCGGTATATTATTAGCGGAAGTTTTAGACATCATTGAAAGCGATGGTGCACAGGCAATCCTCGATACATCTGCTACTTGTCATATGCCCGATACCCTTGAAATGCCTTATCGGCCCGACATCACCGGTGCGGGAGAAAAAGATGACCTAGCACATAACTATCGACTGGGAGGACTTACTTGCCTGGCCGGCGATGTTATTAATGACTACAGTTTTAGCGAGCCACTACACATAGGCCAGCGCCTTATCTTTGAAGATATGGCACATTATACGATGGTCAAAACCAGTACCTTTAACGGTACTAAGCTACCAGCACTCGCGCTTTGGAACTCTAAAACGGATGAGCTAAAATTGCTCAAAGAATTTGGCTACAACGATTTCAAACAACGTTTATCATAATTTATACAGAGTAAAACATGACTATCCTAAACGATGATTATCCAATCTTTTTAGGCTCAGAAATAGAGCAACCAGCACCGGCAGATGCCGCCTTTCACGTATTGCCAGTGCCATACGAGCACACCGTTTCCTATGGTGGCGGTACCGGACAAGGCCCTTCTGCGATCCTTAAAGCCTCCTGGCAATTAGAAGAGTGGGACGGTAAATCAAAACCGTGCGAGCAAGGCATTTATACTTGCCCCGCTGTTGATTGCAGTGAAGACCCAGCGCAAATTATTGAGAACATCGCTAAAGCCACTGCCCAAATCATTAAAGATGGGGCTATGCCAGTTGTCTTTGGTGGTGAGCACACTGTCACTTATGGTGTCGCTAAAGGCTTGCGAGATGCAGGTTACGATGACTTTGGTATAGTGCAGATTGATGCACATGCCGATCTAAGAGAAGCTTATGAAGGCGATCCTTTATCTCATGCTAGTGTAATGAAGCGCTGTGTCGACTTAGGTATTCCTTTATATCAACTAGGCATACGTGCTTTTTGTGAAGAGGAAATGCAAATTCGTGAAGAGCAAGGTGTCTACTTTCAAGATGCTGATGAACTTGTTCCCAACAATATCCAGTCAATTTCTCTACCAGAAGACTTTCCTAAAAAAGTCTTTTTCACACTCGATATCGATGGCATGGACCCCTCTGTTTTCCCATCCACTGGCACTCCCGTACCAGGCGGGCTTGGCTGGTATCAAACGTTGAACATCTTTGAGTCTATCGCTAAACAACGTGAGATTATAGGTTTTGATATTATGGAGTTTGCACCTATTGAAGGCTTTCATGCTTACGATTTTGCAGCGTCACTACTAACTTACAAAATGATGGGAATTGTATCGCGATCAAATTAAGTGAGAGAGACTTAGCCTGTAAACATACCCCAACACTATGCGCTTTTCTATGAATCCTCTTGAGATAAAGCGCACTTAGGCATTTTATAAGTTATGTTTTAAAATTTCCTTTCAATGACTTAATTTTAAAAGCAATAATCTTAGACTATGCTTTATGAATTATCGCAGACAATGCAATCGCTAATTTAAATCATCGAATTAGATTTAATTTTTAACACTTTGCAATTCATGCTACAGTTCATTATCAGTTCATAAATCAAGCATTAAATGGTAATCTCAAAAATTTATGCTGCAGATAACTACTTTTGTTGATCTCTGCATCACTTAACATTTGATCATCAATTTGCATTAACTATGGTTTAAGAGGCATTATGGACCCTATTGGTAAAGTCATTTCACTCACCAATCCACTAACGGTTGAAGGTGCTAATGGACGTAGGTGGAGGCTACACCTGCATAATACGATCTTCATAGGCGATCGAATTTTTACCTCAACGCGCGATCGGGCTGAAATCCAACTTGTTGATAACAGTATTATCGTGCTTGAAAAAGGACAGAGCTGGACTCCCACGCTAGAGTCTTGTCAGATAAGTGCAGATTTTTTAAATGCCGACGCCATTCTTAGCGATAGCGCAAAAGGTGACGCATCACTAATCGAAAAAATGTTACAACGCATGCTAGTTGATGAAGTAACAAGCAGAAGCATGCGTTCATTCAGTAATTCAGTCGACTTGCTCAGCAGTGATATCCACTTTGCCAAGCGTTGAACAAACTAACCTATATGCGAGTTGGTTTTGCGTTCATGCCCTAAGGTTGACATTGGGCCGTGCCCTGGAATGAACTCTACGTCATCCCCAAGCGGTAATAAACGCTGCGTTATCGAATCTAACAAATGCTGGTGATTCCCCTGTGGAAAATCAGTCCTACCAATCGATCCGTTAAACAATACGTCACCCACTTGTAGCAATTTTGTCGGTTCATGATAAAACACCACATGACCTGGGGTGTGCCCAGGGCAATGTAACACCTGCAAAACTTGCTCGCCAAATGTCACTGTATCATTATGCTCTAACCAGCGATTCACACTAAAACCATTAACTGGGGAAAACCCAAACATTTGGCACTGCTGATCCAGTGCATCTATCCAAAATTTATCGGCAATGTGCGGTCCCTCGATGGGTACTTGATAGCGCTCGATGAGTTCAGCAACACCTCCTACATGATCTAAGTGTCCATGTGTCAGTAGTATCTTTTCTACTTTTAAGCCTAACTCATCTATGAGCTCAATCACTTGGCTAACATCCCCACCAGGATCAATAACAGCTGCCTTATTACTTTCCTCACATATAAATAGCGTACAGTTCTGTGAAAAAGCGGTTACAGGGATGATTCGATAGTGCATACTTTAAATTCCTAGATTCTATTTTAATGAGTCCTCAGCGCTTGCTCATTCGCGCCCGCTACAGTTTACGGTGGTCTCTTAATATTGATTGTAAAACACATACCTACTCCATGACACTCTTTAAGGAATTTATATGAAGTCCCAATTAAAACAAGAAGCACCATTGTTAAAAGAAGCTATCAGAGTCGGTACCGTTTATTTACAACAACGCAAAGCGGGTAAGTTTGAGCCTTCGGATTCTCTGAGTATAAAAGTAGAAGCTATTTATCGTTTATTAGTACAAGACAAGCTTATTGTTCCATTACCTGAAGACAAAGAAGACGGCAATGGCATGAAACATAAACTCGCTTTGTGGATCGAAAAACAATTGCCTACTGACCATCCTTTAAAAAAGAACTAAATGTCTAGTTACAACAAACAAACCATTTTTACGGCTGTTATTAACAGCCTAGAAAGTCAGTTAGCAGTTAGTCTAGAAGCCGCTAACAATGCTCGATCACAGGCTACTCATACTGAATGCATTGCCCAGTCACGCTACGATACTTTAGGGCTAGAACAAGCTTACTTAGCCGAGGGGCAAAGTGTTCGTGCTGCTAACTTACAGCTAGAAATTTCTTTGATTAAAGAGTTACAGTGTAAAAGCTTAATAAACATATATCACAGTGATGAAATACTACTCACCTCTGTTGTATCATTAAAAAAACGCGACGATAGCTGCAATCATCACTTGTACGTCTTTATTTTACCCATAAGTGGCGGTATTACTGTGCAAATAGAGCACAAAACGATACAGGTATTGTCAGTCAAATCTCCACTGGGTAAAGCTTTACTTGGCAAAGAGAGCCAAGAGGAAGTCTCTATAAATCGAACACATTACGAGATTTTAAACGTCAGTTAGGTGCTATATGAAAAAGATTCTCATTGTTGCCCACGCCCCATCACCTAATACTCAGCTGATGCTCAGTTGTTTGCTAGCAGGCATTGAGAAAAATGACCTGCCCAACATCAGCTTTCAACATATAAACCCATTACAAGCCCAGCCAAGTGATGTTCTTAATTGTGACGCCATTATTCTAGGTACCACAGAAAACTTAGGGTACATGAGTGGCGCGCTAAAAGACTTTTTTGATCGTATTTATTACCCTTGCCTAGAGACCAAACAAGGTCTGCCCTTTAGCTATTATATTCGCGCCGGACATGACGGTACAGGCACAAAAATAGCGATAGATAACATATGTAACGGTTTGAAATGGAAAAAGATTCAGCCCGAAGTCATCTGCCGCGGAGAGTGGCGCGATAGCTTTTTGGACGAGTGTAGAAATATCGGAGAAAATATAGCCTGCGGCTTAGATTTTGGCATATACTAAAGATTCGCAGAGTTTTAAATCACAGCAATTTATAGGCGTCAGGATGATTAAAAGGATTTCAGCTTTAATATTTTCTTCAATGATTGTAATAGCTAGTGCAAACGTAACAGCCAATAGTTTTTTCTCTAATCTAAAAGAGAGCGAAGTGCAGGCTATTTTTGATCGAGCTGATGAGTCTAAGAAAGCGGTATACTTGACCAACAAGAGCCAAAGGGCCATTCCCGCCGTACAGATACTCCCTAAAACCGATAATCCGAAATTTGAAATTACTGCCACCACCAGCTGTATTAAACTCTATAGCTGTAACCAAAATATCTGTTTAGTGGACCTTAATGGCAAAAAATATGCGACCAGTGAACAAGTTTTAAACAAGTTCACTCAACTGCAAGTAGATAATGGCAGCTGCTTGACACAGCTTCCTAAAACAACTTTAGCCACTAAGACACTAAAACCTTCCCAAGCAGAGACATTAGCGTTTTTTAAAGTGATTAAAGTACAGGCCAACGACAGTTTAAACGTGCGTCAGAGCGCTAATTACAAAAGTAAAAAAGTTGCTACTTTGGCTTATAATGCCAGTTGTATCAAGCGCATAAGCTGCAAGGGAAAGTGGTGTAAGATAGAACAGAATACCATGCTCGGCTGGGTACATAAAAACTATCTCACACCTCTTAGCGCTAGCGAGGCAAACAACTGCTCATAAAAGCGCTTCTATCTTTATAGACTGCGTTAAACTTACCTTTTGACCCGCTGATAAGACAAGCTCCTCATGGGCGGTATTTGCCGCCTCTACACAGATAAACTTGCGGCTGTCTTGCAAAATGTCATATTGCTTAAAGGCATTCCCCGGGTTCCAAACAACAGTTGAGCCACTGCCTCCTTTATCGATAATTAGTTTTCGCTGATACTGCTTATCTATCAATACCACTGAGCCATTGTGTATATAGATGCTGTCTATCGCATTTATATTTGTCAGCTCTCCTTTTTGCTTCGCACGGGTATTGTTTGATAATTTATCTATATATTCACAGTTATTCAGCCCTTGCACTTCTACCTTTTGGCTATCAGCTACCGCAAAATAGCTGTGAATGGCTTGCGTTAAAGACTGATCAGAACTTGAACAATTAACAGTCTCTATTCTCATCAGTAACTTATCATGGTGGACCTCAATTTCAAAAGCGACTGTGAATACCGCTGATATTAGCGTGCTTGGGGAAAAACGTAGCTTGGTACTATCGCCAGTAGCACTTTGTAAAACACTGCGCTCTAGTTTCCAGTCAGAAATTCTAGCGAAACCGTGACCAGGTTGAGAGGGATCATGCTCGTGCGGACCAAACCAAGGCCAGCATAAAGGCGCACCCGCGCGTACAGGATCACGCACAAGTACGCTCGTTGATTTATCCAGATAATTTTCAGATAAAGGACCTGTATGAGTATTTGACCAGAATAAAGGCTGCTCACCGACTGGTTGATAATGCAGTACTTGGGCTCCCATTTTGGCCACGACCAACTCACCCCATGGCTCTATAATCAACCACACATCACGGCCATGCCATTGAATTTCGTGGATACCTTGAGAATAATCATATTGTGATGACATAGTTACACCTTATAAAATTAGCTTTAAAAGCCATAAAAAACGCCCCTATTCGTTACAAAAGGAGCGTGTATTTTTTGTCCATCTATATCTGCAGTGACAGCAACATTGACAGTAATTTTCTATTAACCTTGAATTTTCAAAGCAGCAGCTGCACCTAATAACCCAGGATATTCTGCATCACACAACCAAACGGGCACTTGGCTCAAATACTGGTTAAAGCGCCCTTTATCAGACATTGCAGCGCAGAAATTACTGTCTTTAATCAGCGCTTTAATTCTTGGCGGTATACCACCACACAGATATACACCACCTCTAGCACCTTGTGCTAACACAAGATCCCCAGTTACAGCGCCAAGCACTTCGCAGAACGTTTGCATAGCCAGTAAAGCCATGTCATCTTCATTAGCAATAGCAGCTGAGGTAATTTGTGCAGCGCACTGATGTTTTTTAACATGACTTTTAATTTCGCAAATTGCGCTATAAAGCGCAACAATTCCATCGCCAGATAGAATTCTTTCGACTGAGACACGCTGATATTGCTGTTGTAACCGCGCTAAAATTTGCACTTGCAGCTCATTCACAGGAGCAAATGAAATATGCCCACCTTCTGTGGCAATGGCCTGCCAACTCAAATCATCATCCCGCTTGCTTGGCACAAGACATGAAACGCCTAAACCAGTGCCGGGTCCCAAGACCAGCCGAGGGGCATCAATGTTCTC
>Ga0209292_1003261_pt1 | contig 17957 bp, 18 predicted proteins | sample GOMGulsemesocosm_2_FD_184634 | JGI IMG/M metagenome (GOLD analysis project Ga0209292, IMG submission 184634) | Methane-oxidizing microbial communities from mesocosms in the Gulf of Mexico - GOM9C Gulf of Mexico (SPAdes) (version 2) | ecosystem: Environmental > Aquatic > Marine > Cold seeps... | reverse complement strand
ACTCTTCAGTATTATCGCCACTGATTAATTCGGGGCTAAAAGTATAACCAAGCATTGGCGTTATTTCTAAATCACCTGCTTGAGCCGTCATTGAAAATAATAACGTGCAATACAGTGGAATAAACACCACGTTATATTGAGAAAAAAACTTCACTGGGGGCATAGTTGAATGTTCCTTTTTCTTGTTTAATAGTTGATTTTAAATGTTATTTCATTTGTTATTGATAGATTTAAGCTTACTCTGCTCAATTTATAATACAAGTATCAGCAGAGCTTAATTAAATTTATAAGTCGCTTAGTTATGTGTGGTCAAGTTCAGTAAAGCAAGTAATACCTCTCCACCTAACTGATTAGTGACAATACCTTGTTTACCACCGATTATTGTCATATTCACATTTTGAAGCACTGTAGTTTTAGTTAACCCATTATTCATTAACGTTAACTCTACGGTACCGATAATAATTTCAGAAATGTTTATCTTGGCTTGAGGTTTACCTCGTTTCTTCTTGGCTTTAGTATGCTCAATAATGGGGCCAGCTTGCGGGTGAGTTTGGGCATATTCTTCAGCGTTAAGCTGAGGATTATTTTGAGCGTATATTTTCGCACTGATGCTTGGATATAATTCTGGGTAGTCTTGGGCAAGTTTACGCTTAATTCTCTCAATAAGTTGTTCGATATTACTGATTTTATCTGAATTCTTTTCAATATTTAGGGTAAGCTTATTGATAGTGACTTTTTTTATTGATGTTAATAATGGCATTGAGGGGTGTTTTACGAGCTCAATATTTACTTCATCAATTAAAACCGCATGTTGGGCTTGATGATTATTTAAGTTAACTAAACTCAACTGTTTGAATTCTCCCACTCCTGTACTTGAGGAAAAATCAGCTAAGACTACATTGGTTTTTTGCCCCGTGTAATAATGACCTTGTAGTTCAATTTGGCTTTTAAGGTATTCATTTAGTGAACCATTGGCTAAATACCAAAGCATAGTGCTTAGAAGTACTAATAGGGTAAAAGCTAAAACAGCTAATTTATTCAAGGAGAGTTCTCATTTTTGCTAAAGGGGAGGTGGCATATTATACTTCGCTATAAAAAAAGCAGTTACTTATTTTGGTAACTACTTTATTTACAACGGAAATTTAGCTATTAGTGTTATGTTAACGCACTACTTGGGACGCTTGTAGGGCTGATATGCTCAATAGGATAACAACCAAGTACTTTAATAAAGTTAGTGTGTTCAGTAATTTCACTAATGGCTTCTTGCAAGGCAAAACTTTTCAAGTTAGCTTCAACATCAATATAAAACATCTCTTCCCATGGACGACCTTGTATAGGGCGAGACTCAAGCTTGCACATATTAATACCTTTTTCTTTTAGTACTAATAAACATTCAACTAGTGCACCTGCTTTTTGCCCAGTTGCTAAAGTAATAGCTGTTTTGGCTGGTATTTGTTCGGCAACATCAACGGCTTTTCTAGCGACTAAAATAAAGCGAGTATGATTTTCATTTTGGTTTGCTATTGATTTTTCTAGTGCTTGTAATTGATATAAGTGACCACCTTCTTCACTACCAATTACAGCGACAGTTTCATCTTGTAATTCAGAAACCTTAGCCATGGCATCGGCAGTGCTCTCGCAATACTCTATGCGTATATTCTTTTGCTTATCTAAGAAATTACTACATTGCGTAAAAGGTTGACCATGGGCATAAATTGTTTTTATTTTGTCTAAACGGGTTTCTACTGCGGTGAGTAAACAATGCACTATTGGTTGAGTAATTTCACCAACGATAGATAAATTGGTATGTTGTAATAAGTCATAAACTTCATTGATGCTACCTGAACTGGTATTTTCAACAGGTAACATGCCGTAATCAACTTGACCAGACTCTACTTGTTGAAGAATGTCATTAAAAGTTTGACAACCAGATTCAATTATTTTTTCAGCGCGTCGAGAGAAATATCGGTGACTAGCTAAATAACTATATGAGCCTTTATCGCCGAGAAAAGCCACGCTAACTGTAGGTGTTTGAATATCGGGGTTAGCAAAATTTTGTAATAAAGCCTGTTGATTTAGTACAGAATCTTCAATGATAGTTTGAAAAACACTGGTAACATAGTGAGCGTCTAAGCCTAATTTTTTACCTTGTTTTATTAAACGAATTAGCAAGTCTTGTTCGCGTTCTTGATCTCGAATAGGTCGAATTTGCTGTATTTTGCTCTTGGCTACATTCATTGTTAGTGCGCGACGTTTAGCAAACAAGGTCAGTAAATCTTGATCTAACGTAGTTATTTGTTTACGTATTTCGTTTAAGTCTAATTTTTCGCTCACTGTATTTTCCTGTTATTGCTATCGGTGGATTAATCAATAAAAAACCTTTAAAACGGAAGGTTTAATTTCTCTAGAGCAGCTACTCTATCTAGCTTTACTGAATTCTGTCAACAGTTTATTTAGACTGTTTTAATTTACTTTTTAACTTTCCGGGATACATTGCCAAATAATAGCAAAACTGCTGAACGTTGCGATGCCCCAAACCAAGGTGCGCAGTTTATCTGCGTTTATTAAATATAGTAGGTTGTAAATTACGCGTGCACACACATGTACTATGGCGAGTAAGGTTATATTTGTTCCCGTATGCTGAGTTGTTATTGCTAATAAGACTGCAGGAGCAAAAATAATTAATGATTCAAAAGCATTTTGATGAGCGGCTAATGCACGAGCACCGAAACCTGTTAACTTACTTTGTTGCTCACGTGGGTGGCTGTTGTTATACCCCCCAAACTTCTGCATAGCATAAGCAACGGGTCCTTTCGCTAAAAGGGGTAAAAGTGTTGCGATAAATAAGCACCAAATTAATGTAGTCATTGTTTTTCCTATTACTGTTGTTTAATTGTGCACTTCGAAATTAGTAACTTAATAGCGTTAACGTGTATTTAGTTTTACCCGGCAAAAAAGGTGATGCTTTTCCGTTTTCCCAATCGTCATGTCCTTTACCATAATAAGGACTCCAAGGGTGTCCAGCCTGGCTGGTTGGCATATGAAAAATGCCTGTTTCTTCATGCCCAGGTGATACAACCATACGCTCTGAAGCACCAAAAGAAGTGCCTTGAACTTTAGGCATATAGCTATCGCCTGACAATGGTGTTGCTGGCATGTCAAGCCACTGTCCGATGAAAGGGACCGCTTTACTTAATGGGTGCTTTATAGCGGTGGTATTTTGTTGCCCCCATGTAGCATCAGTTAATGCTTGATGCTCATTTGTGTTTAACGTGGTCATATCATCAATTGTTTGTTTAAGTGCTTGATTGAGTAAGGCAGGCCAACTTTTTAATGGACGCATTAAAAAGCTTTCAGGCTGTTCATTGATAAGTTGCCATAAAGGTGTCTCAACTTGATGTCGGATGCTTCGAAACTTATAACCATCATCTAATTGGTTAAAGCTATCATTTAATTCACTGAAAACTAAATCGCGAGTATTGATACGAAAATTTCTCACTAAACGATAGGCAGTAGAATCTATACTTGCTTGTAATGTTTTATCTTTTAGTAATAAGCTTTTAACTTGGTTAAACTCTTTATGCTTACTTAACGAATCTTTGTTCAGTACTTTAGTTATTAAAAATGTTTTCCAGCGAGCTAAAAATAGTGCTCGATCATCTAAGCCAATCGCAAGTAAAGCTTTTTCATCGAATGCTTCTAGGGAAAGTAAATTATCCCGAATCTGTTTGGCTCGAGCGCCAAGAGCATAACCACCGTTGCCAATTTTTTGTGACATTTTACCACCAACAACCCGAGAATTTGCTGTCCATAAACGATTGTTTTTAGGGTTAATAACTGTTGGATATAATTCTGGGTCTAGGTAGCCTCGCCACTTTTTTTTACCATTATGCCAATAGGTAGGTGTTTCACCTATGTTGTCACTTTTATCTGGAATAGGCCCCATGATTGTCCAACCAATGTTGCCAGCCTTGTCTCCAATAACCATGTTCTGTGAAGGAATCCCGCTGCGTGCAGCTATGTTAAAAGCTTGTTTTACGGATTGCGCTAATTCTAGTTCTGTTGCGGTGAGGTTTACTGCTTGCCTGTCATGCGCAACCCAGCGGTAAGCTAATAACTCTTCTCGATGGTTTTTGCCAATAACAGGGCCCCAAATAGTTTCTTTAATGGTGATTTCTACTGGCTGTTCATCTTTTATTGCAATGATTTGTTTATGATAACTAAAGTCCTTAGCACCGGATGGTGTCAAATATTGTCTAGCATCATTAGTCGTTTTTAAAATAACAATGTCACTGTAATCACCATAACTATTAGTGAAGCCCCATGCAATACTACCATTACTACCCACTACAATATTTGGTGTGCCGGGTAGGGTTGCACCTGTGATTTTCACTGGTTTATTATTTGCTAGGTATTCAAAACTAGCACGAAACCAAGTGTTCGGTACACGTATACTTAAGTGCATATCATTCGCTATAATAGCACTGCCTGTACTACTTATTTCTCCTGAAATAGCCCAGTTATTTGAACCAGGAAACTCATCTGCTCGATATCTATTCATTATTACATTAGCATTGTTTGGATCTATTGTAGCTGAGGCATAAGTAGTGGAGGCCGCAGGCCATGCGTTGGTTGGTATAGGCGAAGGTTGGAAATGACTACTATCTATTGCAGCATCCCAAATACTGCCTTTAGGGTTTAAAAAAGCATAAACATCAGCGGATAGGATGGCTTTCATTAATCCTAAAGAGCGCTCTCGTTGACCATCATGATATTGTAAATCTATATACATGCTAAAAATGGTCAAAATAGAATCTTCTTCACTCCACTGTGCCGGCTCTTGTTGTAAGAGTAAATATTCAAAAGGCTGTGATCCAAGATACTTTAAGCCTTGATTTACCCCGCGGGTATAAGCTTGTAATAATGCTCTTTGAGTATCAGGTAAGTTATTAACAATTGTTCTCGCACGTTCTCTGAAACGATGACGGCGAATAGACTTGTCATAATCTAATGCTAAGATACCAAATAAACTAGCGAGTTCGCCTGCTGAGTTACGTCTTAGTAAGTCCATTTGAAAGAATCGCTCTTGAGCGTGAATAAAACCAGTAGCTACGGCAATATCAACACGGCCTTTTGCTCTAATAGTTGCAATGCCTTGGCTATCACGTTCAACTACGGCAGTATCTTGTAAACCAAAGACAGTTTCTTTACCGTTGAGTATAGGCAATGCGCTATCTACTTTGCTGTAAAGCCAGGTAATACTAAAGGCTATGAGTAAAGAGCTGATTAGTAATAGGGAAATAACGATTCTTTTTATCATGAGTGAAATAACTAGAGTTGTAATGCTAATCAGGGTAACTGATTAATATAAACTAGCGAAGCATTTGTTTTTAATTAATAAATGAAAAAAGCTATATTTGTTTAGATTTTCAGGATAATCAAATGTTATAATTTAATCAACGTAATTGTGTTTATCTTTGTTTACGCTTAAAGTTTTAGAGGTTTCTTGTGACAGAATCGATGTCAAAACATGTTCAGATTGGAGAGTGGATTTTCGAAGTAAAAATGGTTCGTGCACTAAAAGTTTCAGAATACGGTAAACCTTATTCGGCTATTGCAAACTGTAATATTAATGGCGATGCTATGTATATAGATGGTTTAATGACAAAAAACGAGCAAGTTTTTACTAAAAGTGACTTCAAAAGTTTTAATGAGTTTTGTTATAAAATGGAACTTAAACAATGCTCTTATCATAGATATCAAAATGGCCAGTCTAAAACGAAAGAGCTCCTGGTTAGCCCGATGATAGCACCAGCGCTTCAAAATAAAACACTAATTCCTCTTATTAAGTAATTTGTTTAATCCGTTTCATTATTAAAGGAGGGAGAGCAACCAAAGATAGTTTGTCACATTGCTATTTATTGTTAGAATAGTGTATCAATTATTTTCGATTAAAAATCATCATGGCATCACTTCAAGATCAATTACTTAAAGCGGGTTTAACGACCAAGCAAAAAACACGTCAAGCTAATGTGGATAAGCGCAAAAAAAACAAACAAAAGCGCAGTGGTGTACAGCACGGTGCGAGTTTACAAGAACAAGTTCAGCAAGATTTAGCTAAAGCCAAAACAGATAAACAAGCAAAAGATAATGCGTTAAATGAGCAAAAAAAACAGCAACTTGCTGACAAAGAGCAATTCTTACGTATTAAACAAATTCTAACTCATCATCAGATCACCAATGTTTCCGGTGATAATATCTACAATTATACCTTCGAGACAACAATCAAAAAGCTGTCATTAGATACTGTTACCCATAAAGCATTGGTCAATGGTCGTTTAGCCTTGTGTGGTTTAGATGACGTCACTTATTTAGTCACGTGTGAAACGGCAGAAAAGTTAAGTGAGTTAGATAAAAATATTGTCTTAGTACAAAATGATAAAGCCCTTGATGAGCAAGTCGATGAAGATGACCCTTATGCTGACTATCAAATTCCAGATGATCTGATGTGGTAAGTCAACTTAACTTGCCAGTATTATTAATGTGAATGTTAATAATAAGCAGATTAAAATATTACTTATGTAAGTCCTTGTGTAATAATACAGGCTGAGCAACCAAGTTGTGAGGGTGCCATGGCCCATGAGGATAGAAGTAATATGTCACAAAATACTGAGTTAAATACTGAGTTAAATGCTGATAAATACAGTAATGAGCAAAAAACAACACAACAACAATTGGCCGATGCTAACAATGAAATTGCCGAGTTAAAGCTACAAATAGCGTGGTTAGAACGCTCTTACGAGTGACACATTAACAACCACTAAAAAATTCAAGAAAGGCTAATGCAAGAAATTGCATTAGCCTTTTTCTTTGTAGTAACTTTATTCTTAGCTGTTTTGTAAAATAAAATGAAATTTTCCATGAATGATTACAGTTAGCTGATCATTTCTGCTATTCATTGCTTGCATTACTGCGAGTTCATGTTATTTTCTTGGATAATCTGATTTAAGGTTTAATTAAAAGAAATTGTTTAAGGAATTTATTCATGCCAAAGGCTAGTGATATAAAGAAAAATGCTGCAATAGAGCATAATGGTAAAGTATTAATTGTTAGAGATATTACGCGTTCTGTTCCTCAGGGCCGAGCAGGGGGAAGTTTGTACCGAATGCGTTTATATGATGTGGTTACAGGTGGCAAAGTTGATGAAACTTTTAAAGCTGATGATATGCTTAATTTTGCCGATTTAAGTCGTCGCCCTTCAATGTTTTCATATATTGATGGTGATGAGTATGTCTTTATGGATAACGAAGATTACACCCCATACAACTTGAATAAAGAAAGTATCAGTGAAGAATTGTTATTTATTAACGAAGACACTCAAGGGTTATCAGTAATCATTGTCGATGACGTTCCTGTAGCGGTTGATTTACCTTCATCGGTTGATTTAGTGATTACCGAAACTGACCCTTCTATAAAAGGTGCCTCAGCCAGTGCACGTACAAAGCCCGCAACGCTTTCAACGGGATTAATTGTGCAAGTACCAGAACATATTTCTACTGGTGATAAAATTAAAGTAAATACCAGCGAACATAAATTTATGGGTCGTGCAGATTCCAAGTAAAGATAGGTTACATATGAGAGCTATTGGTATGGTAGGTGAAAAATGGGGCGATAATGAAAAACGGCAATGGTTTAATAAACAAACTATAAAACGAAGTTATCAAGACGAAGTTGTTAATCAAATTACTTCGTTAAGTTCTTATTTTGATGTACAACAATACGGTGCTTTAACGATTGATGAACAAAAATACCCATTGTTTGCTCTCAAAAGTAAAAGTTGGACAAAAAACAAGAAAACAGTACTAGTTACAGGTGGTGTTCACGGTTATGAAACCAGCGGCATTCAAGGAGCTTTACGGTTTTTACATCTCGAAGCTGAAAGTAATAGTACTTGTTATAGTGAATTGTTTAATTTAGTCGTTGTTCCCTGTGTAAGTCCTTGGGGCTTTGAAACCATCAACCGGTGGAATAATAAAGCGATTGATCCTAATCGCTCCTTTTATGCTAACAGCCCAGCACAAGAATCATCTTCATTAAGTGTATTTATTGATGATTTAGATACAAACTTTATAGCGCATATTGATTTACATGAGACTACTGATACAGATAATTCTGTTTTTAGACCTGAGTTATCGGCGCGAGATGCGATTGAACAAAAAAACTGGAATATCCCAGATGGTTTTTATCTCGTTGGTAATACTCTTGCTCCGCAAGCAGAATTTCAGAGAGCTGTTATAGGTTCTGTTGAAAGAGTTACGCATATTGCGCCTGCGGATGAAAGCGGTAAACTCATTGGCGTTGCGGTTGAGCAATTTGGTGTAATCAATTATGCAGGTAGAGAGCTTGGTCTGTGTATGGGGTTAACAGATGCTACTTATGTAACAACTACCGAAGTCTATCCGGATAGCCCTAAAGTTGATAATGAAAATTGTATCTTAGCTCAGGTTGCAGCAATAACAGGCGCACTTGATTTTATTATTAATGAAACGATTACTTAGTGATTTAAAAATAAGATGAAAAAATAAAAATGGCTAAACACATTCTCTATTTAGCCATTAATAATTTACTTGGGAATTAACTTAGGTAAATAGCGTTAATCTGCCAATGGCGAAATATAGCCGTCTGGCTTTAAGGCGAGTACATCACAGTTCAGTTGATCAATAACATGCTCTGCTGTGTTACCAATTAAAGCCGCTGAAATACCTGTTCTCCCTATGGTACCAAGAATAACTAGTTCAGCATCAAGCTTATCTGCAACTTGCTCTATTACCGTTTCTGGAAGTCCTTCTTTGACATGAGTATTAACAACACTTATATCAAACTGATTAGCATGAGCAATCATAGCCTGCTCATGATGCTTGAGCATGGTATCGTTATATGCAGTTGAATTAAACTCAGGTATTTCAATAGCAATATTAACGGGTGTACCTGGAAATGAATTAACGAGATGGACATTAGCTTGAATTAATTTCGCCAACTGCTTAGCTTCTTCCGTTATTTTTACATTGAGCGAATGATGCTCAGCTTCATCACTACCTACATTGACAGCAGCGAGAATATTACCGTTACTTGGCCATTCATGCTCTTTTACCAGTAAAACAGGGCAAGGGCATTTGCGTAAAACATGCCAATCAGTAGGCGTAAATACGACTGATTTGAATTTGTCATGTTGATGAGTGCCTTTAATGACAAGATCATAGCCTTGCTTAATTACTTGTTCAATTATGGCTTCAAAAGGGCGATTGTGCCACACTACTTGACAGTTAATGTCTATATCAGGGGTTAACTCATCAATAATACTTTCTAGCCAAAGCTCTTTGTCTTTGATAACTGATTGACGCATTACATCACGTTCGTCACTAGAGAGTATTGTGGTCATTTCATAAGAAAAATCAAAAATACTTAAAAATGCACTAACTTTTGTTTGGCTTGCACTGTTGAGGTTTATTTTAGAGGCTAAATCTATTGCTCTTTTTAAGGCTTTCTGTTCATCGGTTGACGGGTCGATGACAACCAAAATATTTTGATAAGTTTCCATGAAAAACCTCACTCTGAAGAAATTAAAATACTAGCTTATATAAGCTTAGTTAATTTATAGCAAAAGGGTGAAATTAATGTTTGTTTTAAATCAAATTGTTGGAAGTTTTCAAGTAGCTAACTCAATGAATAAGTATTACCAAGTTAGCTTAGCGTTGAGAGTGGTAGTATGGCGTTAGTTGGAGGCGCAATCTATTAACTGATCTATTTCTAAAATAGTGATCAGTTTTCCGTCAACTTTAATTAAGCCATTTTTATGAAAACGGTTTAATAAGCGGCTGATGGTTTCTACCGTAAGGCCAATATAATTACCAATATCGCTTCGGGTCATTGTTAGACGAAATTCCATTGAAGATAGACCGCGAGCATAATACCTATCACTTAAACTCACTAAAAATGTAGCAACACGTTGTTCAGCATTTTTTCTGTTAAGTAGCGTAAGCATTTCTTGATCTGTTCTGATTTCGTTACTCATTAAGCGTAACACTTGCTTTTTAAGCTTAGGCATAGTGTTAGATAATGTATCTAAATTATTGTAAGGTATTTCACAAACCATTGATGTTTCAAGAGCTTGAGCAAAACTTTTATGCTCGCTATCTGCAATAGCATCAAAACCTAATAAATCACCAGCTAGATGAAAACCAGTAATTTGCTCTTCACCTTGCTCGTTTACCGTAAATGTTTTAAATGTACCTGAGCGAATGGCAAATAAACAATTTAGTTCTTGGCCGTCAGTATATATTTTATCACCCTTATGAATAGGGCGTTTACGGTCAATAATCTCATCAAGCGTATTAAGTTCTTGATCATTAAGAGTAAAAGGTAAACAAAGTTCACTAATACTACAACTTTGACATTTTATGTGCTGTGCACTATGGCCACTATTATTCGGCATGCTCTACTCAATTGTTTTTAGAAGTAATTGATGTATTTACTCTAATTTTTTGGGACTTGACTATGGTATTAGAACATTTGTTGATATGCAACAATAAAACTATAAATACCGAAGGATATTAAAAATAAAGCCATCATTTTTCGTAAAACAGGGTTGACTAGTATGCTTTTTATGCTAACAAAACCAATTGATAAGGTTAATAGAGCGGGTAATGTTCCTAAGCCAAAGAAAAACATGATAGCAGCACCATCAATTATATTACTGCTTGCTAATGCCCACGTAAGTGTTGAATAAACTAAACCACAGGGTAACCAACCCCAGATAGCGCCAAGACTAAGTGCTTTCAAAGAGGTGTTTACTGGAATAGCTTTGCTCGCTAGGGGGGAAATATACTGCCATAACCTTTTACCAACGGCTTCAATTCGACTGAGCCACATTAACCATTGGCCTAAATATAAACCCAACAATATAACAAATACAGCTGAAACCATTCTTAATCCAGCTAGTGGTAAACCTATGTTTTTTGCGGCAATAGAGCCAGTAAAACCAACAATAGCCCCAATAAAACTATAAGAAGCTATTCGCCCTAGGTTATAAAAAAATACTAAGGTAAATTTACTTGCTTGTATGTTTTCTTCGCTATTATTAACAGGAATTTGTTGATTGCTATCATATTTATTATTTGGAATTGCCGAAGTGAGCATAGTGGTTATACCGCCACACATGGCAATACAGTGCCCTGAACCAAGTAACCCAATGATGAAAGCAGAAAAGAAATCTAAACTCATTGATTGTTACTTTGTTCTTTATCACTAGAAACGTCTATCTCGTTATTTTTTTGTTCTTCATCAACCGTTTTATCATCAAAGAGAATACTCATTCCTTGTTTTTCTAGATCATCAAACTGTTCTGACTTAACGGCCCAGAAAAAAAGATAAATACCAAGTGCTGTGAGTAATATTGCAATAGGAATTAAAATATAAATAATGCTCATAAGCTTTAGCCCTATGTTTTAAGTAACGGTTTCAAGTAAAAGTTTTCAGTAAACTATTTTTTTAATAGACGTAGAGAGTTGGTAATCACTAGAATAGAACTTGCCGACATGCCAATAACGGCCATGTAAGGAGTAATGAACCCAACGACAGCTAGTGGTAATACAATAGCATTATAACCAAAAGCCCATAAGTAATTTTGGAAAACAATACGACGAGTTTTTACCGCAATATGATTTAATGTACTAATACTGCTCAGTTGGTTATTTAATAAAATAACATCGGCGCCACTTTTGGCGATATCAGTACCACATCCCATGGCCATCGACACATGCGCAGCACCAAAAACGGGCGAATCATTAACACCATCGCCTATCATGGCAACAGTAGCCTTTTGTTCTTTTTGTAGCTTTTTAAGTATGGACATTTTATCTGTTGCACTTAGTCCTCCGTAGCAGTGGGGTATTGCTAATGAGTCAGCGACTTCTTCACAAGCGTTTTGGCTATCGCCTGATAACATTAACGTTTGATTATTCTCATTTAAGCGTGTAATTAATGCTTGAGCATCATCTCTTATTTTATCAACTAGTTCAAAAGCCCCAACAAGGGTGTTTTCGCAAACTAAAACACAAGAAGCATTTATTAATTGTTCATGTTTTGTCTGCTGATCAGTATAGTGAGCCAAAAGCCAACTAGGTTTTCCTATATGAAATTGTTTATTGTCAATTAAACCACTAACGCCTTTGCCTGAATGTACCACGACATTGGTGGCATTAATTGTGAAATTTCGATACTGTTTAAAAGGCTTAGCGAGTGGGTGCTCAGAATGTGATTCTAATGCAGCAGCAAGGGCTAAAAGACTTGCTTTGTTATAAGCCTTGTCTGTTGATAATTCTTCAATCTTATCAATGGTAAAATCACCAGTAGTTAAGGTCCCCGTTTTATCAAAAGCGAAGGTGTTTATCTTTGGTATTGTTTCCATAACGTGAGCAGACTTGATCATAATACCGTCGCGATTAAGTCGAGTAGTAGCGCAGGTCAAAGCGGTAGGTGTCGCTAAAGATAAGGCACAAGGACAAGTGGCAACTAAGACTGATAGGGTTATCCAAAATGCTTCTTCAGGCAAATGTTGTTGCCAATATATGGCTGTTCCAATAGCGGTAAATAGAATAATAGCTACAAAGTATTGTGCTACTTTATCGGAGAAGCGTGCTAATTTAGGTTTATGGGCTTGAGATTGTTCACTTAAACGAATCAGTTGACTTAAAAATGATTGATTACTGGGTTGTTTTATTTTTACTGTTAGGTTGCCATCACCGTTTATTGTGCCTGCAAAAACATTATCATTAATGGCTTTATTTAATGGTAATTGCTCTCCTGATAACATGGCTTCATTGATTTGGCTGTTGCCGGTCATAATTACGCCATCAGCAGGTATAGTTTCGCCGGGTCTTATTAGTACTAAATCATCTTTTGCTAATAATTTAGCTGCCACTAACTCCTCTTTTCCTTCTTCGGAACTGTTTATTCTCGTTGCCGTCATTGGCATCAACTTTAATAAATTTGCTGACACTTGTGCGGCGTGAGAGCGAGCTCTAAATTCTAAAAACTTACCAATAAGCAGTAAGAAGGTGAACATAGATACTGACTCAAAATATACTTCCCCTTGCTGCGTTACTGTTGCCCATGCACTAGCACTAAAAGCTAAAATAATGGCAATAGATACAGGTACATCCATTGATAAACGTTTTAATTTAAGTGCATTTATAGCACCAAGGTAAAAAGGAAATGCGCCGTAGAAAACAATAGGGATGGCTAAAATGAAGCTTACCCAACGGAGATAAACAATATTGTGTTCGGCCATATCTGAAAAGGCGCCAAAATATAAACCAACAGCAATCATCATAATTTGCATCATTAAAATGCCACTGATGCCTAAGCGTTTTATAAATGTTTTACCTATAACTTTATTGCGTTGTTCTACTTCATTCGCTTTAAAGGGGAGGGCATGATAACCAATATGTTCTATAGCGTTAAGAATTTCACTTAATTTAACGTCATCATCTTGCCATTTTATAGTCGCTCGCTGAGTGGTTGCGTTGACAGTAATTTGGTCAATACCTTTAAGTTTGCTTAGTTGCATTTCAATCAACCAAGCACAGGCTGCACAACTGATACCTTCTATCGATAAAATAGCTTCTTTAGAATCGTTATTTTGGTAAATAAACTCATTTTGCAATACGTCTTCATCCAGCAGCTTGTTTTTTTGCTGTTGAGCTGATTTAAGTTGCTCAGGAATTAGATTAGCACCTTTTTGAGCAGGCTCTGTTCTCACTTGATAATATTGAGTCAGGTTATTGTCAACGATAGTTTGGGCAACAGCCTGACAGCCTATGCAGCACATAGGTTGTTTTTTTAGGTTGATCGTAACGCAAAGCACTATGCCTAAGGGCACTATTTCATTGCAGTGAAAACAATTTTCTGGGTTAGATGATGTGCTTGACATTAAAATAAGTTTCGAATTAGGCGTTAGTAGAGAACTAGATTATTGTGCTTTGATTGGATCTGGCACTATGTCAATAAAATCATTTTGCGGGAGGCTGATGGTTTCTTGAATTTTCCAATGATTTTCAAATGGCGTTAAGGTGATTTTCCATTTGCCTGAAATATCATTGTCAAAAGTGTGTCTGAAATAACCATTACCATCGGGTGTCAGAGATAAATTGAAATCTTTTTCTTCTTGTGTTGGATGGAAAAAACTAATGTTGATCAAGGGAAATGATTTTTCAATCCCTGTCGGTTTAACAATAAGTTCATTGTTGGTTAATTTCAGCGCGAAACGCATGCCTAACTTTTGTGCTTGCTTTACTTTAGCTACTTGTAAGTTAATCGCTTTGCCTGTTTTATAATATTCACCTACAACAAGTGTATCAGGATCGGTGTTAGCGATGATGTAAGTGGCAATACCCGCAACAACAGCAGTAAAAGGGAGGATAAAAACTAACCAAGCCCAAGGCTCACGATACCAAGATGTTTTCATAGAGTTCAAACGTTTTCTATTACATAAATTTGGCGTTTATTATAGCGTTTTTCATTATTTGTGGCCAGTTTTCTTTGCTGGGAATTAATAATAAAAAACCCTAGTTAACAATTAGTTAGCTAGGGTTGATTTTATTGTTTGTAAATAAATATTACACTGTCATTACTTACAATTTTGACTTGGTTTTAATCTTGAGAAAGAGAGTAAACATAAGCACTAATTACATGTACTTTTTCTTCACCAAGAATTGCTTTCCAAGGAGGCATTACACCAGCACGACCATTGCGAATAGACTCTTCAATAGCACGTTGTGAACCACCGTATAACCAAGTATTATCTGATAAGTTTGGTGCACCCATTGGTGTGCCCATAGCTAAACTACCTTGACCTTCAGGGCCATGACAACCAGCACAAATTCCAAACTTAGCTTTACCAGCTTTGGCAAGGTCTGCGTTTATTGAGCGACCACTTAAGCTAATGACATAAGCTGCAACTTCTTTAACACCTTGTTCACCACCAATTGCACCAGCCCAAGCCATCATACCAACCGCTTTACGGCCGTTCATGATAGTCTCTTTGATTTGCTCTGGTGAGCCACCATATAACCAATCTTTATCAGCTAGGTTAGGGAAGCCTGTAGTACCACGAGCATCAGAACCATGACATTGAGAACAGTTTTGAATAAATAGGCGTTGACCTACCTTCAATGCTTCAGCATCTGTAGCCAAGTCTTCAATACTGCGCGCTGCGTAAGCATCAAAAATTGGACCATATTTAGCATCAGCTTGCGCTACTTCACGATCATACTGAACTAATACGCCAGAATCTTTTTTCAGATACTCTGTTGTTTTAGCTTTTCCTTCAGCAATATTCAAAATACCCTGGTTAGAGCTTTTCCAGCCTAAAAGGCCAGTCCAGTTACCTAAACCATAAAGAGCAATATAACCAAATGCCCATATGATGGTTAGTAAGAAGAATGTGCTCCACCACTTAGGTAATGGATTATTTAGTTCTTCAATGCCGTCGAAAGTGTGTCCCATAGACTCACCTTCTTCAACGCCTGCAAAGTTCTTTAGGCACATACGTAGTATTAAAAAACAACCTACTAGTGAGCCAAGGGTAAGAACCCAAACCCATATATTCCAGAAGCTAGACATTATTATTTTCTCTCCTGCTTGCTATCTTTATCAAGATGGTGTTGTTTATTTTGTTTTGTTAGTTCGTCTTCTTCAAAAATAGAATTTGCTACATCATCAAATGAAGATTTACGCTTTTTCGAGTATGACCAAACCACAATAATAACAAATAACGCCAATATAAGGAGGGCAACTAGCCCTCTAAGTGTTCCGTATTCCATTAGCTAAACTACTTCAATGCATGCCCAAGCGATTGCAAGTAAGCAACCAAGGCATCCATTTCAGTTTTACCTTTAACTGCATCAGCAGCGCCATCAATTTCAGCCTGTGTATAAAGTGGAATGGCAGTACCATTTTCATCTTTATGGCTTCGATTACGCGTTAACCAGTTAAAAGTTTTAAGTTTTTCACCTGTAATCTCACCGTCTAATGTATTGGTGTTTAACCAATTATAAGCAGGCATGTTGGATTCAGGTACAACAGAGCGTGGATCAGTTAGATGAGCAATATGCCAATCATCACTGTAACGACCACCAACACGAGCTAAATCTGGACCAGTACGTTTAGAGCCCCATAAAAATGGATGTTCCCAAACGTGTTCACCAGCAACACTGTAGTGACCATAGCGTTCGGTTTCTGCTCTAAACGGACGGATCATTTGACTGTGACAATTACTACAACCTTCACGAATGTATATGTCACGTCCTTCCATTTGCAATGCAGTGTAAGGTTTTAGATTATCAACCGGTGTGTTTGTTGCTTTTTGAAAAAACAAGGGAGTAATCTCTACTAAACCACCAATGCTGATAGCGAAAACAGTAAATAGAAAGAACAAACCAACATTCTTTTCAACTTTTTCATGTTTATTTTGCATGTCTGTTCTCCTTAAGCTTCTTCAACAGCTTTAAGACTTCCGTCTTTAGCGCCGATTGTTTTAAACATGTTGTAGGCCATTAGTAAGAAGCCAGCTACAACGAATACACCACCTAAGAAACGAATGAAATAGAATGGGTAAGAAGCAGTTAAGCTTTCAACAAAGCTATAAGTTAACGTACCGTCAGTATTTACCGCACGCCACATTAAACCTTGCATAACACCTGAAATCCACATGGCAACGATATAAAGTACTATACCCGTTGTGTGCATCCAGAAGTGAATGTTAATAAGGCGTATACTGTACATACGACCTTGGTTAAACAACACTGGAATTAAGTGGTACATAGCACCAATTGATACCATGGCAACCCAACCTAAAGCACCGGAGTGTACGTGACCAACAGTCCAATCAGTGTAATGAGATAAAGCATTAACTGATTTAATTGCCATCATTGGACCTTCAAAGGTAGACATACCGTAGAAAGATAAGGAAACAATCAAGAAACGTAAAATAGGATCATGGCGAAGTTTATGCCATGCGCCAGAAAGCGTCATAATACCGTTAATCATACCCCCCCATGAAGGAAGGAATAAAACGATAGACATTACCATACCAACCGATTGAGCCCAATCTGGTAGCGCTGTGTAATGTAAGTGATGTGGGCCAGCCCAAATATATAAAGATACTAACGCCCAAAAATGAACAATAGATAAACGATATGAGTAAACTGGACGCTCAGCTTGTTTAGGTACGAAATAGTACATCATCCCTAAGAAACCTGCTGTTAATAAGAAGCCAACGGCATTATGTCCATACCACCACTGCATCATGGCATCAATTGCGCCAGGGTAGATAGAGTATGATTTCATCATTGATACTGGAATAGCCATCGAATTACCAATATGCAATACGGCTACTGTAACGATAAAACCACCAAAGAACCAGTTCGCAACATAAATATGCGAGGTTTTACGCTTAATTAAGGTACCAAAGAAAACTATAGCGTAGGAAACCCAAACAACAGCGATAAGTATATCAATAGGCCATTCTAGTTCAGCATATTCTTTCGATGTGGTGTAACCTAAAGGTAAAGAGATTGCAGCAGCTACAATAACTGCTTGCCAACCCCAAAAAGTAAATGCAGCTAATTTGCCACCAAATAATCGAGCTTGGCAGGTTCGCTGTACTACATAGTATGAGGTTGCAAATAAAGCACTAGTACCAAAAGCAAAAATTACTGCATTGGTGTGAAGTGGTCGAAGACGAGAGTAGGTTAACCAAGGTGTATCAAAATTTAACGCGGGCCAAATTAATTGTGCCGCGATAAGTACACCTACAAGTGTACCAACGATTCCCCAGATTACAGTCATTACAGTAAATTGACGTACAACATCGAAGTTGTAGTCTACTGCTGACGTAT
>Ga0209292_1003260_pt1 | contig 17964 bp, 12 predicted proteins | sample GOMGulsemesocosm_2_FD_184634 | JGI IMG/M metagenome (GOLD analysis project Ga0209292, IMG submission 184634) | Methane-oxidizing microbial communities from mesocosms in the Gulf of Mexico - GOM9C Gulf of Mexico (SPAdes) (version 2) | ecosystem: Environmental > Aquatic > Marine > Cold seeps... | reverse complement strand
GTTGCGATGGGCATGGGTCGTGAAAGTGTGTCCGAGTTACGCGAAGTGGGCCAGTGGTTATCTTACTTAAAAGAACCTGAGCCACCAAAAGGCTTTAAAGAATTAATGGAAAAGGTACCAGTATTTAAACAAGTACTGAATATGCCAACTAAGAAACTGCGTAAAGGTCCTTGCCAAGAAATCGTATTAACGGGTGATGATGTTGATTTAACAAAAATTCCTGTTCAGCATTGCTGGCCTGGGGATGTGGCACCACTAATAACTTGGGGATTAACTATCACCCAAGGGCCATATAAAAAACGTCAAAACTTGGGGATTTACCGCCAGCAAGTGCTGAGTAAAAATAAGTTAATTATGCGCTGGCTATCGCATCGAGGTGGCGCGCTAGATTTCAAAGAATTCCAAGAACTGAACCCTGGTGAAAACTACCCTGTGTCTGTGGCATTAGGCGCGGATCCGGCGACTATTTTAGGTGCGGTAACACCGGTACCTGATACATTATCTGAATATGCTTTTGCTGGATTGTTACGTGGTAGTCGTACCGAAGTCGTTAAATCGATTTCCAATGATTTAGAAGTGCCAGCGGGTGCTGAAATTATTTTGGAAGGTTACATCGCTCCGGGCGAGATGGCAGAAGAAGGTCCTTACGGAGACCATACTGGTTACTATAATGAGACAGATTCTTTCCCTGTCTTTACGGTGACGCATATCACGATGCGTAAAGATGCGATTTATCATTCGACTTATACTGGTCGCCCTGCCGATGAACCTGCGGTATTGGGTGTGGCATTAAATGAAGTATTTGTGCCTATTTTACAAAAACAATTCCCTGAAATTGTGGATTTCTACTTACCGCCGGAAGGCTGTTCTTATCGTATGGCTGTGGTTACCATTAAGAAACAATATCCAGGCCATGCGAAACGGGTAATGTTGGGTGTGTGGTCGTTCTTACGTCAGTTCATGTATACCAAGTTTGTGATCGTCTGTGATGATGATATTAATGCCCGTGACTGGAATGATGTGATTTGGGCTATTACTACGCGTATGGATCCTGCACGTGATACCACGATGATTGAGCATACGCCGATTGATTACCTTGATTTTGCGTCACCGGTATCTGGTCTCGGCTCAAAAATGGGCATGGACGCAACCAATAAATGGCCTGGTGAGACAGATCGCGAATGGGGTGAACCAATTGTGATGGATGAAAAGGTTAAGCAGCGAGTCGATGATTTATGGGACGAATTAGCGATTTTGTGATATAAATGAGCTAGATCATAAAAATTCGTGCTTGTCAGAGATTGAGATTGAAAGGGAATGTATGTTAAGAATTAAGTGTGAAGTGACATTATTAGAGTCATATACAGATACTGTATTTAACGTGAAGTTAAAGCCAGAACAGAAGGTTGAGTTCCAGGCTGGGCAATATCTAATGGTGGTCATGGCCGAAGACGACAAGCGCCCATTTTCTATTGCTTCAAACCCAAGTAATGATGATATTTTAGAATTACACATTGGAGCATCAGAGCAGAATTCGTATGCAATGCAAGTAGTGGAAAGACTAAAAAGCGGTACAGTGGAAGTTGAACTACCCGGTGGTAATGCAGGCCTAAGAGAAGAGTCTGAACGCCCTTTAGTATTAATTGCTGGCGGTACAGGTTTCTCTTACACTAAGTCTATTTTAGAGCGTGCTGTTGAAGTTAATCAACGCCCTATTTCATTATACTGGGGTGCTCGTGAAGCATCGCATCTCTATGCTTTTTCGTTGGCACAAGAGTTAGCAGCTGCGCATCCACAGGTGACGTTTATTCCTGTTGTTGAAACGGCGCCTGAACAATGGTCAGGTAAAGTAGGCCAAGTACATAAAGTTGTTATGGATGATGTTGCGGATCTCGCTGCATGTGATATCTATATCGCGGGTCGCTTTGAAATGGCTGGTGCGGCGCGTACTGATTTTGCACCACTAGGTGTAAAAGAACATTTATATGGCGATGCATTTGAATTCATTTAATCGATAGTGAATTTGCGCGTATTAAAAAAGCCGTAACTGATGTTACGGCTTTTTTATTATTCAAACACTGACTTATGCAACATGATTAAGCTTGTTGATGATAGCTTAAGCTTTGTTTATAGGTTGCGTTTGCATCGTTAACTAGCCCTAGTTTCTCGTAAGCGTACGCGAGAGCACTATATGCGGTAGTCGAGGGTGATTGGCTTATGCCTTGGCTTAATTCTTCAACAGCCTCGCTCCAACGACCTTCTTTCACCATTAACTGGCCAATACATACCGCTAATAGACCAGAACCTTCACGCGTCTGCTGCAGGCGTTTAAGACGTTCGATTAACGCATGGTAGTCTGTCAGGTCTAATGTCGGCGTTAAACTGATCAACTCTGGGTATAACTCATTACTTAACGCATCCATCATTAGCAGGTAAGCAGACTGATGGTCATTACGACCTATCAATAGGCTGGCTGTTTCTGCTAAATAGCGGCCATCATGTTTTAGAGTTTTAGGCAGGGTGCTCCAAGTATCAAGCAAGCCTGTACTGCCTTGTTGTTTGGCTACTTCACCTAAATGTTGGAAATGACTCTTTTTACTTAGTTCATCTGCTTCATTTGAGGTTAATAATTTTTGTTTTTGTAATTGTGGGATAAGCGTGAGTAATTGACCCCATGCTTTTCTTTCAATACATACGTCTTTGAATAACGCGAGTACAACTTTATGCTTTGGATGTTTGCTGTGTAAAGCTGACAGAGATACAAATGCTTGTTCGAATTGTTGCTGCTGAACTTGCAATTTGGCTTGGGTGATCTCGACTGCAAGGGTATTTTTATCGGCGTTCTTAAGCGCTAATGACAAATACTCATCACGCTTTCCTTCATTACCCAGTCCTTGCGCAGATTGTGCCGCCGCAAGGTAGTTTAATACCGGCACTTGCGCTTTCTTAGCTGCTTTTAAGGTTAACGTTTCTGCTTTTTTAAAATCGCCACTGGCTAATGCTAAGATACCTTTTTCTGTTTGTATTTTAGCTCGAGCTTGATGATAGCGATTAAACCAACCTAGACTGTGAGTCAGTCTATTTATTAATGCTTCGATCGCTAATAACGCGAAATAGAAACCAACTACCATGATCACGGCACTGCTTACCGTTGCATCAATGATATAATCTCCGGCCGCAATCATCACATAACCTTTATTGCCCATTAAATAAGGGGCTACTATTGCACCTGCAAGAAGCAACGCGATTAATACTATAAATCTAACCATTGTTATCTGCCTCCGCTTATTCTGCGCCAGTGGTGTTTGTTAATGCGTTGATTTTACGATCTCTTATTGTCGTTTGAATCAATGCTGCACTGCTTAATTTAGTTGGGTATGTTGTCGTTATAGTCACTTTACTTAGACTATCCAGACTCGTTAACATACTTTTTGTTGCTGGTTGGTTTACATCGTAATAGCGTTTGATCCATGCTTTGGCTGTTTTTAGCGCCTGTGTAAACTTAGCTTGGTCTTGACGGTGTACGGCCAACTCAGCTTGTAATAATTGGGTTTTTAAATTTTCAGTTAAATACCAAGCTGTTTTTGGTGATAGTAGAGCATCGACAGAGTTATCTTGACGGCGGATAGTAATGAAATTATCGCTGAACGATTTCCATGACTTAGTTAGATTCGCTTTCCAGTCAGCACTATCACTCGACAACTGCGTGTCAGACGCCACGGCTTCTGGACGGGTAAATCCGGCTAATGCCAAGTTATCAACTTCTGCTGCTTGGATCGCAAGTTTTAGCGCTAAACCATCACGGTCAATGCGTGGTAATTTACTCAGTGTGGCAATGTCTTGCTCAATCACTTTACGCAGCGGTAATAGGCTAGGATCATTTAATTGCGTTAAACGACGACTTGCTGATGATAATAATGCGAGGCTGGTATCAATATCTTGCTCTAAGGCTATTTTACGGCCGGCGATACGAATTAAATATTCTGCTTCTGCGAGCATCCATTCATTAGGATTTCGCATTTTCAGATTTGCGATCGCAAGCTGCACGGTTTCCAATTGCGCTGCCGTTAACTTTTCGCTGCTTTGCATTTTCGTAAGTTGCTGCGTTGTTTTTGCTAATTGACTGGCAACGGTTTGTTTGTCTTCGCTTAGCTGCAGGCGTAACGATTGCTGAGTATCTTTTTGATCTTGAAGCTGTGCTTGTAATGTTGCCATTACTTGCTGTTGCAGCTGGTTTTGTTGATGACTATGATAATAAAGACCAGCACCAAGCCCTAGCGTTAATAATATCGCTACGGCACCTGTGACAATGCCTGCATTACTTGCTGGCTTACTTTCCGTGTCTGTCGTGACAGCCGAGCCATTATTTGTTGTTTTAGTATTGGCACTTTGACTGCTATTCTTTTTGTCTGTCATTTAGCTTATTCCTATCTGCATATCCAATTGCTTAATAGCATTAAATAATGAATTATTCGATGCACCACTAGCAACGGTGACGTGTTCTATTCCTAACGTATGAGCAAGTGCTGCTATTCGTTGACTAGGAACAATAAAGTGTAAGTTCAGTATCCAAGGTAACGCTGTGTAGGGTATCGTTTTTATCAGGTTACCTAGAATTTCACCGCTAGTGATAATAACACTATTGATAGCGAATTGTTGCCACTTATTAATCAAGATATCTGGATCATAACTAGGGGCAGTTCGTTGATAAACTTCACAATATGTCACGTTTGCGGTGCGTTGGGTGAGATCTTCTGCCATTGTTTCTCGGCCACCATTACCGCGTAGAATGACAATTTTTTTGTGTTCTACTGAGGCGTTGGCGAGTAGTTTTAACACCCCTTCGCTATCATGCGTATCGGGTATTCTTGCGTGATTGATACCGTATTTCTGCCAGCTTAGTGCTGTCGTAGGGCCCACTGCAATATAGTTAATTTGCTGTGGCCAAGTTTTATTTGCGTTTATTAGACTGGTGTTAGCATAATTTACAGCATTATCGCTTATGGCAATAATATAGTCATCAGGCTGTAATTTTTCCAGTATTGAGCTGACTTTATCAAACTGTTGTCCTGCGGAAATATCGATAAATGGACAACATAAGGCTGCCCCATTAGCAGCCTCAATCTGGCGAGCAAGTTGCTCGCCTTTAACACGTGGGCGAGTGATTAGCGCCCTGATTTTCATGCGTCTGCAGTATTATAAACAGCAGTTAAAATTTCTTTTGCACCTTGTGCAAGTAGGGTATCAGCAAGTGTTAGCCCTAGTTGGCGTGCATTTTTGCGGTCACCACGGATCTCAGCGCGGATAACTTGGGTACCGTCAGGCTTACCCACTAGTCCACGTAACCATAGTTCATCACCGTCGATCAGTGCATAACTACCGATTGGTACCTGGCAACCACCTTCAAGCGCTAAGTTCATCGCACGTTCTGCCATTACGCGATCACTGGTTAATTCGTCGTTTAATGGCGCGAGTAATGCTTTTACACGTTCATCTTGGGTGCGACATTCAATGCCTACAGCACCTTGGCCAACCGCTGGAAGACTTTGTTCAGGCTCAATATAGCTAGCAATACGGTATTCCATATCTAGACGTTTTAGGCCGGCTGCTGCTAGAATAATCGCATCATATACTTTGTTATCAAGCTTGTTTAAACGCGTATTCACGTTACCACGTAAGTCCATAATTTTTAGATCTGGACGTGCTTCACTTAACTGGCATTGACGACGTAAGCTGCAAGTACCAACGATTGCACCTGGTGGTAGTTCTTCAATTTGACGGTAGGTATTTGAAACAAATGCATCACGTGGATCTTCACGTTCACAAATGACTTCTAAGCCTAAACCTTCTGGAAATGCAACTGGTACATCTTTCATTGAATGCACGGCGATATCGGCACGGTTTTCAAGCATTGCTACTTCAAGTTCTTTTACAAAAAGACCTTTACCACCCACTTTTGCTAAAGGCGTATCTAAAATGATATCACCCTTGGTTACCATTGGAATTAATTCAACGGTAAGGTTTTGATGGATCGCTTCTAGACGTGCTTTTACATATTCAGCTTGCCACATTGCAAGTGGACTCTTACGGGTTGCAATTCTTAGCGTTTCAGTTGCCATGTTATTTCCAAATTTAACTAGATTGGCTAAATATTAACAGATTTAATCTGTTAATGGTTGATCTAAGATGGGGTTATTTGTAAAAATCATCGCTTATTTAACCACTCAATAACATGCGTTATTAGGTCGAAAGCAGTAAAGTATTTAGTGGAAACAGGCGTGATAGCAGATTAAGAGAGGGGATAAGATAATGATTTATAGCCTTGGTTATTAGGTTGCAGCGTGTGCTGCTGCAACCTAAAACATAATTACGTTGAATTAGTCACAGTTAAGGCGGAATGCTGTATGGCTTTTCTTGATGTGTTGCTTAATGTCGCCAAGCACGGTTTTAACTTCACCTTTTGATGTTGCGTCTTGCAACTGGCTAAAAAGATGCGTTAATTTGTCTATACCTTGCTGGTAAGCCATATGTTGCATATGGGTACTATGATCCATGCCGTCCATATTAGCCATATTACTGTGGTCCATGCCTTTCATGCCTTGCATATTAGCCATGTTGCTGTGGTCCATGCCTTTCATGTCTTGCATATTAGCCATGTTGCTGTGGTCCATGCCTTCCATATCCTTCATATTAGCCATGTTGCTATGGTCCATCCCTTTCATTGCGGGCATATCTTGCTGCAATTTTAATGGTATTTCATTTTTAGCTTTAGTGCTGTTCACCAGTAATTTTGTCAGCTGAACTTGCATTGCGGCTTGGTCACCACGCTTAAATGCACCGACATAGGCTTTTAAATCATCGCTCATTTCTGACATTACGTTGCCTAGCTGGGTGTCTTTACAGTGACCATCACCATCGCTGTGGGCAAATGCTGTAGAGCTTAGGGCCGCGCTAAGTGCGATTGCTATTGTTATTTGTTTAAACATTATATTGCTTCCTTTTATATATTAATTTTATTTATGCGTTGTCATGCGATCTGGTCCATCAATCATTTGAGATCTTAAACTGACTGATTTCCATAGGTAGAAAGATGCTGGTAATACTAATAGTGTCAGAATAATTGCTGAACCCATGCCGCCAATCATTGGTGCTGCAATACGTTGCATGACTTGTGAACCAGTACCATCACCATACATAATGGGTACTAAACCTATGATCACCGTCGCTACAGTCATCATGACTGGGCGCACCCGAAGTCCTGCACCATCCATAACGGCTTGCTGTAATTTAGCTTTGGTTAACTGGCCTGTTGCTAGCGTACTTTCTAATGATTGATTTAAATAAACTAACATGATCACACCAATCTCTACCGCAACACCAGCCAAGGCGATAAAGCCAACCCCAACGGCAATTGAAAAGTTGTAGTTGAGTAAATATAACAACCAGATACCGCCAATCATGGCCAGGGGCAAGGTGGCTAAAATAAGCAAAACTTCGCCAACACGTCGGAAAGCTAAATACAGTAATAGTACTATGATCGCTAGAGTTGCAGGGATCACTACCGATAATGTGGCTTTAGCACGTTGCATATATTCGTATTGCCCTGACCAGGTAATTGAATAACCTGCGGGTAAAACTAGCTGTTCGGCGACTGCTTGTTGGGCATCTACTACATAAGAGCCAAGATCGCGGCCATCAATATCGACGTAAATCCAACCGTTCGGGCGGGCATTTTCGGTTTTGATCATAGGAGCGCCGTCTTCTACATAAATATTTGCGACATCGCTTAAGGCGATCCGCGCACCTTGTGGTGTTACCAGCGGTAATAATTTCATCTGTTCGATGCTGTCGCGATAAGCTTGCGGGTAACGAATATTTACTGGGTAACGTTCTAAACCTTCAATCGTCTGTGTCACGTTCATGCCACCGACTGCTGTGGAGATAACCGCTTGAACATCGACAATGTTAAGGCCGTAACGTGCGGCTTTTTCACGTTGAATATCAATTTTGACATAACGGCCGCCAGCGACACGCTCTGCATAAGCGGATGCGGTACCGGGTACGTTAAGCAAGATTTTTTCTATTTGTTTACCTATTTTTTCAATTTCAGCTAATTTTTCACCGGCAACCTTGATACCAATCGGGGTTTTAATTCCTGTCGCCAGCATATCGGTACGGGTTTTGATTGGCATTACCCAAGCGTTGGTGACACCCGGAAATTGCACTAATTGATCCAGTTCTTGGCGCAAACCTTCAGAGGTCATGCCCGCTCGCCATTGCGCTTTAGGTTTTAGCGTAATGAAAGTTTCTATCATGGTTAACGGTGCTGCATCTGTGGCGGTTTCCGCACGACCTGCTTTACCCCAAACCCTTTCTACTTCAGGTACTGTTTTGATTAATTTATTGGTTTGTTGCAATAACTCCCTGGCTTTACCTATGCTGATTCCTGGGTAGGTAGTTGGCATATACATGAGATCGCCTTCATCTAATGGCGGGATAAATTCACTGCCGATCTTATTTACTGGGTAAAAACCGACGACTAGCAATCCGGCAACGAGACAAAGCAATAATACCGGGGCTTTTAAGCTGAATGCCAGTACCGGACGGTATAGCGCAACTAATCCGCGGTTAATCGGATTTTTATGTTCAGGTAATACTTTGCCGCGGATGAAGTAACCCATTAAAATTGGCACTAAGGTGACGGCCAGTCCAGCGGCTGCAGCCATTGAGTAGGTTTTGGTGAAGGCTAAAGGTGCAAACATTTTGCCCTCTTGTCCTTCCAATACAAATACCGGTACAAAACTGAAGGTTATGATCAATAACGAGAAAAATAGTGCAGGACCCACTTCAGCTGCTGCTTTCGCGATCACCTGCCAACGATTGCTATTGGTTAGTGGAGTCTTCTCCATGTGTTTATGGACATTTTCGACCATCACAATTGCGCCATCAACCATAGCGCCAATCGCGATCGCAATACCACCGAGTGACATGATGTTGGCATTAATACCTTGCCATGACATGATGATAAAGGCCACCATGATACCAATAGGTAAGCTGACTAACACGACTAATGAACTGCGAATATGGAATAAAAACAAGGCACAAACCACAATCACGACAAGAAACTCTTCTAATAATTTAAGATAAAGGTTCTCGACCGCATTATCGATTAATGTTGACCGATCATAGGTAGCAACAATTTCAACACCTTCCGGTAACGAAGCTTGTAATGTTTGTAGTTTGTCTTTGACTGCGGCAATAACGTCACGGGCATTTTCACTGTAACGCATGACAATAATGCCACCAACAACCTCGCCTTCACCGTTTAGTTCGGAAACGCCACGACGCATTTGTGGACCAAGCACAATATCGGCGACATCACCTAATAACAATGGTGTACCCGTGCTGCTGAGTTTTAAGGGGATATTTTTCAGATCATCAATTGAGCTAATATAACCATTGGCACGTACCATGTATTCGGCTTCAGCCATCTCGATGACGCTGGCGCCTGCTTCCTGATTACCATCTTTAATCGCTTTGGTGATCAAGGATAATGGCAGCTGATAACTGCGCAGTTTATCTGGGTCTACGCTGATCTGGTATTGTTTAACCATCCCACCAACAGTGGCGACTTCAGAGACACCGGGCACCGTTTGTAACTCATACTTTAAAAACCAATCTTGAATGCTACGTAGCTGGCTTAAATCATGATTACCACTGGTATCGGTAAGGGCATAAGAATATATCCAGCCAACCCCTGTTGCATCCGGACCTAATGCTGGTTTGGCTGTGCTGGGTAAATTTGGCGTAACTTGCGATAAATATTCTAACACCCGTGAACGGGCCCAGTACATGTCGGTGCCATCAGCAAAGATGACGTAAACATAAGAATCACCAAAAAATGAAAATCCACGGACCGTTTTGGCTCCGGGTACAGATAACATCGCGGTTGTCAGTGGATAGGTAACTTGGTCTTCGACTACCTGAGGTGCTTGTCCGGCGTAACTGGTTTTAATAATAACCTGGACATCGGACAGATCGGGGATCGCATCTATCGGGGTGTTTTTGATCACATAACTGCCGTAGATCAGCACCACTAAGGTGGCGAGTAAAACCATGATGCGATTGTTAATCGACCATTCAATTATTTTTTTGATCATTACAGCTCTCCCTCATCATCAAAGTCTAACCAAGACAGGTCTTCATCTTCAGTGGTGGCCGCTGGTTTTTGGTTTTGCTGCATTTGACCATGATCCATTGGTGCTGTCATACCGCTGTGGTCCATGGATGCAGGGTCCATATTACTATGATCCATGCTTTCCATTATCATGCTATCTCTTGCCCCAATACGATCAAAATCGGCCGTGAGACTTGATTCTGAATCAATTAAAAATTGTGCACTGGTGACAATGCTATCACCATCGTCTAAACCGGCTAATACTTCCACGTAACCTGCCGATTCTCTGCCTAACGTGATCTTGACTGACTGATACTGACCATTGCCTTTGGCAAGGACTATGCGATCAAAATCACCAGCGCGAATGATCGCTTCACGTGGTACTTGTACTGAATCGGTTTGCACTTGGCTCGTTAACTTTAATTTCGCGAACATATTTGGTTTTAATTGTTTATCTGTATTGGCGAATTTGACTCGTACTTTTAACGTTCGGGTTACGGCATTTAATACCGGATAAATATAATCGATTTCACCAGACCAAGTTTTCCCAGGGAAACTGTCTAACTGCATTTCTGCTTTATCACCGACCTGTACTAATCCGGCCTGTGATTCAAATACCTCGGCTTGCAGCCATATTTCAGCCAACTGACCAGCTTCGACTATTTGTGCTGATGGCGAAATATAAGCGCCTTCACGTATGCCTAATTTAGTGATGTAACCGGATTCTGGGGCATAAATAATGATATTCTGCAGTACTTTTTTGCTGCGATTAACCTGGTTGATTTGTTCCTGGCTGATGCCTAGTGCAGATAATCTATGCTTGGCTGAAGCGATCAGGATTTTATTCCCGATGCGAAGGGTATTGAGCAGTTCTTCTTGGGCTTTGATGAGTTCTGGTGAATACAGAGAGAGTAGTTTCTGGCCTTTATTTACATATTCACCTTCACTATTGATATATAGTTTATCGACCCAGCCTGATACTCGGCTGTTTATTTGCCACAGGGTATCTTGATTAAACTCTAACATACCAACGGTATTGATCTCGGCAATGAAAGGGCGCAATGTCGCAGTTTGAGTGCGCACCCCTAAGTTATTTTCTACTCGTGCCGAGATAGTGACTAAGCCAGCATCGCTTGCGGTATTTGCATCGGCATAAACAGGAACCAAGTCCATGCCCATTGGCGATTTACCTGGTTGATCGCGACGATAGTTGGCATCCATCGGGGCTACCCAATAAAGCAGTTCTGGTTCCGTAGCTGATGCTGTCGTGTCGGCGTAAACAGGGACTAAATCCATGCCCATTGGTGATTTTCCGGGTTGATCTCGGCGGTAGTTAGCATCCATTGGTGCGACCCAATAGAGGATAGTTGGCGTTGCGGTATCTTCGCTATTATTTGTTTGTTGATTGGTAAACCAGGCTCCTACCGCAATACCGAGTGCCAATGTGATTGAACTAGCTAATAATGTTTTCATGTCGACCTCTATAATGCTTGAAAGTAGCGAACGCGGGCTAAAGTTTTTAAACCTTGGAAATGCAATTGATGGTATTCGAGCTCTAAGGCCTGTTCATCCATTAATGCTTTGATAACTTGTTCAAAATCATTGGTATTAGCTTGGTAACCTTGCATTACTGCCGCACTATTTAATTTGGCTTGTACCAGTAGCGTGTCTTGGTAACGCTGCATCCGAGCTTGGGTATTACTGAAGTTAGCGATGGCCCCATTTAAGATGCCATTGAATTTTATCAGTAATAGGTCTTTTTCCGCTTGCTTGATGCCTTTACCTTGGGTCGCGGCGATCACCACTTGATCTTGTCGGTTACTGGTAAATAGCGGTACATTCATCGTGACAAAACCACTGAGCAAATCACTGCGATTGGAACCGGTACTCATGTCCATGGATTCTCGGTGACCATAACCTAGCTCTACCTTGAATGCCGGTTTATATGATTCATTGGCAGTGGCAATGGTATTTTTAGCAACATCAATTGCTTGTTGTGCGGCTAGTATTTGTGGATGATTGGCCAGTAATGGGTAATGTTGCACCTGTGCTTGTTGAGCATATTCACGACTTTGTGACCACTCTGGTAATTGCGAGTCTAAATCTACGAATGCTTGCGGCCCGACCCAAGATACCAGTTGTCCGCGTAATGCCTGCTCTTGCTGTGCAAAGGCAGAAATTTTGTCATCAAATTTCGCTAGTTCCAGTTCTGCCTTTATAAGATCTTGATTTTGTTTGTAACCAAGTTCGAATTGGCGATAGAGATTCGTGACATTTTGACGGAACAGGTCCTGATTTTTTATCAGGATCTCCTGCGCCATACGGGTAAAACGAATATCGAACCAAAGTTCTCTGATCTGCAGTTTTAATTCTAATTGGCGATTTTCTGCTAAATGGATGCTTTGTTGTGTTTGTAGCGCAAACCCTTTAGCGTTGAGTTCGAGCGTATCACCACGTGAAAACTGTTGTGATAAGCCAAGACTAAATTGGGTCATCGGATCGTCTGACAATGAAAAACTGTCGATCGGCACATTAGCTAAACCGAGTTTTATCATTGGATCGGCAAGTTGTGATTGGCTAACGGCTTGTGCTTTAAAGCTAGTTTGTTGCGCACGGTATAATGTTGCAGAGGGATCGCGTTGTAGCGCAATATCTTCTGCAATAGATAGCGTTAATTGCTGGGCACTAGCATTTAAAGACAGTAATGCTAATAACCCCAAATAAATTTTGGATGGCATGGTGTTCCCTTAATTAATTGGTTTTTAAAAACGATTCAAAATCAATTAATGAGGGGAGGACGATATAAGCTTTCTTGGTATTGTTCTGGTAGGAAAGAAGGGGAGTAGAGTTCAGCTATTGTTTTTCTCGGTATTGCGATGACTAATTTATTCATGGTGATAAAAGGCATTAAGCTGGTGCTTGTGCACTCACCACAATTGGTCATTTCACAACAAGTATGAGTTTGGCTGATATCGATATCATTTGCCATCGATTGGCAAATATTCATTGATTGGTTATCTGGGGTAACAGCATTGTCGATATGGAATTGCATTTTTGGCATGCTGCAGGGGACATTATTTACTGGCATAAGATGGCTGCTCATCGCCTGAAGAGGTAATGAGAACGAGTTTATTAATAATAATAAAACTAGAGCCAATATGCGCATGAAAATATATTAATTGAAAAAAATAGTATGGATTATGTTAAGGCTTACCTTAGGGTCAAGGTCAAGTTGCAAATGAAAGATTAAATTTTAGGTATAAAAAAACCTCGATAAACGAGGTTTCTTTATTTATTCTTGTAAGAAAGTGGTGGGCTGTGAAGGATTTGAACCTTCGACCAATTGATTAAAAGTCAACTGCTCTACCAACTGAGCTAACAGCCCCCGTATTCTTTCTTTTTATAGCTATGTCTTATGACATTCACCACAATAGTGGTGGGTCCTACTGGGCTTGAACCAGTGACCCTCGCCTTGTAAGGGCGATGCTCTCCCAACTGAGCTAAGGACCCACATTATTTTTTAGCGATAGTTGTGTCTATCGTTTTAACTGGTTGCGGGAGCCGGATTTGAACCAACGACCTTCGGGTTATGAGCCCGACGAGCTACCAAACTGCTCCATCCCGCGACAATTCTGTAAGTAAAGTGGTGGGCTGTGAAGGATTTGAACCTTCGACCAATTGATTAAAAGTCAACTGCTCTACCAACTGAGCTAACAGCCCTTTACTTTATTGTTTCTTTTACAAGAAACTTTGTTGTGTATGTCTTATGACATAATCACCACAATAATAGTGGTGGGTCCTACTGGGCTTGAACCAGTGACCCTCGCCTTGTAAGGGCGATGCTCTCCCAACTGAGCTAAGGACCCACATTATTTTTTATCGATAGTTGTGTCTATCGTTATAACTGGTTGCGGGAGCCGGATTTGAACCAACGACCTTCGGGTTATGAGCCCGACGAGCTACCAAACTGCTCCATCCCGCGACAATACTGTTTTATAAAGAAAGTGGTGGGCTGTGAAGGATTTGAACCTTCGACCAATTGATTAAAAGTCAACTGCTCTACCAACTGAGCTAACAGCCCCAAATTCTTTCTTTATAGTAAATCCCGTTACTTATCTTATAAAAGATATAACCAGACTTAATATATGGTGGGTCCTACTGGGCTTGAACCAGTGACCCTCGCCTTGTAAGGGCGATGCTCTCCCAACTGAGCTAAGGACCCCATATTTCGATTATTGTTGGAAACGTTGTTTTGAAGCAGCGCCCCTAATCGAGGTGGCAGATATTATCCAGTTCCAAATGTTTATGCAACCCCTAAATCAATTATTTTATTTAATTTGTTTGCTGGCGATCTTTTTTGCTACTTTTTGTCTAAAAAGTGTCCGCGATTGCATTGTTAGCTACAGAACCTCTAATGGTAGAAAACAAATTAACGAACGGCCACAACATTTTTGACCCCAGTTCATCCTAATCCAATATTAATATTGTGACTATTTTGGCGCTATAAGTTTACCATTATCTAGAAAACTGTTAGCATCATCACACTTCTATGCCTGCCTTATAGGCTAAATTTTTTTGTAAAAAATCAATAGAATTTAAGCATGGTTTCTCTCATTTAAGGTTTTATTTTGCAGAATAAAATTGTTGAACTGAAACATAAAGCTAAGTTATTCAATCAACTTAGACTTGATCGTGCCTTATCCGTAATGGATGATAATGGCCGTGAAGTGACAGCTATTTTACCTCTTCTACTGCATTGTAATCACCCTAATCTACCTGTTTATCTTGATGCTGAAGTACCATACGGTATCTGTTTGTTTAGCCCTGATGAACAACAGCAAGACTATTTAACTTCATTAAATGTAGTACTAGATGATGATAAATGTGCCACGTGTTCACCTATATATAGTTTATATGCCATGGGCAGTACCGGCTCTATTGGTCAAAACTGGCGTAGTGATTTAGATATTTGGGTGTGCCATGATCCGGCGATGAATGATGAGGATGCGCAGTTATTAGAGCAAAAATGCACATTGATAACCGCGTGGGCAGAGACCTTTAATGTCGAAGTTAATTTTTTCTTAATTGCCGAAGATAAATTTAGAAAAGTTAATAATGCAGTGATGACCAAGGAAAGTTGTGGCAGTGCTCAGCATTTTCTATTACTTGACGAGTTTTATCGCAGTGCACTTCGGATCGCAGGTAAACCAAGCCTTTGGCATATTTTGCCGGTTGAATTTGATAATAATTATGATGATTATGTCGATGAATTGGTTGCCGATGGCGTCATTGATCGTGAAGAGTGGGTCGATTTAGGTGGTTTTCCGCGTATTCCAGCGGAAGAATATTTTGGTTCAGCCTTATGGCAGCTCTATAAAGGTATTGATTCCCCTTATAAGGCGGTATTGAAAACCTTATTAATGGAAGCTTACTCGGCGGAATACCCAAATAACCGCTTATTATCGCAAATAATGAAAGAAAACTTTCAATTGGCGTCTTCACAACAATTGGAATTGTCGCATGATACCTATTATCAAATATTAGTTAAAGTAACGGCTTATCTCGAAAAAATTGGTGATAATGCCCGCGTTGATTTATTACGCCGCTGTTTTTATTTGAAAATGTTTAGTGGAAATTGTGCAGCTGAGAAGCTTGTACGTCCAGAATGGCACCGAACCTCTGTCGCAGAAGTCATTAGTGAATGGAATTGGCATCCTGATCGGATTGCCCATCTTGATAATCGTGATAATTGGAAAATCGAACAAGTACAAGAAGCACATCCCGAATTACTTGATGCCATGATGAAAGGTTATCGTAACCTGATTGGTTTTGCCCGTCGTAATAATATTAGTGAATCGATTAATCCAGCAGATATCGGCATCTTATCGCGTAAGCTATATGCCGCGTTTGAGTCTCTGCCGGGTAAAGTGACATACATTAATCCACAGATCTCACCTGACTTATCCGAACAACAGCTCAGTTTTGTGCAAGTGCCCGACGGTCGTTTTAATAATTCCGGTTGGTACTTATATAATTCGTCGCTAGATCCGATGCAAATTGTTGGCCGTAAGCCTTTAGAGCATAACGGTTATTTGAGTAAGTTGGTGGCATGGAGCTACTTCAATGGTTTGATGGCTGATAAAACCCAGGTTGATATTTTTAACCAAGATTCAGATATGAATAGCGATGTATTGAATTCATTTTGTAAAGATCTTAAAAATAAATTTCCTATTCAAGCAAAACCAGCATCGAATCAAGCGTTAAGCCGACCGTGTGAAATCCGTGACTTATCTATATTTTTGAATTTAGAGCATGATCCGACTAACCATTGGGGTGGTCGTATTATTGAATTTGATACCAATACCAGTGATGTATTCTCATTTGGTGATTGTAAAGCTTGCTTAGTAGGTAGTATCGATCTAATTTATCGTAATTCTTGGAATGAAGTTCGTACGCTGCATTTTTCTGGTGAAGAACGTATTGTTGATGCATTAACCACTATCATGGGCAAAATGCATCAAGATGCGACGGAACCAGATTCAATTAAAGTATTTTGTTATAGCTTACATTTCCGTGGTTTGATCCGACATAGTTTCGAACGCTTGGTGCGTGATTGTATTAGCACCCGATTACAGCGTGACAAAGATCAGATAGTGAAAATGCTCACGATTAGTGACGACCGCTTTGGGATTTATTTTGAACGCCGCGGTGTGTCTATTCGTAAACTTGAAACCTCTTTGGATCTGTATAACCATATCTCTGAGCGTAAGTTAGAGCAAATGCCGTTACGAATTGATAAAACCACCACAGCTGAAGGCACGCCATTAGCCGTGGAATCACATTCATCAGAAGGGCTAGTGCAGTTCTTTTTTGAGAATTATAAAAATGGCTTTAATGTTTATATTGTTGATGAAGCTAACCGCGTAGAAACTTACCAGCATTTAAGTGGTAATAAAGACGAGCTGATCAAAGGTGTCCATCGTTTTTATACTAACTCCCAGGAAGAATCTCGTAACGAAGGTACTTTTGCTAATTTCAACTTACCGCAATTTTACGATATCGTTTATTCTGAAAATAAAGAATTAGAAGTCATTCCTTACGTATCCACTAAATAAATCCCATTTTATTTGAATAATCCTTAGTGCTTAGTAGGTTTTATGCAAAACCGCTAACGTTATTTTTTTAGTTTGTTTTTTCACTGTAAGACATCGACCATTTAACTCGTGGGAATATGACATTTATCTATTGGGGTCGTATTCGTTTTAGCGAATGTGATACACCTTGTCCTGAATTGCAACTTGTTGATAATAAGCGGCTTATTTATTTTTGTGAGCTGAAACTTGTATTTATTTTACAAAAATACTAATTTCTGTGTTGCGGCAATATTGGATTTCTCTATAGTAGGTATCCGTAAGGACGCACAACATAGTTGGTAAGGATTACTGACTAGATATGGATTATCGAATAGGATTTACCACAGGATGTGGTCGCAAGGAAAAGTCTTCAGGATGAAGATGCGATGGACACTCAACGGATATGAGTATAAAGGACACCTCTAGGATGGAGATGAAATAAATCGGATTGATTTATTGTACCAGGATGGTAATAAAAAAAACCCGATGGATTGGGAGTTAAACCTAAAGGAAATTAGGTCAGTCAATTTGCAGGGAGCAAAATTAGTTCAAGGATAGGGCTACATGACTACTTAAGGACGGCATTTATGCCGTCCTTTTCTTTTATCTGCAGTTTTATTTTTCTTCTTTTACAATTATAACCAAGCGCTCATC
>Ga0209292_1003258_pt1 | contig 17968 bp, 9 predicted proteins | sample GOMGulsemesocosm_2_FD_184634 | JGI IMG/M metagenome (GOLD analysis project Ga0209292, IMG submission 184634) | Methane-oxidizing microbial communities from mesocosms in the Gulf of Mexico - GOM9C Gulf of Mexico (SPAdes) (version 2) | ecosystem: Environmental > Aquatic > Marine > Cold seeps... | reverse complement strand
ATCATTTATTCTGTTCACTCTTTATATCGCTATTTACATTCACTATATTTCTAAACGAACCGCTAGTGCTCAAAAAACTATTGAAGAAAAAAGCCAAGAAATTAATAAAGCAAATAAACAATTAGAGTTACTTTCTCGTTCAGACGGCTTAACAGGAATCGCTAATAGACGGTGTATGGACGATTGCTTTGAACAAGAATGGAAATTGGCAATACGTAACAAAACCTCATTATCGTTTGTGATCATTGATATTGATTTTTTTAAGTTGTATAACGACAATTATGGGCACCCTCAAGGAGATGATTGCCTGAAAAAAGTAGCACAAAGTCTCAAAATGACTTTAAATCGTCCCAGCGATCTTATCTCAAGATATGGTGGGGAGGAATTCTCTCTCATCTTGCCTAATACAACAAACGCAGCAGAAATAGCAGAACATTGCAGGAAAACTATTGAAGGTTTGAATATTCCTCATCAACATTCAAGCGTTGCCCAAATCATCACCATTAGTAGTGGTGTTTGTACTGTTATTCCCACGGCAAAGATGAAATCACGAGAGTTAATCGAAACAGCGGATAGAGCGCTATATTTAGCTAAAGATAAAGGAAGAAATAGAGTTGAAGAGCTTCATATTGCTACTGAAAAACAAGCAGCTAATCATACAGAACCGCTTGGTTGCTCAACTAATAACGTTCAATAACTTTCAATAACTTAAACAATGTTCCTGCTATGTTTTAGGGGGCTAAGCCCAATTCAAAACAACATACAAGAAGACGACACAATACAATTACGCTTTTGTAAGCTAAAATTAATCACTTATAAACCTAATAATTAAGATCAATATATATGAATATGCGTACTAAGCTAATCATGATGTTTGCATTGACCGTAATTTTGCCCATTTTGGCTATTGCCACTGTCAGTATAAGCGAAACGATTACTCGCTCCTCGGAAAACTTTGTTGAACGTACCCAAAACGAAATACGGCAGGTTGATAATGGCTTTCAATTATTTTTCCAACAAGTAAAAAACAGTGCAACATTTTTGGCTAATAATAGCTTAGTGAAAAAAGCCCCTGCCGACACCCAGAGTTACCTTGGCGCTAAAAAAAATATGGCTCCCGAACAAGACTCCTCTGCTGAGTCTGATATTTTCAACCTATATAAAGAGTTTGGGCAAGCACATGAAGAATTACTTTTTGTGTATTTAGGCACGCCAAATGGAGGATTTATTCAGTATCCTCCTGAAGCTTTAGAAGAGTACGATCCACGTAAACGTCCTTGGTATCAATTAGCCATAGACAACCCCGGTAAAGCCAACATCACCTCAGCTTATCAAGGTAATTCTGGTGGCCCGATGGTCTCTATCGCACACAGCTTTACTAACGCACATGGAGAGTTTGCCGGCGTACAGTCTGTTGATGTAACACTGTCGACCCTCACCGACATCTTAATTGATATAAATCTAGGCGAAACAGGCTATTTAATATTAATAGATGAGGCCGGAACAGTACTAGCCGATCCTAAAAACCCAAAGAATAACTTTAAAAATATTAACAAACTTTCCTCCCCTTTATTTAAGCAGCTAAAAAAATCATCTGGCCAAGTTAACTTTTCCACAATACTAAACGGCAAGAAAATTGATGTCACTACCTATTTCTCTAAAAAGCTAGGGTGGCGCTTTGTTGGTGTTATCGATAGCGCTGAAATCATGGAGCCAAGCTATGAAATGATCGCCACCATAACTTTTATAGCCTTGATAATGGTGGCAATATTTGTCGCCTTAGGAATTTGGATGGCCAATAAAATAGTCCTGCCAATCAATAAAGTAGCAGATGGTTTAAGAGATATTGCCCAAGGGGAAGGAGACTTAACCAAGCGACTTGATGTTATTGGCAGTGATGAGATAGGGCAACTAGCAAAATGGTTTAATCAATTCCTTGACTCAATTAATCACTTGGTAGTTGATATAAAATCGAGAGCAATAACCTTAAGTGAAACCGCATCGAATTCAAGTACGCAAATATCCGAGATTAAGGCGTCTAGCCATCAACAAGAACAATCTATTGAGCAAGCAGGTAGCATCACTAGTGCAATGGCGGCAATGGCACAAACAGTGTCGACCGATTGCCGTAATACCATGGACGACATTGAACATACCGAGCGATTTTCGAGTCAGGGTAATACCATCATTTCTGCCTCGGTTGAAGAAGTGAATCAGCTTAGTGAATCGTTAACTGAATCATCTCAAGCGATGCAATTATTAGAGCACGAAAGCGAAAATATTACCCAAATTCTTGATGTGATCAGAGCAATTGCCGAACAAACTAATTTATTAGCGTTGAATGCCGCTATTGAAGCAGCAAGAGCAGGTGAGCAAGGGCGTGGTTTTGCTGTTGTTGCCGATGAAGTAAGAACGCTTGCACAACGTTCTCGAGAGTCAACCGAAGAAATTGATTCGGTATTGACCAATCTTATTGAACAAACGCGTTCGGTTTCTCAAAAGATGACCCATAGTGTCGAACGTTCGAAAGCAAGTATCGAAAAAACCCAACAAGCCCATCAGTCTTTTGATGAAATCAGATCGTCTGTAGGTCAGATTAAGGAAAAAATTGCTCATATCGCCCAGGCAGCCGATGAGCAGTACCACTCTTCCGACTCAATAAATCAAAATATATCCGGTATCAGCGGCTCGGCCACCGGTATAGCTAATACCGCAGATACGCTAGCCGATGGCTCAAATGATCTGTTGACCTTGTCTAACGAGCTAAATGATTTAGTCGGTCGCTTTAAAGTAGAGGGCAACGTCATTATTCAATAGCAATAAATAAGCAGCGCTACATTCTATTTGGCGTTTAACGAGCTAACCATTGTTCTAGTTCAATGGTTAGCTTTCCTAAAGATCATATTCATACTTATATTTCATTACCCAAACTCTTGAATATTTAAGTTCTTTTACTAAACTAAAAAAGCTACAATTGAGAGATACAGTAAAAAGGTAGCTTATTGAAAGTAAATGCTTTTATCTAGAGTAAACTTTAGATAAAACACGGGCAACTTTCCCAATAAAGTAACACTTTTATTCCCCTACTGAATAACATAAGCTGACGTAAAGCTTAGTTCAATAACTTATTGTCGTTTAAAGGTTTCTATGAAAAACAAAAACATGAAAAAAACCGATATATTCAAAGTTGCTAGCGGTTTACTCCTTATCTTTGTCATTGTTACTGGGCTTTTATATAACTTCATTCATAAAGTAAGTGTAAATCTAACGGAAGAATCAGCAATTAACAGTGCTGAAATTTATATCAAAGCTCTGGAAGAGTTTAGAGGTTTATACACCACAGAAGTGGTTACCCCCGCAAAAGAGTTTGGTATGGATATCAGCCATGACTATCACGGAAAACAGGGCACATTACCTCTGCCGGCAACATTAAGCATACTGCTAGGGGAAAAAATTGGTGAACACGATGACGGAGCCGAAACAAGTTTATATAGCCCTTACCCTTTTCCATGGCGAGAAGAAAGTGGTGGCTTAACCGATGCATTTTCAAAAGATGCATGGGGGTATTTAAACAAAAATCCAACCAAAGCTTTTTCACGATTTGAGCAAGTAGGTGATACTAAAGTATTACGCTATGCACAAGCCGATGTGTTGCGAGAAGGTTGCGTTGACTGCCACAATACTCATCCACTAACACCAAAAAATGATTGGGAATTAGGACAAGTAAGAGGTGTTATCGAAGTAAAACTACCGATGACCAAGATCTTAGCTATTTCTGAAGATAACTTATCTGATTTTTCGCTGTTACTGATCTTTATTTCTGTTCTCGGTGTTGGACTAACAAGCTTCTTTGTTATTAAAAATAAGCAAGCCACTAATAAAATCACCTTAGATGTAGAGTTAAAAGATCGCATAAACAATTTCAATGACTTAGTGCAATCTCAAGCAGGCTTACAAGCATTGGGTAACAGCATGCTAAGTTATATTTGTTTACGTAATGAGGCTAGCCATGGCACTTTGTTTGCAGTAAACAAAAACAACCAATTTGATTTTTTAGCCGGGTACGCCATTAAGTCCAAAAGTTTAATCACTAAGCGTTATGCCTTGGGCGAAGGTTTAATAGGACAAGCAGCAAAAGATCAACAACCACTTTTTATTCGTGATATACCTTCGACTTATATTGATATTGAATCAGGCCTTGGTGAGACACCACCAACGTGTTTAATGTTGTACCCCATTGTTAAAGAAGGCACAACGTTAGCGGTCATTGAATTAGCTACAATGGTTGATTTTGATCTGCATACTCAAGAGTTTATCGGTGAAATTGAAGATATTATTTCTATTACTATTGAACGAGAATTAGCTAAAAACACGGCAAATGCCTTATTAGAAATAAACCAGCTACAACTTACCGAATTACAACAAAAGCAAGATGACTTAACATTAGTAAACCAAGAGTTAGAAGAAAAAGCGCTCGACTTAAAGAGATCTGAAGACGAACTAAAATCATCAGAAGAAGAATTAAGACAACAAAGTGACGAACTTAGAACAACCAATGAAGAGTTAGAAGAGAAGCAAGACTCGCTTCAATCTCAAGCGTTACGTTTAATGGAGTCTAAACAGCTGATTGAAAAAACGGCTAACGAATTACAGCAATCAAGTAAATATAAGTCTGAATTTTTAGCGAATATGTCACATGAACTACGCACGCCATTAAATAGTTTGTTAATCCTGTCGAAGTTATTACAAGAAAATAAACAAAAGAACTTAACTGACGAGCAACTTGAAGAAATTACGATTATTCATGAAGGCGGTCAATCTCTGCTGGGTTTGATTAACGACATTATGGATCTGTCTAAAGTTGAAGCTGGTATGCTTGACGTAAATATAGAGTCAATTTCATTAAACAAAATAACGCATTTATTAAAGAATTTGTTTACCCCTATCTCAAAGAAAAATGGTGTGCAATTTAGTATTAATATCAGTAAAGATTTACCGGATCTTATAAAGTCTGATAAACAGCGTATTGAACAAATACTAAAGAACTTCCTCTCTAATGCATTTAAATTTACTAAACACGGCAGTATCGACTTAACCATCGAGTACTTTGCAATGAGTGAAAGCAATATTCCTGCTATTTTGCAAAATCAACGTATCATCGCCTTTTCTGTGAGCGATACCGGTGTTGGTATTCCTGAAGATAAGCAAGAAATCATCTTTAATAACTTCCAACAAGCTGACGGTTCTACCAGCAGAGAATATGGCGGTACAGGTCTAGGCTTGTCTATTTCAAAAGAGTTGGCACAGTTATTAGGAGGGGAAATTAAACTCACCAGCGAGGTAGGCTCTGGGAGCTGTTTTACCTTATATTTACCGCAATCAATCTTGGAAGTTAAACCGCCAATCAATATAAGTGAGAAGTTAGTCAATATAAGTGAGAAGTTAGTCAATAATACTGATCCTATCGCAAGTACTATTCAACAGCCGACTAGTTTGGCGTTGGATACTAACTGGTTACCTGATGACCGATTAAATTTGGCTAGCAGTGATAAGTTATTATTGATCATCGAGGATGATGAAGAGTTTGTAAAAGTACTGGTCGATATTGCTGAAAAACAGTCGTTCAAAACCATTATAACCAACAAAGGCCGTGAAGGTGTGATGCTCGCTAAAGAGCATCTACCGAGTGCAATAGTGTTAGATTTAGGTTTGCCTGACATCAATGGCTTAAACGTATTAGAGCAATTAAAAAACAATTTAGATTTACGCCATATTCCAGTGCATGTATTAACCGCAAAAGACAAGCAACAGGAAGCTTTGCAGTTAGGCGCGATGAGCTTCCTACAAAAACCGGTGAATATTGAGCAGATAAGCTCAGTGATTAACTCTTATGATGCTGATAATCAGGTATTAAAGAAAAGCATCTTGGTTATTGAAGATGATCAAGCGGCCCAAGTCGCCATTCAACGATTGATAGAGTCATCCGATATTTCAGTTTCATTCGCGGGTACTGCTCAAGAAGCACTTAGCACACTAGACAAACAAAGCTACGACTGCATTATTCTAGATCTAGGTTTACCTGATATTAGAGGCGTCGAATTGGTTCATTTAATTCGTGAACATCATCACGCAAACTCAACTCCTATTATTATTTATACCGCGCAAGACCTAACTAGCGATGAACAAAAAACATTGCGTCAATTATCGCTATCGATTGTTATCAAAGGCAAGGAGTCACCAGAGCGTTTACTTGATGATGTCGTTTTATTCCTTCATCAGATAGAAAAGAAACTGTCTTCACAACAGCAAGAAACACTGAAAATGTTGCATGATGAAAATGAAATGTTACGCGATAGACGAGTTTTAGTGGTAGACGATGACATGAGAAATGTTTTTGCTATGACCAAAGTACTAGAAGACTATGGCTTAATTGTAACTCAAGCAGAAAATGGTCAAGCAGCACTAAATGCCATAGACAATGCCAATAAGCCATTTGAATTAGTCTTGATGGATATTATGATGCCGATAATGGATGGTATTGAAGCCACCAAGTGCATCAGAGAGCTTGCTGATTATCAAGCAACGCCAATTATCTCGTTAACAGCTAAAGCCATGCCAGGGGATAAACATAAATGTATTGAAGCAGGTGCTTCTGAATACTTAACCAAACCTATTGATACCGACAAACTATTATCAATTTTACGTGTTTGGTTATATCAACGAAAAATACACTAACAATGAACAGTGAAGTTCAGGTAAAACACATGGATGTTGAAAATAAACTGCTTTCAAAATCGAATACCTCGGCATTAGAGGTCGATCTATTTTTAGAGGCTATCTATCGCCAGTACGGTTACGATTTTCGTCATTATGCTCGGCCATCGTTACTTAGACGGATCAATAACTGTTTACTACGTGAAAAAAAATCTCACATCAGTGAATTGATCCCGTGTTTAATACACGACGTATACTTTTTTGATCGCTTTTTACAAGACATGTCGATAACGGTCACCTCGATGTTTAGAGATCCTCATATATTTAACTTGGTCAACGAGGTAGTGATCCCAAAGCTATCAACTTATCCAACCATCAATATTTGGCATGCCGGATGCGCTACCGGAGAAGAGGTATACTCTACCGCGATATTAATGCATGAAGCGGGGCTACTAGAGCGCACACGCATCTATGCTACCGACTATAATAATCAATCATTAGCCATTGCTGAACAGGGTGCATACCCACTTGATAAAGCACAACAGTACTCTACGTTGTATAACTTATCTGGCGGGAAATTTAGTCTATCTGATTATTATCGGGTCTCTCAAGATAGCATCGTATTTAATGATACCTTGAAAGAAAAGATCACCTTTGCCCACCATAATTTAATGAAAGATACGGTATTTGCTGAAATGCATTTTATTCTCTGTAGAAATGTATTGATTTACTTTGATCAAACGCTTCAGAACCAGGTGCTTAAGGTGTTAAGCGATAGCTTAATTCACCGTGGCTACTTAATGCTTGGCGATCGTGAATCAATTGATTTTACCGCTATTTCAGAGCAGTTTGATAAGGCCCATAAAAGAGCCCGTATTTTTAGGAAAAAGTTATTTGTTGATGATTAAGTTGCGTTAACTTTTGTGGCGATAGAAAGTGCATCAGCTCTTGCTCAGGTAATGGTTTACTGTAGTAATAGCCTTGAATTTTATCACCACCTAAGATGGTAATGTGCTCTAATTGACTTTTTGTCTCAACGCCTTCAGCGACCACATCAATACTACAAACCGTAGCAATGTTCATTACCGCTTTAACCAGCGCACTGGTTTTGTGACACTGATCAACTTGTTGAACAAAACACTGATCGATTTTGATAATATCGAAAGGTAATTTTTGTAAATAGTTTAATGACGAATAACCGGTGCCAAAATCATCCAGAGCAAGCTTTACGCCTAGCGACTTAATAATATTAATTATTCGAGTGGCGCTATCCAAATGGTTGATAATCGCCGTTTCAGTAACTTCTAAAATTAAATGTGACATTGGAAATTGATAATCACTTAACGTCGCTTCTAAAATATCTAAAAAGTTGGGAGAGTTTAACTGCTTGGCCGAAAGGTTAACTGAAATAGTTAAATGTTGTTTATCCGGCTCATTTTTCCATTGTGCTAATAATTTACAGCTCTTCGCAAGTACTTGAGTACCAATGTCGTGAATAACATGTGACTGCTCAGCAATAGGAATAAATACGCCCGGTGATACTGGTGTATCTCCGTAACCAGACTCGGGCCAGCGAACTAACGCTTCAACCCCAGTGTAGCAATTATTTTTGACCGAAAATTGAGGTTGGTAATGAACAACTAACGCATCATCTTCAACAATATTTCTAAGCTGATGTTGGATGTACGCCTGTCTTTCCCTTTGTTCAGACATCGCAGGAACAAATAATTGCGCTCTATTACGACCAGCCGATTTGGCTTCGTATAAAGCGATATCGGCCCATTTTAACAGCGTAGTTTTATCGGCTTTACCACCATTTGAGCACGCAATACCAATGCTCGCTTCAACATAGATCTCTTTATCGTTAATAACAAATGAAGCGGAGATACTGCTCACAATTTTTCTAGCCACTTCTTCCGCAGACAGCTCCGAGGTATCTTCCAACAATATTGCAAATTCATCGCCACCTAAACGGGCTGATAAATCAGTTTCTCGTAACGCTATCGACAAACGAGACGATACTGCTTGTAATAATTCATCGCCAATATCGTGGCCTAAAGTGTCGTTTATTTCTTTGAAGTGATCTAAATCGAGCATCAACAATGATACGGTATTATTCGCCCGTTTAGCTCTGACTAAAGCACGTTGCAGTTGATCGTGGAAATACTGTCGATTTGCAAGTTGCGTTAATGGATCATAGTTTGCTAAATGCGTTAGCTTGTTTTCTAACGCTATCCGTTTAGTAATATCCTGAAAAATAACAATAATAGGTGTGTTTTCACTATTAATTTGTGCTGAGCAGGTAATTTCTATGAAATAATCAGCCCCTTGAACAGGAGATAGATAAATTTTTTGTTGGTACTGGCCGTGTTGCTTTACTTGTTCTTTGATATAACTGAAAAAATCAGCTTGCATTATCGGCTGTTTTTTATCAGGCTTAAACCATTCATTAAAATGACTATTGACCAGTTTATTTGAAACAGAGTTAACTAGTTGCACGCTTTTTGAATTGGCAAATTGAATTACACCATCATGCCCAAGCTTAAGAACTCCCTGCCCGGCAACTTCTAGAATCAATTCACGTTCAGATTTCAGTGCTTCTGTTTTACTTTGTAGCTGATCTAAGGTAACAAATTGCTGCACTTTGTTTAGCAAAATGGTGGGTTCAATAGGTTTCGCAAGGTAGTCGACAGCACCTGATTTATAAGCTTTAAGAATACTTGCCGGTGTTGAGTCATGCGCGGTAAGCATTACAATGGGTGTATGCTTATGCGCTTCGGTAGACGAGATTAATTCAGCAACTTCGTAACCATCCATGCCTGGCATGTTGACATCAAGTAATATCAATGAAAAATGATTATAGATTAACAGCCCGAGTGTTTCTTCGCCGCTACTGGCCTGAAAAACTTCGATGTTATGAATAGGTCGAAGTAACTTTTCTAAAGCAACTCTATTCGAATGAAAATCATCAACAATCAATATTTTACTAGGTATAAGATTCATTAATTATATTACCAAGCTCATAGCTAAAACTTACCTTCAACATTGAAGGATAGCTCACATATTAAAATGTGCATAAGTATCAAAAATAAACCCAATATCAAAGCACCGTAAAACACTATTAATTGCTTTATACTTAGCAGCAAAGCGCATTAAAAATAGCTTCATCACTAATCATATAATTAGTAATTGATTTTATTGTCTTTTATTTCATTTTATCAACGTCAAACATCATAGTTTATAGCCTATTTAAAATCTAGTTTTTTTTATATGATTCACTCACTTAACATAAAAAAAACTATATTTAACATCACATTAACAATCAGGTGAGTCCAGTTGTAATTATCAGAAATATATTCACAAAATTTATCCGAGGGTAACTATAAGCATTCAAGATAGTCGTTCCGTTATTTTAGCTATCGATAACACTAGTTCTGTAATAAGCTATCGCAAAACACCCTACTTTAGGCGTAGTGAGTTAATTCATTGTTGAGTTAGATAATCCTCGCTACATTACAAATAACTTAACTAATTAGCATTCCCGATATGAAAAAGAATATTGTCGATTTACAAGAAAAACTCCACACCTTACTTAATGATCAGCAGGATAATTACCTGCAAGGTAAAGTGGCTGATTATATTCCTGCACTCGCTAAAGTGAGCCCTGAACTAGCAGGCATAGCCGTAGCGACCATTGATGGTAATGTGGTTGGTGCAGGAGATTATCAACAGCCTTTTTCTATTCAAAGTATCTCTAAAGTACTAGGCTTAGTGATGGCGATGAATCGTATTGGCGATTCACTGTGGCAACGGGTGAATATGGAACCCTCTGGTCAACCATTTAATTCTATTATTCAATTAGAATGGGAAAAAGGCATCCCTAGAAATCCAGTTATCAATGCTGGCGCGTTATTGGTAGCCGATGTATTAACCAGCCATTTTTCAGCCAGTAAACTCGCCTTTTTAAGCTTTATGCGCACACTAGCAGGTGATGATAGTATTCACATTGATCAGGCAGTTTATCAATCTGAGTTATCGCACGGTAGTCGTAATGCGGCACTTGCCTATTTAATGAAAAGCTTTGGCAATATAGAAGCAGAAATTACCGATGTATTAAGCCATTATTTTACCCAGTGCTCGGTGGCAATGAGCTGCCAACAGCTAGCACAGAGTTTATTGTTTTTAGCTAATAAAGGGGTAGATCCGCGCACCAATAACGTTATTTGTAGCCCAAAAGATACCCATCGAGTTAACGCGATATTATCCACCAGCGGTATGTATGATCAATCGGGTGAATTTGCCTTTTCCGTGGGCTTGCCAGCAAAAAGTGGTGTCGGCGGTGGTCTTATTGCGGTGGTACCAAATTATGGCGTGATCTGTACATGGAGCCCACCGCTAAACAAATTTGGGAATTCTGTTGTTGGGGTAAACCTAGTGTCAGGTATCGCCCAAGAGCTCGGTTTGTCTATTTATCATTAATAGTAGATAGCGCTTACTAATTAACTTAAAGGGAATTATCGATACTCTGTTTGTAATCACTTAACTGTAACATTAAGTGATTATGACAACGTTAAAACAATAAGTTGTTCTATTTTTATATTCCTCGTTATATTTTTACATGCCATCAAACTGTCCGATTTGTGAACAGAACATTATCCTGTTAATGTTATCGGTATCTAAATATTCAAGGAATGAACCATGAACGTCAAACACCTCTTCCTGTCTTTACTTTGTATTTCTGTATTCAGTTGTGGAGGCAACGAAAGCAATGATACTCCTAATGACCCACCTCAAAGTGAGCCACCAGCCACACCACCTGAGGTGACATTAACTGCCGATGTTATATCAGTAGATGAAAGTAGTACCGTTATTATTACTCACTCCGCAAAAGACTATCAAGATACAATAATTACCTCTGAATTAAGCTGTGACATGGGGACATTAGACGGGAATAGCTTCACTGCACCTAGTGTTGCAATCGAAACTACGGCAACTTGTACGGTAACAGCGACTGATAGTGGTAACAGAAGTACGACTGAAACGCTAACCTTCACCATAAATGCATTAACCCCCGTTTTAGCATTGGCTAACGGTGAAACAAGTGCGACCAATGCTAAATTAACCACCATTGATGTTTCATTTGCCGAGGTTTCAGAAGGATTAATTAATGCAACGTTAAATGGTGAAACCATACAGTTGGCGATCACTCCTGATAAGCAGCTGGTATATTTTCCCCCTATGGGAGCGACAGGAATACAAACATTAACATTAACGGTTGAAGGTGAAGAAATCACTTATGAGTATCAAGCACAAGACTCAAATGCTAATTTTACTGATGCGACAACCTACATCAATGACTTTTTCTCGATAACAAAAGCTCAAATAGATACCATAATAGCTGACAAATTAGCACGTAATGCCCCAGCTGAAGAAATTGAATCACTAAATAGCTTTAAAAACTCCTTAAGCCTGAGCAATGAATTATTCGCTTCATTAACAACCAGTGAACTTGAGTACTTTGCGCAGATCATTTTTGAAAATATAAATGTACTTGAAAGCGTTTCAAAACCTCAGCTTTTATATAAATCATCACGCCCAGTAATCGCTATCTCAAATAGGTCTTCATTAACACAATGTGAAAGTGAAGCATTCAAAACCACCATTTATGTTACCTCAACTGTCGCTCTCATTGGTGCAACTGCAGCGTTAACATCTAGTGGAGCTGGTACGCCGTGGGGGTTAATCTCTGGTGTGGCCGTAATTGCTTCAGGTGCGGTTTGGGCGGATCATGTATCCGATACTGTCGAAATTTGTTTTGATGCATTTACGACAAAAATTTCGCAATCATTTTCTAGTAAAGTAGCCAAGATGGCGTTGCCAACTATTTCATCCAGAGCCGATGGGGATGATACTCTCACCTTTTTTTCTGATGTAGATAAGAGGTTTATTGCCCAAACGAAGAATCAACAGATCTCAGGTAGTGATGAGTTTGTTACAACAATAATTAATGGTTATAACAGGTTATCAAATCAGTTTAATTGGCTATTTGATCTCATTGGCAGAAGCCATGTTCCAAATTACGCTGAAGATGCATTTGCTGAGAGCTTAAGCGTTGATGATTTTTTATATACAAAAATAGACCCCAGTAATCTGAGCCTTTCTGCTATTACTGATACAGGTGTAACGGGTCATATCACCGGTATTAATGAAGATAACTCATTCACGATGAACTTCAGTATTTATGATTTGGAGGTAGCTGAAGTTGAATTTCAATTTACTATTACGGATAACGGACACGATACACCGCTAAGTACCGTAATTGATGCCGAAGTTACCTTAAATCCGCCTATTGCTTATAGTGAAACCTTTTCCGCGGTTATTGGTGAGGATATGGTGGCACGATTACAGGCTGACTTTGAAACAGGTTTTAGGATTTTAGCTTCACCTCAACATGGCACACTTGATCTCAGCCCTGCATTTTCTTTTCCTGGTGGTGGCTTATTTACTTACATGCCAAATGAAACACTTACTGAAAACACTACCGACACCTTTACATTTTTAGCAACAAACGGTTCTACAGAAAACAATGGCGAGTCTAATGTAGCAACCATAACGATAGATATTACTACAGATCCCATATATGCCAGCTTAATTGGCACTTGGCATATTTTTGAAGATGGGTATTTTTTACAAGAATACTGGGGGTCAGCTTGTCATAATAAAACGGGCCAACATACTGAAGATGGCTATACATATAATGTCTTTACCGCTTATCAACCAAAAGTTGAAATGACGCTGTACGCTGATGGCACAATGAAATGGGGATATCTTGCCCATACAATTGAGCCCTCTGGTGATTGGTATATATGCCCATTAACAGGCGAATTTCAATCGCCAGGAGAGGAAACTGACACTTGGAACTACTATAGAGCAAACGGGGTTTCACGGGTCTCAATACCATTTCCTTATGCTGGTGGGGGGTATATTCAAGAAGTTCAAACCGGTGCATACCAGTGGTTAAATATAAGTGCCGGCAATAATGAAAACTACCGATATAGGTGGGAGAGACAATAGCTTGCTAATTTAAGGTAGTTCACTTTCCTGTGTAAATTCCTTGACCTCATGTAGCACTATCAATTAATAGCGCTACATGAGGTATCCAAGAATAGTTAAACAGTTAACTAACAAGCGGCATTTAAACGACCGCTTTGACAACTTTGATATTCAATCGTTTAGCAATGCGGTTTAAGTTGGCTCTATCTACTGACAGCCTACGTGCGGCGGCAGACCAATTACCTGCCTCTTCAGTGAGTACTTGTATAATTAGCTGCCGTTGAAATTGTTCGGTTTCTTCCCGTAAATTCAGACAGGTAACACCGACGGCTTCCTGTGAGGCTTGCGGTGTTGAGTCTGCATATAAACCTGCGACTAATGACATGCTATTAGTTTTATCACTATTAATTAACTTTGCTAATGAGCCGCAATCTTGTGGCTCAATCGCGATAATACTCGAATCAGGTTGACGAGCGCGCGCCTTCAATGCCGCTCGGCTAACAACATGTTCTAATTCTCGAACATTACCCGGCCAATTATATTGCTCAAGATGCTCAAGCGCCGCAGCTGATATTTTCAACTGATTAATCCCTAACTTACGGCGAGTAAGCTCAATAAAATAACCACTCAGTAATTGCACATCTCCTGCCCTTGCCTGCAAATTGGGAACATGAATAGGATAAACACTAAGCCGGTGGTATAAATCTGCACGGAAGTTTCCTTTAGCAACTTCGTCTTTCAACTGTCGATTGGTGGCAACAATAATGCGCACATTTACTTGCTCTACCTGATCTTGCCCTACGGGTTGAATTTCATTGTTTTGTATTGCCCGTAATATTTTGCTCTGTGCAGCAAGTGGTAATTCGCCAATTTCATCTAGGAATAAAGTGCCACCGTCCGCTAATGAAAATTTACCCGCACGGGTTTTATCTGCACCAGTAAATGCACCTTTCACATGACCAAATAATTCACTCTCAATGAGGTTTTCGGGTAATGCCGCACAATTTACATAAACCATAGGGCCATGTTGCCGAGATGATTTTTGATGTAATGTTCTTGCCACCAACTCTTTACCGACACCGGTTTCACCGTAAATTAAAATGGTAAAATCAGAAGGCGCAACAATGGCTACTTCTTGCTTTAGTTGCTCCATAACGAGGCTGTTACCAATAAGTTCACCACCGTCACGCTTCCATGCTGCTTCCGTTAATTCAGCCACCACACGCTGAGAATGATCCGCCTGACTTTCTAATTGATCAATTAAAAAGGCAGTATTTAAGGTCGCTGCGGCAATGGCTGAAATTACTGCTAAGGTCCGCTCGGCAATATCTTCAAATACATGTGGCGTTAAGCTATCTACCGTTAATAATCCTAATAATTTATCATCATAATAAAGCGGCAGCCCCATGCAAGAATGTACCGGTAAATCATCACTGCGGTCTATCAATAAGCCATCATAGGGATCCGGTAACGGTGAGTCAGCAGCAAAGCGAATTGGATGTTTTGACTGACATAGCGCAGCAAACCTAGGGTGTTCGTTTACATAAAAACGTCGACCTAACGTATCTCTACTTAGCCCTTGTAAGGCTATCGGTTTTAAAATATCACCATGAAAAGATAATAACGCCACCGCATCACACACAATTGTTTTACGCACTGTATCAAGTAAGCGATCAAATCGGTCGGTGCTATTTAGGCTACTCGCAAGATCTAGCGCTAACTCAATGATTGCGGTTGATGATATTTGGCTCATGGTTGACGTCTCTTATCCGATATTTATTCAATAGTTAGCTGGCAATAGCCTGTTGAGTAATACTATCGGTAACAATGAGTTATCACCAAGAGCATGAATACAGGGCAAAGAATACAAATTAACACATTAGAGTCTTTATGACTACAAACTAAGTGAGTCATAAAGACTCCTTATGGTGTCTACAAAACCACAATAAACATATAAGTGATTGATTAAAACTAACAAAACAACTATGGCATTATCTTTGCTATATCAGGTTAACTATTAAGATTTTTTAATGCTCAGGAATAACAGTGGAGTTAAGTATGTATTCACAATTTACTATTGCTAAGACCTTGCCAACAATTGAGCACGCCTTGAATTATCAGAAATGCCTCTTATTAGGGAATTACCTAATGCTAATGTCATTGACTGTAGTCGGCGCGTGTATCGCTATCACTTTTGCTTTCGATGATCACTTTGCAATATCAGCACAAATATCTGCCCATATCGCCACTATCATTTTTGCTGGTGCGTTAAAAATTGGTTACGTACTGCGCTGTATCGCATTGCATGGTTTTGGCAAACGGAGCTTTTAAGATGATATCAATCACAGATGCTGAATTAGAGGCCCTTGCAAACCAGCCAGACCAGCAAAAGACTAAACGAGAGAAAATAAGTACTCACCCGGTACTTGATTTACCCTTTAGATCGTATTTTTTACTCGCTGTTGCAGGCTCCACTGTGTCGATAGTTTTTTGGCTCGCCTTTTTAAATGGCTGGTTAAGCGGTTCGATAAACGACTCCTTAATAGGAGCAATCATTCCATTCTCACTGTTTACCGGTACGGGATTATCACCAACCATCTGGCATATTCATGAAATGATTTTTGGCTTTGCTGCCACTGTTGCGGTTGGTTTTATCTTAACCGCCGCGCAAACATGGACCGGGAAATCGAGCATTAAGGGCTTACCGGTACTAGCCTTCATTATTCTTTGGCTAGTGATCAGGCTATGTTTATGGGTAAATCAGCCGAGCGCTATTTACCTCGCTATCATTCTACAAACGTTGTGGTGGCTTGGCGCCATTATCGTATATTCAACAATGGTGCTAGGTAGTGGCAACAAACGTAACTATATCTTTATGCCCCTATTGTTCGCACTCATGGTAATGAATATCAACATATTAGCGCTAGCAGTACTCGGTTATACCGCGCTAAGCGTACATTTTTCTCGCACGGCAGTGTTACTGTTTTGTTTATTGATGGGAGTTTTAGCTGGTCGAGTCATTCCTTTTTTCACCGCTGCCGGTGCGCGAGTTGAGGTCAAAACTCAGCCAGTATGGTTAACACCGTTGTTAACCACTGTATCGGTGTTGGGAATATTGATATTCTTTATTAATCAATTCATTGCCTTACCTTTTACGCCTGCACCGTTATTGATTGGTGCTGGTGGTTTGCACTTATTCCGACAGTATTATTGGCGCACTGTAGCCACGATTAAGATTCCTCTGTTGTGGTCGTTACACCTTGCATACGCATCACTCGGCTTCGGTCTAATACTGCTAGGTTTAAGCTACCTGTCGTTAAATTCCTTTTACTTATCTTTCGGTGATGCTTTACACCTGATCACCATTGGCGCTATGGGGCTGATGATTTTTGCAATGATGGCTAGAGTTTCATTAGGCCATACCGGCAGAGCATTAACACCTCATAAGCGAGTGCCGTGGATATTTATTCTGATGCTATTAAGTGCACTCGCTAGGGTAATTTTACCAGCATTTCAGCAATCACTATTAGGCTGGAATCTTAGTGGCCTTTTGTGGCTAGTGGCTGGCATTATTTTTCTCATTATCTATCACCCCATACTCACCAGAAAGCGAATAGACAGCGAATAGACAGCGCACTTCATCGACAGCGCTGATCGCACATCAGCGCTTAACAAGCATTTATTTAAATTCAGTTTAATTAGGAGTAACAATGTTAACTGATCAACACATCAACGTAATAAAGAGTACCATCCCATTATTAGAAGGGGCTGGTACCGCATTAACCGAGCACTTTTATCAGCGCTTGTTTCGGCATAATCCCGAATTACAAAATATTTTTAATATGTCTAATCAGCAAACCGGCAGACAACAAGTGGCTTTATTTGAAGCGATAGCTGCTTACGCTAAAAATATCGAAAACCTGGCCGCATTAACTACGGCCGTTGAGCGTATCGCGCAAAAACATACCAGCTTTAACATTCAAGCAAATCATTACGCCATTGTTGGGCATCACTTAATTGAAACATTACGAGAACTTGCTAGTGAGGCCTTTACCGTAGAGGTTGAGTCTGCATGGACTGCCGCGTACCAGTTTCTGGCACAAATTTTTATCAACCGAGAAGCAGAGCTGTATCAACAGCGACGAGATTCACATGGTGGCTGGCAAGGCTCCCGCGCCTTTATGGTGATTAATAAAGTTAC
>Ga0209292_1003255_pt1 | contig 17974 bp, 15 predicted proteins | sample GOMGulsemesocosm_2_FD_184634 | JGI IMG/M metagenome (GOLD analysis project Ga0209292, IMG submission 184634) | Methane-oxidizing microbial communities from mesocosms in the Gulf of Mexico - GOM9C Gulf of Mexico (SPAdes) (version 2) | ecosystem: Environmental > Aquatic > Marine > Cold seeps... | reverse complement strand
AGCAAGTTATACATAATTGCACTTGATACAGCCATAAACAGCAGCCCGGTAAACAAGTTGATTGCTGGCGCTGCCTTTTGTACACGTTGCTGGATCATCGGTTTTGATAAAATCAATGCGATAAGGATAAACCAAATCAAGGATAATCCTAACATGATGACTGTTGCTGATAGCTTAGTGAGAAAGCTAACATCAGGGGTGATCATGGCTGAGAATAAAATAATAAAAAACACCATCGCTTTGGGGTTTAACAGGTTAGTCCAAAGCCCTTGCATGAAGCCTTGTTTTGGCGTTAATTGATTTAATTTAAATGGGCTATTATCCACTGATACTTTTGCTTTCCAATGTTGCAGCGATCCTTTTACCGCACTAAATCCCATCCATGCTAAATAACCTGCGCCAACCATTTGCACAATGGTATACAGAGTTTGTGAGCTTTTAATAATCAGACTAACCCCAGTTAAACTTAAGATTGTATGAATTAAAATAGCCATTGAAATACCAACCGCAGAGGCAATGGCAGTACTTCTTGATTCTTGACTTGCAAGCCTGACAACTAAAGCAAAATCAGGACCTGGGCTAGCTAAGGCGACAGCGTGAATAATAGCGAGTGATAACAACAATTCGATGTTCATTGATAAATCCTTAAACGTAAATTATGTCGCTATTTTGCTAGTTGAAGAGCGAGGATTATAGGAAAAAATTGCAGAGCCGGTACCTGTCTTGCTTAATCAACATAATAATCGCTTGTTAATACATCTAAATTAGTTATGTCTATTTGTGATGATGATCAAGTTAATCAATCAATATTGTATTAAATGATAATGAATCTCATTATCATTAGTGTCTATTAGGGAAAATAATGGATATCAGTAATGACTAATACGACAAGATGTAAATTAGACAAAGAGGAATTGGAAACCAACACAAGTATTTGTGAGGGATGTAATAATGACAGTGCAAATGAACCCTCTCGTGAAGACCGTCGACAATTAATGCTTCAATATTCTTTTATTATTTTTGGCTTATTATCTATACCTCTCATGTTAATTAATGATTGGCTAGGCTGGATTGATATTAAGAGAGAATGGTCAACATACTTTTTTGGTTATATTGTGCTGTCTTCATCGGTCATATTTATCTCATTGATCACCTTCTTATGTTGGAATAAATTTGTGAACACTGAAAAATGTGAGGGCGGTACTCGTGCAGTCAAATAACTAAAGTACACGACGTTGAAAGTGGGATGGGGTAATAAGGTAAGCATTCTTGAACGCTTTATTAAAATGGCTTTGATCGAAAAAACCAACCTGATAAGCAACATCAGACAAGTTACCGCCTTTCATTAACGCCTTTTTCGCATACTCTAATCGTACTCTTTTTAAATATGCATGCGGTGTTATTCCCATCGACTGTTTAAACTGACGTAGAAATTGAAATTTACTTAAATCAAGTTGCTGTGCTAACTCATCTAACTGAAATGACTGTCCGGGTTCATCGTGGAATAGCGTTTTAATATAATCTAGCTGTTGCCTTGATAGCTGCTTGATTGATACGTGCTGCTGTGTCGGGATCCCACCATTGTGAATAAACAATTCTGTGATGAACGCCATCATAGTTGTTTCTATCTGTAGCTGAACAGAAGCATCTTGCTCTGTGGTTAAGAGCTTATGTAAGTGTAAGAAGGCATGCGATAGCGTCGGATTGTTGATCAGTGGTGCATTAAAAAAGGTTTCAGCCTGATTCATTTCTCGGCTAATTTCGTTAACATAATTAACTGGTAATGCCATGACATGTGATTGATAACCACCAAGCGTAATGTTCTCGCCATTGTGTGCTTCGTCTGGGTTTAGCGTAGATAGAAAACCAGGTGCAAGGTGATATTCTTTACCCTTATGCAGATATTGTTGGCAACCACTCGTTACGATACCAATGTGATAATCAAGATGAATGTGCGGTTCGAAAGAAAAGTTTTCAACATTCGCTGAGCTTAGTTCTATATTGGGTAATACAGGGTTATGCCAGTATTCAATTTTTTCTTGTCCCATCGTGTTTACCTATATTACCAAGCTACATCACCTTAATCTGCATATTAACAGTGCGGTGTTGGCGGTGATAGTAAATAATTGCATAAATATTATTTTTGTATAGACCAAGATTTATCTATGTTTAAACGTTGAATATCACAGATATAACCTTTGCTTTAAAATTGCAGTGTAACTGTCTTGTTTTGGTGTCATGGTCCTTATTAAGTAGCTGTAGGTATTACAGCCTCATCATAAATAATAGAAGGGACGCTATTTATGTCAACATCTGAAGTTACGCGTAATCAACTGCAACGGAATATGCAATCAAATAATATTTTCGAACAAAACCTACCTATTACCAATGCGAATTATGCAGCATTAACCCCCATTTCTTTTTTAGAACGTTCTGCATTTGTCTATCCCAACCATACTGCGACGGTGAATGGTGACATTCGTCATACTTGGTCAGATGTATACCAACGCTGCTGTCGTTTTGCCAGCGCGTTGAGCAAACGTGGGTTCGGTAAAGGGGATACAGTGTCGATCATCGCCCCAAACATTAATGAGCACTTTGAAGCGCATTTTTCTGTACCTATGTCAGGTGCGGTATTGAACTCGATTAACACCCGTTTAGACGCTGAATCGATAGCATTTATTCTTACACATGCGGAAACCAAGGTGTTGATCACTGACCGTGAGTTCAGCGCTGTTGTCCAGCAAGCAATAAATAAGTTGGTTAATAAACCCTTGGTGATTGATATTGATGATCCGGCATTTGATGGCGGTGAATTTATCGGTGACTTAACTTATGAGCAATTCTTAGCGGAAGGCAATGACGACTTTGCTTGGGTAAGACCTGATGATGAATGGGATGCTATTTCACTTAATTATACCTCGGGCACAACGGGTGACCCAAAAGGCGTTGTTTATCATTATCGCGGAGTATATTTAAATGCGGTCAGTAATATCTTATCGTGGGAAATGGGCGCACATCCTGTGTATTTATGGACGCTACCCATGTTTCATTGTAATGGTTGGTGTTTTCCATGGGCGATTGCTGCCACAGCTGGCGTAAGTGTCAGTGTCCGCCATGTTCGTGCAGATGCTATTTATGATTTAATTAGAACTGAAACAGTGACACATTTTTGTGGTGCTCCGATTGTATTAAATATGCTTAATGGCGCGGACGAATCACTTAAAATGGGTATTGAACACGAAGTAAAAGTGATGACCGCAGGGGCGCCACCACCTGCGTCTGTGATCGAGGGGATGGAAGCGTCAGGCTTTAAAGTGACCCATGTTTATGGACTAACAGAAACGTATGGTCCTTCTGTTGTTTGTGCATGGCACGATGAATGGAATGATAAAACCAGTGAACAACAAGCACGTTTAAAAGCGCGCCAAGGTGTTCGCTCACCTTTGCTTGATGAACTAATGGTCGCCGATCCCATTACGCTAGAGCCAGTAGCAAAAGATGGCAAAGCAATAGGCGAGATTTTTATGCGAGGTAATTTGGTAATGAAAGGTTACCTGAAAAACCCAGCGACAACACAAGCGGCTTTTGCTGGAGACTGGTTCCACTCGGGTGATTTAGCGGTATGGCACGAAGATGGTTATGTCGAGATTAAAGATCGATCCAAAGATGTAATTATTTCTGGCGGCGAAAACATTTCGAGTATTGAAGTTGAAGATATTCTTTATCGCCATCCCAAAATACAAGATGTCGCCGTTGTGGCAAAAAAAGATGAGAAGTGGGGGGAAACACCTTGTGCTTTTATTAGCCCAATGCCAGATGCTGATATCACATCGCAAGAAATTATCCTTTTTTGTCGTGATAATATGGCGCATTTTAAAACGCCAAAAACCATTGTATTTGGGGAGTTACCAAAAACATCGACAGGTAAGATCCAAAAATTCCTATTACGAGAACGAGCAAATAATTTGATTATGGAAAATGAGAATAGCCTAGCATAAAAGTCTATTGTGTCATCACCAGTCCCGCCATGATCGATATCGGAACCATTTTCCCCAAATGTTGCGCACGATAGAAAGTGGGACACTTGCTCATAGGATATCCCTATGTGTGTTTATACCCATAAATGTGTAAATTTGGTGTGACCTATGTTGTATTATGGTTAACAATACTTTACATCGTTATGAAGCCTATGTATTGTCCATAACACTGATTTTCAAGGTCTAAGCAGTTGAGTTACCTATGTTCTAGTTATAGCTTGGGTAAATTAACTGTTTTCGATATATCAAGGATTAATGCGTGTTAAATATTAAGAGTAGTCAATCTCAATCTCAATCTCATTCTCAATCTTATTCTCATTCTCAAGTTGATTCAGATACTGGCAGTTGGAGTGCCCATGATACCAAGTGGACAATTAGCTTATTTGGTACTGCTGTAGGGGCAGGCATATTGTTTTTACCTATCAATATAGGTGCTGGTGGATTCTGGCCGCTTATCATAATGGCACTGCTCGCGGGCCCGATGACTTTTTTAGCGCATAGGGGGTTATCTCGATTTGTTCTTTCATCGAAGAATCCCGAGGCCGATTTTACCGATGTTGTTGAAGAACATTTTGGTCACAATGCTGGTCGTATTATCTCTATTCTGTATTTCTTATCTATTTATCCTATCTTACTTATTTATGGTGTAGGGTTAACTAATACAGTCGATAGCTTTATCGTAAATCAGCTTGGTTTAGCATCTCCTTCACGTGTGTTGTTATCCGGTATATTGGTTGCTGGCATGGTGAGTGTGATGATGGGGGGAGAGAAGTTAGTACTCAAAGCGTTTGAGATCATCGTTTATCCATTGGTGCTTATTCTCGCTGGACTGTCAATTTACATGATCCAAGATTGGCAAGTGCCTGACATATCAATGGTGACGGATATGGGTGAGTTCTCGCGTACATTGTGGTTAGCTGTGCCTGTTACTGTATTTGCGTTTAGTCATGCCGCAGCTATCTCTAGCTTTTCTACGGCACAAAAGCGCCATTATGGTAAACAAGCTGGGGAGAAATCAGAACAGATCCTTAAACGTACGTCAATCATGCTTATTTCGTTCGTCGTATTTTTTGTTTTCTCCTGTGTGTTCAGCCTTACACCGGCGCAGTTGTTGGAAGCTAAAGTACAAAACATATCTGTTTTATCGTATCTTGCAAATGTGAAAGACAATGCTTTAATTGCTTCTTTAGGTCCGTTAATTGCTTTCATTGCTATTACATCTTCATTTTTTGGGCATTTCTTAGGCGCTCGTGAAGGCTTAAATGGTTTGATACGTAAGCAAGTAGACATGACGCCTGCAGCGACTAACAAGCTGACTATTTTTATATTGTTTATTAGTATCTGGATTGTGTCAGTAATGAACCCAAGTATTTTAAATATGATGGAAATATTTTCGGGACCAGTTATTGCTATGATCTTGTTTGTGATGCCTATGTACGCGGTATCTAAAGTTGAAGCATTGGCGAAATACCGTGGTGCCTTAAGTAATATTTTCGTTACCATCATGGGATTGATTGCCATCTCAGCACTGATTTTTAACGTATTCTTATAAATACGGCGGAATAATAAAGGAAGGAACGTTCAGTTTATTGAAGAGGGGCTCAATTGTATGTGCTGAAATGGAACATACAATTGAGTTCTGGCTTACTTATTAAAGCGCTATTATGACTTGGTTTGAGTACCCGCTAAACGTGGTAACTTGCCTTTTAGCGCTGTAATGTGCACAGTTTTATTGGTGAGATAATCATTTAAACCATTATTACGTAATAGACAGGCTGGGCAGTCGCCACAACCTTTACCCACAACACCGTTATAACAAGTCAGTGATTGGTGAGTAACGAAATCAAGTTCATCATGCAAATCTGCAAGCGCCCATGTTTCCGCTTTGTTCAACCACATTAATGGCGTCTCAAATTTAAAATCTTTAGCCATACCTAGGTTACAAGCTTGATTAATTGACTTGATAAACTCGTCTCGGCAATCAGGGTAACCAGAAAAATCAGTTTCACATACACCGGTAATAACTGTGTTAGCACCGACTTGGTAAGCATAAATACTCGCCAGCGTCATGAATAAGATATTGCGACCTGGTACAAACGAATTTGGTAAACCGTTATCCATCAGTTCGTGAGATACCGCTATATCGTCACGAGTTAGTGAACTAATCGCCAGTTCACTAAGCAGATCAACATTGATGATTTTATGATTTTTCACACCGAAATAAGCCGCTGTTTTTTTCGCTACCTCGATCTCTTGGCTATGGCGTTGACCATAATCAAAGGTAATACAATCGACGCTATCATAACGTTGTAAGGCATCAACTAAACAGGTAGTACTATCCTGACCACCACTGAATACTAATACCGCTTTGTTTGCTGTCTGCTGTGACATTTTTTGTCCTTTATCTATTTTAATGAGGCGATAATAGCACAAGTATATTCAAACAAGGTTAAATCGGTTGTTAAAATCGCTTAAACAATTACCTGCCACTGGTTAAAAAACAACGGTGTAATAGCACCTATGCAGGAGGATGTTGTTTCGGTAGAATGTAATAACTGCTGTATAAAAATATAGTGATATTTATACAGCATTCAATTTTATGTATAAGTCGGTTGTTGCTGGCTTTTTGTTTTTATTGGTAAGTACAAGCATGTCAGACAATATTGAAAACGCGCGAGTAGAACCGCGAGATCCTCGTTTACAAATCGTTTCAGAAGCCGAACAAGGCAGCCCTTTCTCTCAGTTGGCTGCTGCGGATATGTTTTATGCGCGAGGTACTTATGAAGATGCTTTTTACTGGTACAGTATCGCAGTGCGGTCGTTTACCAGTAATCCAAATGCTTTTTCTGCCGAAGTGATTAAATACGAAGTGTCAGCAGCAGAGTATAATCTCGCTACTATGTTCTTTAATGGCTTAGGCACTGATTCAGATAAAAAACAAGCATTTAAATTATATGCAGAAGCGGGACGTAAGCGATATTTAGCTGCGCAAGTACAATTGGGTATGATGTATGTTTATGCCGAAGGTATTCAGCAACATTATGGTTTAGGTTATGCGTGGCTTTATGCTGCAGAATTAAATGGTGAAAACAGCAAAGACGTGAAAAAAGTGCTAAAAATGATCGAAGGTAAAATGGATCGTAAATCACTTGATAACGCACGTAAAATGTCGGAACAATGGGTCGATGAAGCTGTTTTAGAAAAATTAGCGCAACGTAAGAAAACCCGTTTTTCTTTTATTAGTAATTGGTTTAAGAAATCAGCCTAGCCTCTGCTTACGCCGACTAAAATGACTTGAGATTTTCTTAATTTCCCGTCCCATGGTCGATAGCATACTTTGGTACCTACCACTCTCGTAAAAAATCAATAAAAGCTCTCACTTTTTCAGGAACGTAACGAGTATTTGGATAGATTGCATAAATATTTTGTAATGGAAAAATATACTCAGGAAGTAAGTGAATGAGTTGGCCTTGCTCTAATGCTGGATGTACAAGCCATTCGGGTATTAGTGCGATGCCCGTCCCGTTTAATGTAAAGGCTAACAGTGCGCTAGCGCTATCAGCAGTGATGGTTGAAGGACTTTCGACATTGAGTAATACAGTTTCTTTTTGCGGTGTTATTACTTGCCAACTCAGTGGCGATTTTAAGCGACTGTTAGTGATCCAATTAGCTTGTGCTAAGTCAGATAACGTATTTATGTTATTCGTTGCTAGATAACTTGGAGAGCTGACAGGGAAAATAGCAAAATGATCAATATATGCTGCGTGATAATTTGAATCGGCCAATTCACCCAATCGAATAGCGATGTCAAAATATTCGGCAATTAAATCAGCATGCTTAGATGATGAAATGTAATTAATATGTAACTGAGGGTGTTTTTTTGCGAATGCTGCCAGCGCTGGTACAACTTTGTGTGCACCATACTCAGGAGTACTTGTAACACGTAGCACACCACTTAAACCATGATGATCGTGACGCACATCGTTCAACATGTGCTCTGCATCCGCTAATAAGCGTAGGCTATTCTGATAGAAATGTTTACCGGGTTCTGTGAGTGAAATTTTTCGCGTACTACGCCTTAATAAAGAAACCCCCAGTTCAGCTTCTAGTTGTTTGACATTGAAGCTAACGACAGCCTTGCTCTGATCCAACACCTCTGCCGCTGCAGTAAAACTTCCGGCTTCGACCACTGCAGTGAAGATCTTCATCCTTTGTAAATTAAGCATGTTCCTCTCGTTAACTGTCAAATTATTTTTGACAGTGTAAGTGACTATACCTTATTTATCCACTGTGATTTTAGATTTAGACTGCGTATCTTTCGTCTGTAGGAGGTTTTATGCAATATCGAACTAAAGTTGCAATTGTTTATTTACTGGGTTTTTTTATCGATCTCATTAATATGTTTATTACTAATGTAGCTTACCCCGCGATAGGCCTGGCACTGAATGCGAGCGTTGATCAATTGACTTGGGTAAGTACGAGTTACATTTTGGGATTGATATTAATTACACCAATTAGTGCTTGGTTAGCATTACGTATTGGTGGGCGTCGAGTATTTTTGTTATCGCTCACTTTATTTATTGTGACGACAGCACTGGCTGGTTTTGCTAACTCTATCGAACTGCTGATTGGATTACGTTTACTTCAAGGTTTAAGTGGTGGCTTGTTAATTCCGATAGGGCAGACTCTCACCTACCAACTATATGCGAGTCATGAACGCGCACGTCTTTCTTCTATTATTATGTTAGTTGGTTTATTAGCACCTGCACTTTCTCCGGCTCTCGGCGGCCTTATTGTTGATCAGCTAAATTGGCGATGGGTATTTTTTGTTAATTTACCGCTGACATTGATTGCTTTAGTGCTTGCTTTTGTGTGGCTGCGTAGCGATAAAGTGTCATTTCCGAAAGATAGTCACTTCCTAGATGTTCGGGGGCTCGCTATTGCAAGTGTGGGCTTAACGCTGTTACTACTCGGTTTAGACTGGTTAGCCGTCCCCAACAAACTATTCGGTGCTCTTATATTACTAATTACAGCGGTTGCGGTATTGGTTTATTACGTGCGTCATAGTTTCCGTCATCCTAAGCCATTACTTGATTTGGGCTTAATTCGTAATCCATTACTTCGTATTTCGATGATGGTTTATTTGTTTATTCCAGGTGTATTTATGGGCGTTAATTTAATCGCAATGATGTACCTTCAAATGCAGTTGGGTATGTCAGCATCATCGGTTGGTGTACTGATGATACCGTGGTCATTGTCAGCATTTTTAGCCATTATGCTTGTGGGCAAATTATTTAATTATTATGGTCCTAAGCCTTTATTTATGCTGGGGTGTTTGATCCAAGGTATTGGTATTTTATGCTTATCTCAAATAACTATGGTTGATCAACCGCTGCTATTGCTGATTTCTTTTTCATTAATGGGTTTTGGTGGTTCTTTATGTAGTAGTGCAGCCCAGAGTTCAGCTTTTTTAACCATTGATTGTGTATCGTTGGCTGATGCGAGTGCAATTTGGAATATCAATCGCCAGTTTAGTTTTTGTGTTGGTGTTGCTGTAATGAGTTTGATACTGCAGCTACTACAAATGACTGTTGATAGCTTGAGTGCTTATCAAATCAGTTTTTATCTCGCGGCGGCTGTGACTGCCGTGCCATTTTTGCTTTGTTTATATATTGATAACAAAGCTGTCTTGAAAAAAATAAACGCTTAAAGGAAATAGTATGAACCGTTTTTTTAATGAACTTGTCGATACACATGTAAAAATTGAGAATTGGCTTGGGCAAGGTAAAGGTGATCTTGAAGTGTTACTTTCACGTTTTGATAGGAACTTTTCGATGATAAGTATCAATGGTACTAAGTTAGATTTTCTTACTTTGGAAGCATTTTTCCAGAATAATTGCGGTACAAAGGATGGGCTTAAAATTATTATGGATAAAATGGAGATATTAGCAGAGTGGTCACAAGGGGCTTTGGTGAGTTATGTTGAACGTCAAGTTTTGCCTAACCACATAGAGTCATTGAGACATTCAACTGTTTTATTGACGCTTGAAGGAGATGAAATGTTATGGCGTCACCTTCATGAGACACCTGCGTCTGAATCATAGTTACAGCGATTGAGGCCACGCCTGTTAAAATGACTTAAGTCTTCTAAACTTAACTTATCAGTACTTACATGACGGGTGATGAAGATGGACTTAAGTAATTTTGAACAAATGGATACTGCTATCTTACTCGGTATTGTTAATGAAAAACTACGATTAGAATGTACCGATCTACATGATCTTTCTGCATCTTATGAAATGCCTACCGAAGCGCTCGCCAATAAATTAGATACGCTTGGTTATCATTACGATACAAAAACCAATCAGTTTAAAAATTTTTAGCCAAGAGACGATTGTGAGTATTTTACTATTTGTAAGTTGCTCCTTATACTGGTTTGATGATAACTAGTTTGTTATTAAATTAAAGAGCCAATTAGGAGGGCGCATGTTTAAACAAATCTTACCTTTAGTCGTACTATCATCTTTAGTTGTGGGCTGCACTGCATCGCCAACGGGTCGTAATCAGGTGCTATTGTATTCATCTGGTGATATGACGCAGCTTGGCGCACAATCATTCGATCAAATTAAACAGCAAGAAAAAATCAATACCGACCCTAAACTGAACAATTATGTACAATGTATTGCTGATACTTTGACGCATTATGTTGACCAGCCAACCAATTGGGATGTGGTTATTTTTGATAGTCCACAAGTGAATGCTTTTGCCTTACCGGGTGGTCATATTGGTGTGTATACCGGCTTATTAAAAGTAGCGAAAACACCGTCACAATTAGCGGCTGTAATGGGGCATGAAATTGTTCACGTAACAGCAAAGCACAGTAACGAACGTCTATCACAATCAAAGATCACCAACCTTGGCTTACAGGTCACGGATTATGCATTGCAAAATCAAGCGTATAAAGAGACTGCAATGCAAGCGTTAGGATTAGGTCTGCAATATGGCGTGGTGTTACCGTACGGACGAACCCAAGAATCGGAAGCCGATATTGTTGGGTTAGAATTAATGGCGAAAGCGGGATTTGATCCAGAAGAAAGCGTGGCATTGTGGCAAAATATGGCTGCTGCATCAAACGGTAAGCAACCGCCTGAGCTATTGTCAACGCATCCATCACACGATACGCGTATCAAAGATTTACGTAAAGCAATCGCAAAATTACCCGCTGAATACCGCCAGCATAAAGAATTGAGCTGTCAATATTGATAGGCCAATAAGTCACGCTTCGAATGCAATAATATTTACGTTTTTTTATTGAAAATGAAGCTTTTAAATTTGTGCTTAATTACTTTTTCTACAGTTAATGGTCGGTTGGTACTTTTTGTAATTAATTGCTGAATGTCTGTAGGCGTGATTTCAGAGAAACCATCATGTGCCATTAATATTTTACTGATGTTAAGTTGCAATAGTTTGTTGAGTGATTGCTTGTAAGCCTTAGGCTGATAGATAGGGAAGGGTGAGGTGAACTTGTTTTTGAGTTTTAAGATCATATCTCCCACATACATTTGTTGTGTTGGCTGATGTAAAAACGACAGATCCCGATCGGTATGCCCTGGGGTAAAATGTACCATCCAGTCGCTAAAACCAGGTACACAGGTTTCGTGTTGTAAAATAATATCGGGCTTAAGGTCGGGGTGATAATAAATGTTACGGATATTTTTACCTTTACGATGTGCGACATATAAAGACAGAATGAGATCAATAGCATGCGCGACTCGACCATTAAACCCTTGATACCACTGACGTTCAAATCCAACTGACGCAATTTTACAACCAAATTTTTTACGTAATAAGTGTGCACCGCCAGCATGGTCGGGGTGCATATGTGATACCAACACTAATTTTAAGTCAGATATATCACGTTGCAATGTTTCGGTAATGAAGGTTTTGATAACGGGCACATCACATCGACAGCCGCCATCAAGTAATAATAACTTGTCTGGATACTCGACTAACAGAATAGTTTGAATATAACCTTCAATGTGATGTATTTGCATAAACAATACTTCTTTTTAAGTGTTTAGTTATTTGGCTATTCTCGCATAAATCCACTGTTATGTTAATTTTTGCAACTTAAGTGATTAGGGCTAAAACAACTGGAAGTAAAACCAGTATTTATCTACACTAGCGGTAGCTTACATTTACCGCTAGGAAACAAACGTTTCATGAAAATACTGCACACTTCAGATTGGCATCTTGGCCAGCATTTCATCACAAAAAGTCGCGCTAATGAACACAGCTGTTTTATGGCTTGGTTACTCGAACAGGTAGAGCAGCATCAAGTAGATGCCGTTATTGTCGCTGGTGATATTTTTGATACTGGCACTCCGCCAAGTTATGCGCGCGAACTTTACAATAGTTTTGTTGTTGCCATGAGTAAAATACAGTGTCAGTTAATTATTCTAGCGGGTAATCACGATTCTGTGGCGACATTAAATGAATCAAAGCAATTATTGTCGCAGCTTAATACCCGCGTTATCTCGAGTGTGTCACTGGATTTAGAGCAACAGGTGCTAGAGTTAAAGGATCGCCAAGGTGAAGTGGGGGCATTGCTTTGCGCAGTGCCGTTTATTCGCCCCCGTGACGTGATGCAAAGTGAAGCGTGGCAATCTGGTACTGAAAAACAGCAACGTTTAGGCTCGGCAATTACCGAGCATTACAGTAATCTGTATCAACTTGCTAAGCAAAAGCGTGAACAACTTGGGTTCGCAGTGCCGATTATTGCCACGGGTCATTTAACTGCGCTGGGTGTATCGGTCACAGAGTCGGTACGCGATATCTACATTGGCACGCTTGAAGCATTCCCTGCCAATCAATTTCCGGCTGCAGATTATATTGCCCTTGGTCATATTCACCGTGCGCAGAAGGTCGCAAAGTCAGAGCATATCCGTTATAGCGGTTCGCCAATACCCCTTAGTTTTGATGAAGTCAAGCAGCAGAAAAGCGTTAACTTAGTCAATTTTGTTGATGGTAAATTTGACTCGGTTATTGAACTGACCATCCCACAATTCCAACCGATGCAAGTACTTAAAGGCAACCTTGAAAGTATTGAAGCACAATTAGCCGAGTTTAAAACACACGATGATGAGCTTCCGGTATGGCTGAGCATTGAAGTGCAAGAGCAAGATTATTTAACCGATTTACAAACCCGCATTGAAATGATGACCACAGACCTGCCTGTTGAAGTATTACAAGTGCGCCGAGCCCGTAAAGACAGAGAGCAGCATTTGCATAGCCAAGTTAAAGAAACCTTATCAGAATTGTCTGTGAATGATGTTTTCCAACGTTGTTTAGAAGGCGTTGAGTTTACGACTGATGCGGAAATTGCCCGTAAATCACGTATTGAGCTTGCCTTTAGCCAAATCGTTGAGCAAGTAGAGCATGCGACACAGGAGGACAAATAATGAAGATCAAACGTCTTTCCTTTAAAAATATTAACTCGTTAAAAGGCGAGTGGCAGCTTAATTTTGACCAAGAACCGTTTTTAAGTAATGGTCTATTTGCTATCACTGGTCCTACAGGTGCCGGAAAAACCACCATCCTCGATGCGATCTGTTTGGCCTTGTATCACGAGACGCCACGCTTAGCGATATCGAAATCGCAAAATGAGGTGATGACGCGTAATACCGCTGAGTGTGCCGCAGAAGTTGAATTTGAAGTGCAAGGTAAAGGTTACCGCGCCAGCTGGAGTCAGCGCCGAGCTAAAAACAGTCCGCAGGGCAATTTACAAGAGATGAAGGTAGAACTGGCTGAAGTTGTATCGGGTAATATTCTGGCAAGCCAAGTGAAATTGAAAAAGCAGCTGGTGGCGGAAATCACCGGTCTCGATTTTTCACGTTTCCGTAAATCTATGCTGTTGTCACAAGGTGAGTTTGCCGCGTTTTTGAATGCGCCCGCTAACGATCGTGCCGAGTTATTAGAAGAACTGACAGGTACAGAAATTTACGGTCAGATCTCACAAGCGGTATTTGAAAGCCATAACCTAGCCAAAGCGGAATTAGATAAACTCCGTGCTAAAGCAGACGGGGTTAACTTACTCAGTGACGAGCAACGTACTGAGATCGTCAGTGAGCAAACGACAGTAGGAAGTTTAGTTACTGACCTTAGCCAACAGCAAACCAGTTTACAGCAACAAAAACAGTGGCGAGAACAGCTTGAAAAAGCACAAGTCAGTGCTACAGAAGCACAAACCAGCTTAGCGAATGCAGAGCAAGAAACTGTAAGCCAACAGCCTGAATTAGAACAACTAGAAAAGGCGGAACCAGCGGAAGCGTTGCGTTTACCTTTCACGCATTTAAGCCAAGCTAATACTAAGCTCGCGGAATTAGAGAAAAAGCAACACGCATTGCAAGCGTCAGTGGTTTCTGCTCAAACAGCTGTCGCGGATAACCAGCTGAAACTGCAGTCTAGCCAAGCACAACTTGATGCCAGTAAACAGCAAAACCAAGCTCAAGAAATATTAATCAATGAGCGGATCATACCATTGGATAATGAGTGTGCGCAGTTGACCAAAGAACAACTGCAATTTAAGTCGCAACAGCAACAACAAAATAGCGAACTGCAGACCACGCAACAGAGTCTAGCCGCATTAACGCAAACAGCCGAAACCGCTAAAGCGACAGTCAACGCATGTCAAGCGTATCAGCAACAACATGCACAAGATGCGCAGTTGAGTACCCGATTACCGTTATGGCAAAGTCAGATACAGCAATGCAATCAACAGCAAGCTAATGTCGAGACACTGCAGCAGCAAGTGATTACTAACCAGCAGTCATTACAGCAAAGTTTAACAGCGCAACAGCAGCTAGCGAATAACGTGACGGCCAATATTGAACGTGAGCAGTCGGTGAAAGAGGCCGTTAATCAAGCGCTGCAGCAAGTCTCTAATTTACTCGCGGGTGATGATTTAGCTGATCTTGAACAGGCATTTAGTCAGCAATCACGCTTACAGGGTATTGTTGAGCAGCTACCCAGTTTACAACAGCGTTACCTGACTGAGTCGCAAGAATTTGAGACCAATCAAGCAAGTATGGCTGTATTAACGCAACAACTTGTCGATATTAATGTTGAGATAACAGCTAAGCGCGATCTGTTTAAAACCAAAAAGAATGAGTTAAACGATGTTCAGCGTTTATTAGAACAAGAACAGAAGATTGCTAGCCTAGAACAATTGCGTAGCCAGTTAGAACCGGGGCAAGCGTGTCAGTTATGTGGTTCGACAGCGCATCCACTAATAGAAGAATACCAACATATTGCCGACTCACTGACAGCGCAGCGTAAAGCACAATTAGAGCTGGATCTAAAACAGATTGAGACCGATGGCGGAGAGCTTAAAAACCGCTTGGTCGAAGCGAATACCAAGCTTGATAACTTTAATCGCCGTAATGCGACACTGCAGCCACAGTTAACGTCTTTAATAGAACAATGGCAGGATTATACCCAACAACTGAATGCTAACCTTATGATTGAGGATAGCGCCAATTCGCAAGCATTTATCCAGCAGCGAGGCCTGCAATTAACACAGTTGTTACAACGCATTCAAGCGTTGAAAACAGTGAACATGCAATTACAAAGTGCGCAGCAGGCATTGACTGAATTTGATAAAAACAGTGCACAGCTACAACATCAAATTGAATTGGTAAACCGTGATGTAAAAGCAACACAAGACGCTGAGCAGAAACTAACACAAGAAGTGCAGCAACAAGCGCAGGTATTAACCGAGTTACAACAAGCGTTGACCAATAGCGTGACAGAGCTAGGACTCACATTACCGGAATGGAGCCAACTCGATCACTGGTTAGTTCAGTGTCAGCAAGCACTACAAACCTGGGAACAGCAAGCGCAGTTGTTACAGTCAGCTAATGAGCAGTATGTCGCGGCAGAAAGTCAGTTAACGCCATTACGTGAACAGCTGGCGAAATTGGAATTAGCGATAACGCAGACCTTAGAAACCTTGTCTAGCTTGTCTGAGAATCTCATGGCGAAACAGCAGCAACGTCAGCAGTTATTTGGTCTGCGTAGCGTAGCAGATGCACGACAAACGATGCAGCAACAATTAACTGCCGTAGAACAAGCACATCAGGCATGTTCAACGCAAGATCATGCGTTATCGAATCAGTTACATGCACAGCAAGGTGAGTTAACGACATTACAACAAGGTTTGACGCAGCAACAGCAAGAATCGAGTGATTGTTTAGCGACATGGCAGCAAGCGTTAGCGACGAGTCCTTTTGCCACTGAAGCTGAGTTTAATCAGGCGTTGCTTCCTTCAGAGGAAAAGCAGCGTTTATTGGTGCTTAAATCACAATTGACCGCGAACTTAACACGTTGCCAGGTGTTATTTGAGCAAGCCAGTGAGCGTTTGCTAACACTGCAACAGACACAATTAACTGAATTGGATATTGCCACTATTGTTACTCAGTTAGACGAGATCACGACACAGTTAAATCAAGGTTTACAGCGCCAAGGTGAGTTGAAGCAACGCCTTGCCGATGATGCCGCTCGTAGCGCAGATTTAGCTGACTTTTATCAGCAGATCAAAACCTGTGAAGCAGACTACGATGACAAGGCTTACTTACATAGCTTGATTGGCTCGAAAGATGGCAGTAAATTCCGCCGCTTTGCGCAAGGGCTAACGTTGGATCATTTAGTGACTTTAGCCAACCAACAATTAAACCGTTTACACAGCCGTTACCAGTTGCAGCGTAAGCTCGCATCAGGCAGCGAAGCCTTGGCTTTACAGGTGGTGGATACTTGGTTAGCCGATGCGGTGCGTGATACCAAAACCTTATCCGGGGGGGAAAGCTTCTTAGTGAGTTTAGCATTAGCACTTGGTTTATCTGACTTGGTCAGCCACAAGACCAGTATTGATTCGCTATTCCTTGATGAAGGCTTTGGGACCTTGGATGCAGAGACTTTAGACATCGCCTTAGATGCGCTAGATAACTTGAATGCGTCAGGAAAAATGATTGGTGTTATTAGTCACGTTGAAGCTTTGAAAGAACGTATTCCAGTACAAGTTAAAGTGAACAAGGGCAGTGGCTTAGGATTGAGCTCGTTTACTGTGGTGAGCTAGTTTAAGTTGTTTGATAGATGAAAATGAATAGCGACGGGCTTTGTACTGTCGCTATAATCCCCTTCATTATCAATAGGGCCGTTTACCTTATTGTTTTAAATTGTTAGGGTATTGTTACGAGATTTTCAATGGAATAGGTAAAGTTAATGAAATACGTGGTTTATTTATCGGGTGAAATTCACAGTGATTGGCGCGAACAAATTATCAGTGGTTGTGAACAGAAAGGTCTCGATATTCAATTTACGTCAGCGATTACGAATCATGAAGCAAGTGATGCTGCTGGCGATTGTTTAGGTGAAGAAAGTACATCATTTTGGCGAGACCATAAATCATCAAAAGTGAATGCGATCCGTATTCAAACAGCGATTAAAAATTGTGATCTTGCGGTCATACGTTTTGGTGAAAAATATAAGCAATGGAATGCAGCCTTTGATGCTGGTTACTGCGCTGCTTTAGGTAAACCTTATATTACCTTACATGATGAAAGTCTAATCCATGCTTTAAAAGAAGTTGATGGTTCCGCGCAATCTTGGGCAACGACACCAAGTCAAATTGTGGAAATATTGACATACTTGGTCGCTAAGTAACAAGTTTAATAAGTATTAAATAGAATCGGTCACAACAGCGATTGCCTCCAACACTGTTTACTGCAAAATAAGGTTAATTTAATTCCGTATAGGAGAATATGAATGATTGGATATGTAATGTTAGGGTCACAAAATATCGACGTTTCGCGTTATTTTTACAGCGCTTTAATGGACATGATGGGTGCTAAAAAAGTAGCTGATTCAAAAAAATTCTT
>Ga0209292_1003253_pt1 | contig 17975 bp, 13 predicted proteins | sample GOMGulsemesocosm_2_FD_184634 | JGI IMG/M metagenome (GOLD analysis project Ga0209292, IMG submission 184634) | Methane-oxidizing microbial communities from mesocosms in the Gulf of Mexico - GOM9C Gulf of Mexico (SPAdes) (version 2) | ecosystem: Environmental > Aquatic > Marine > Cold seeps... | reverse complement strand
TGTTATCATTTAAATTGAAGCCGTGAGACCCCCCTATATAAAGGGTTTGTTTTTTAAAGCTCATAGTCAACATTAAAATTGAACATGAATGTCGGCAATGAGCTTAAAGATGTCTGACAAGTGAGCATGAAATCTCGGTAGTATTACCCAAAATATGATCATGACTTCACAAAAACTTAATGACCGCTTATGGCTAGCTACGGAAGGTTTGGTGTTGATACCAACCGCTTCCGCTTTGCGCACTTCAATGTCATTAACTTAAGGATAAATTACCGATTTACAATAAGTTATCTAGTTGCTAACCTAACTAAGAATTAAAAACTTAGAGATTGCCCCTATGAACTGTTCACCATTCAATTCAAATAGTACAAAAACTAACCAATAAAATTCATTCAACTGAATTTTTACAAAAGCATCGTAAAAAACCTACCGATTTCACTCGAAATCGAACGCTTACTTTTCCTCGGTTAATGAGTTTTATGTTGAATGCCCTTAACTGTTCAATTCAAGCTGAACTTACTCGATTTTTTAATGTTATCGATGATAGTTATTTATCGACAAAATCAGTGAGTACCGCTGCTTTTTGTAAAGCGAGAATGAAATTATCTCATCAGGCATTTGTTGAGCTAAACGATGATTTGGTCAATAAATTTTATGAAGTTGCAAACATTGATAAATGGCAAGGTCATCGACTGTTAGCTGTTGATGGCTCTGTCACGCAACTCCCTGTTTCTAACGAGCTGCTTCAACACTTTGGTAAAGCTCATTCACTTACGCCAAGACCTTGTGTTCGACTTTCTCAATTATACGATGTTAAAAATAATATTACGTTAGATTTACAGGTAGATAGATATTCAACAGGTGAGCGCGAAATGGCACTGAAACATCTAAATAAAACCCAGGCAGGTGACTTAGTGGTTTATGACAGAGGCTATCCTGCCGTTTGGTTTTATAAATATCATATGCTGAAAAATATTGATTTCTGCATGCGTATTGTTAAAAGCTCTAATGTTGTTAAAACCTTCTTAGAAAGTGGAAAATATAGCGAGATTGTTGATTTTCCTTGTGTTGAAAAGTCTCTTCGTCGATGCAGAAAAGATAAAATATCAACAGAATCGCTAAGTTTAAGATTAGTGCGAGTTGATTTACCCTCAGGTGAGTCAGAGGTTTTGGTTTCATCATTAATAGATCATCAAGCTTATCCTACTTCTCTTTTTGCTGATTTGTATCACCAACGTTGGGGGATTGAAGAAGATTTTAAAGTGTTGAAAAGCCGTCTCACAATTGAGAATTTCTCTAGTGTCTCCACGGAAGGAGTTTTACAAGATTTACACGCTAAGCTATTGACTAAAAACCTTGCTGCTTCTGCGATCTATGATGCAAAACGAAAAATAAAAAATCCTACAAAAAAGAGGTTGTATGATTATAAAATTAATTTCACCTTTGCGATAAATCAGCTCAAAGATAATGTTGTTAGGTTCACAATGAAACTAGCTGAACTTGAATTATATGAGTTGCTGATAAGTAAAATATCAAAGAATTTAAGTGTTATTCGACCTAATCGTAAGTTTGTTCGACAAGACCGTAGAAATAAGACAAATAAATACCCAATGAATTATAAACGTATGTGTTAAATCCTTAAGTTAATGACATTGTTGCGCACTTTGAAGTCATCCCAATGAAACATCGAGACTGACGGAAACGGTGCTCTCTGTTGCTGCTAGTTTTGATTACATCTAACGTGTCATCAAGTTTGAGCTACCATATCTAATTACTACCAGTCATTAATAACTATAATCTTTGAATAACTTTCATCCCTACTTCAATACTATTATTTGGGTGTATGATAACTTGTTCATCCACAGCTAAACCTTGTGTTATTTCGGCAAAGAGATTATTTCGCTTTCCTACCATCACAACCTGCAAGACAACTTTACCATTAATAACCTTTAATACTGACCACTCACCATTTTGACGAAATAGCGCAGATAAAGGCACTTTAATAATGCTTTTAATATCATCAATAACGATTTCTGCCTCTACTCTGAAAGCGTCACCTAAACTTTGCCATTTTTCATAGGGATCAGTTAAAGCTAAAATAACATTGACCCTCTGCTCTTCTACGCCAAGCGCTGAAATTTTAGTAAAGCCTGAGGGCTCGATAACTTTAACTCTTGCAGCAAGATCTTCAGTGCCTCCCCAACGTTTAATAAATGCTTTATCACCAACATTTACTTTAACTGCATTGGTCGATAGCATTTCAATATTAACTTCTAAATCCTTAAGATCACCTATTTCAACTAACGCAGTACCAACAGGTATAATGCTTTCACTTTTGTGTAATATACGTAGCACATGACCGTCAACTGGAGAATATATACAAATTTGGCAGGTCTCACTTTGTATATAATCAGTAAACTCAGGTTGAATTGACTTAGCTTGTGCTGCTTTTAATCTAGACTCCATTAATGCTTTGTTGGCTATAAAAGTATCTTTTTCTGCTTTTTGCATCGTTAATTTAATTTCAACCCGTTCAAGCTCAGCCGTTGAAACCATATTATTTTTAAATAACTTTTGTGCACGCTTATATTCAGATTGATCCAACTCTAGTTTTGCGTGGGCTTGCCTCACTCTAGAACTGGCTAAATCAAGCGCCGCTTCTGCGCCATTTATATCAGCTTTTGCTTGAATTTCTGAACGCTTATCTAAAAAAGCAGGGTTTGCTGGGTACATGTTAGCTATAATAGTTTTCCCCGCAGTAACACTATCTCCCGCATTACTTTCTATGCGGGTAACTCTTCCCTCTATAGGGGTGTAAATAGTATAAACATCATGAATGCGTGTTTTCCCTTCACCCTCAACCGACACAGTTAAATTACCTTTTTCTACAGAAATAAGATCAACTGCTAGTTTTTCAGGGATAAAAGCAAAAACTAATAAGGCAACTGCGATAAAAACTAACGCTATCTTAGCCAGTCGCTTAACCCCTTCATATGGCATTTTGTTTTTTAACACTATTCAACTCCTTTTTGAGCACTAACGAGATCTATGCTATCGACTTGTCGCCAGACCAAATAAAATGAGACAACGGCACTAAGCAGTACAATAAGCACCGCATAGCCATAAGTACTATTTTTTAAATAAACAGGAATGCGAAATAACTCACTATCCATAGATTCAGTCATTCCCACCGACATGCTGTACCCTAACAAAATGCCTATCGGTATCGAAAACAAGGTAATCAAACCCAATTCACCAAATAATATATAGGCTACTTCTGCTTGAGTAAGACCTAAAACCCTTAAGCTAGCAAGCTCTCTACTACGTTCAGAAATAGTAATTCTCGCGGTATTATAAATAATACCGAAACTAATGAAGCTGGCAAACATCACATTAGTTGCTACCATTTTCAACAAATTTTCAGCCATAATATCCTCAAATATCTGTCGTAAAACTGAAATGATATTTAAACCAATAATAGCGGGGATTTCTTTAAGTTTTTTATAAAGCTGGGCACTATGGTTTTGATCAACTAATAAAAAAGCTCCAGTAATTTTTGGTGTGGAATCGAGTATTTTATTCAGTTGATCTAAATTCATATAAGCCCCCAAACCAATAAATTCTTGCGTAATAGCAGAGACAGGAATGGTTAATGTTTGACGCTTATCTTCAAGTACTTCAACTACTACTGTGTCGCCAACTTTCAATTGGAGAATACGTGCAAGTGTTTTATTAAGAACTATTCCTTCCTTTGGCATGTTGACAGAGTTTAAATTGTCATCAATTACTCGCCTTAGCATTGGCTCATTAATTAACCCCGTAATAGAGGAACGTTTCTTAAAGTGTTTATGCTTAAAATAAACAGGAACATTTCTAAGCGGTTCAACCATTAACACACCTGGAATTGTTTTGATTTCTTCTAGTGCTTTAGATGATTTTGGCTCAACAAACCCTATGTTTACATCTTCACGCTGTGTTAACCCGTATTGCACATCCATTAGGTATTCCATGGAGTCTTCCATGAAAAAACTAAAAACTAAAATAGAAAGCGCAAAAGAAATGCCAATGGATGACATGAGTGTTCTAACGGGACGTCGTTCTATTTGTCTTAAAATAATTCTGCTGGTAAATGATAAGTATTGATGTACGCCAATACGCTCAAGTAGCGTAACCTTGAATATTGCAGGACTCTCAGGACGCATAGCTTCAGCGGGAGGCAGCTTCGCCGCATTATTAATAGCAAATAAAGTTCCAATAATTGCAGCTAACGTGCATGAAAACACAGATAAAATCATAACTTCAAATGAGAAGCTGTATTTAAGGATTGGAAAATGAAAAAACTGGGTATACATTTGAGTCATACCTGAGCCCATCCAAGTACCTAATGTCAAACCAATGATAGAACCTAAAACCGTTATCACTAAAACCATTTTCAAATAATGTAAATAGACTTCTTTGTCGGTGTAACCTACTGCTTTCAGCATACCAATTTGTTCTCTCTGAGTAGCTACTTGCCTAGACATGACAACATTAATCAGAAAAGCGGCCACACTTAAAAAGATAACGGGAGCAAGTGACCCCATGCTCTGTAGCTGCTTTAATTCATTGCTAACAAAAAAATTAGATAATTGATCTTCCCTAGCAAAAGATATCAATCCCCCGTAAGGTTTTAGGATCGAATCTACTTGCGACAGAATCCCCTCAATTGCTACATTTCTTTCTGTTTTGATTGATATATCATTAAAAGCACCTTTCATATTAACGGCTGCTTCGAGAGAACGACGACTCATCCAAAGCACGCCAAAGCGTTTACTATCAGGCATTAATGCCCCCGGCGCTATGCTGTAAACATATTCAGGGGACAAAACAACACCAACGATATTAAGTGTTCTTCGATAGCCGTTCATTATAATGGTTAAGTTATCGCCCAAACTTAAATGATGCGCTTTAACAAAACTTTCGTCAGCTAAAATGGCATTTTCTTCATTTGGAAAAAGCATACGCCCTTCACGTAAATAAAGTTTATTTAGTAAAGCAGGTGAACTATCAGGTAGCGAAATAATTTTACCTGTAGCTGGCTCTAGCATTGACTCCATTTGTAAAGTAACACCAAAAACAACACGGCTTTGTGATACTGAAACGCCAGGAATTTCATTTATTCTGTCTTTTACCGACTCTGGAGCTCTTTTTAGTGAAGCAAACACATCAGCAAATTGATATCGTTCATAATAGGTATCCCGCGATAATTTTAGACTATCAAGTACGCCAAACATTATAATAAAGATGGCTATACCTGCAGCCATCACCAAAGTAATAGCAGCTACCTGACCCTTAATAACCCATAGGTCACGTAATAGTTTTTGATTTAGCGGGCTAAGTATTGATGCCATTACCAATCTATCTGCTGTGGAGTTTTTCGTGTCTCATTTATGTGTACATGATGAATATTACCGTCAACAAAATGAATTACACGATGGGCTAATGCAGCAATAGCAGCATTATGAGTAATAATAATTGTTGTTGTACCAAACGCCTCATTGACTTTCATCAAAGCATCAAGAACCACAATACCTGTTTCGCTGTCAAGCGCTCCTGTAGGCTCATCACACAAGAGTACTTCTGGTCGTTTAGCTAATGCTCTAGCAATAGCAACCCGCTGTTGCTCGCCACCTGACATTTGTGAAGGAAAATGATTTGCTCTATTTTTTAGACCTACTATTTCTAGTGCTTGTAAGGGGTCCATTGGTTGTGGAGATATTTCGGTAACTAAAGCTACATTTTCAAGTGCTGTTAAGCTTGGAACTAAGTTATATGCTTGAAAAACAAAACCCACATGTTCTCTACGATAATAAGTCAATTCATGATTATTGAAATTGGCTAAGTTATTTCCTTTGAAGAATACCTTTCCTGATGTTGGCTCATCTAATCCGCCAAGAATATTTAAAAAAGTTGATTTTCCACTACCTGAAGGACCAAGCATAACGACTAGCTCACCACTTGGAATATCCGCTGTAACATCTTTAAGCGCATGAATTTCAGTTTCACCTGTTACATAAGATTTTTTTAATTTTTCAGTTTTAAAAAGACTTGTCATTAGTTCCTTATAACTATCTCAGAATGCTGACATTAATATTGTATAAATTATAAACTAAGTCAAACAAAGGATGACTGAGGTGTTCCATTGAATAACAAAAAACTATTAACGTTGTGACAACACCCCCCCTATCTGACAGCTGTATAGATAAAGTTGTGCCGCGCCTAGCAAGCAACAAAGAAGAACACTGGAATTTTAGATTGTTAGGTCATACCTAAACTAAATATTCTCTACAAATAAGCATTGTATCATCTCTGCTTAAGCTCTCTTTAGTTAGCTCACATAAAATACCGTCAGTGGCCTTTTTATTAAATTTACAGTACTGACAGACACCAAAAGCAGTTCTTCCAGTCGCTTGTTGATAATTACTCAATACTTGTTGTAGCAGTGTTTTCGTCTCCTGTTGTTGAGCAGAAGACAAGCTCGTTACCGCATCACTAAACTTTTGTGGTGGGCAGGTTTTCAACAAAAATTCATGACCTGCTTCAGTCATTTTTAAATGAGTAATACGCTTATCATTTTTGTCTTTTACTTTAACAATTAAGGCTTTGCTTTCTAAAATTTTTAATGACTGCGAGACAGTGCCTTTCGTTAAACCTAAAAACTCCGTCACCGCCAATGTGGTATCTGAATAACGATTACAAGTCGACAGATAATACAAAGCCTCTTGCTGTATAGGTTGTAACCCTAAGCTTTGCCCTTCAAGACGCGTTTCTTGCCGTAATAAATTAGCTAAACGCTCGATTAAATTAAATAGTTCATCATTCATCCATCAATAGTATCGAGTCAAAACATATTTGACAAGAAGAGTTTTCTTATGTTTAAATAAATATAGTTTCGAATCGACACTATATTTATATTGAATATTTAAATAAATGACTAAAAGGGCTAATCATGAAAACTTCACACCTATTTATCGCAACAACATTGACTACCGTATTACTGGCAACAAATAGCTATGCGCACAATAAGCACCAAGGTCATATCAAAGCTCCCATCTCAACAGCAGTTGCAACCGAGTTTGATATTGTTCATGCTAAGGTTATTACCCAAGGTAGCCATTTAATATTCCAACAAGCGGTGTCAGGAAAAATTGGTAATAAGCATCCAGAAAAAAGTGGCAAGTTAGCAGATGCTGAAGTTTATAGCTATGTATGGCCAACATCACTTAATAGCTCAGCAGTAGGTTTTGAAGCGGATCAAGGTATACTTTCTTTAGCCTTAACCGTACACCCTGACTTTGATGACACCCCTTTATATGACGAAGATGGTGATGGCATCAAAACCAATGATGGAAACAAATGGCATAGCCACTGGGTAGTACTAGTACCTGATAATGCCTGTGGTGAAGGTGCTTTAAAAGTTAAGGATATTGCCCAAGGTAGTTCACCTAAATTACCGGTTACTTGGCCAAATCTACCAATTTTTATTGATAGCCCCGGCTTTAATTTTACTTTAGAGAAATCTGAAGTATTAGTACGAGTACCTCTATCAGCACTTGGTTTTCCTGAAAGCTTTTCTTTTGATGGTGTTACCGCAGGCTTAAAAATAAACCAGCAAGTACACGCACCTTTATTATGCGTTACCAATGTATTTGATATCGCATCTGGTGATTTAAGTTTACCCGGCAAAAGCCAATAATCTTTTCAGTAGGAATAATAATAATAATGCAAATTCATGTTTTTGATACCCATGTAATGACTACGTCAGGTCAACATATTCATTTTGATGTTTTAGTAAATGATGAAAACGTTAAACAGGTAGCTCAATATGCAGAGCAATACTTGGTGAGTTTAGGTTTAAAGGTCGATAATATAAAGCAAAGCCGCTGCACTTTTTGCCATAGTGAAATTGCGAACCTTGACGTACAAGATAATATTGCCAGCCAAGGGTATAGCATTATTCGCTTATAAGGTCTTTATCAACAGCCATCAATGAATATTGTTTTACTAATATTCATCGATGGCTAAATATCTTAAAGTTCGATGTAAATTAAATGAACAAATCATAAGTAGGTACCAATATAACGTTTAGCGGCTGATAAAATTGGTTAAAATATTGAGAGGAACGAAAACTGGCAACTGTATTTTCCCCCGCTTGAAAAGATTAGCTGCGCTTATCTATTCGCCATGGTGGATTAAGCCTATTCTCACCAGCCCAATACAGTTTAATCTTATTCCCTGAGGGATCGTATAAGATTGCTTCTCGCCACAGGTAACTTTGATTTGTTGGCTCTTGGTAAAACTCAATGCCAATAGATTTTAGCTCCGATACCCATTGATCTAGTTTTTCATGTTCGAAATAGATTACTACACCATTTAAAAAACTGCCTGTTTCAAGCGCTAGAGAAAAAGTTGAGTTACCGTCAGGACATTCGAAACGAGCATAATGAGGCGTATCTACAATTTGAATAAAGCCGAGTTGTAAATAAAACGCGGTGGCTTCATCCATATGTTTGACTGGCAGGGTCACTTGATTAAGATTCACTGAAGCTCCTTATGCATAACAAAGATACCTAGGCATAAACTTTGTGTAGTTTAGTTACATTGACATATTATGAAAATGTACCACGGGTTTCTCTGCTTTGGTAGTCCTGCATTTATAATTGAGACAGTAGTATAAATATTGGTAAAATTTAACATAACCTTACAGTTTACAAAGAATTCCTGAGTAAACGTCGTCTTCGAATTCTCTGATCGACGATCCATTGCGCTTTAGACACAGGATCCCCGATTAAAACACCACGGGGAAGACGAACCTGAGCCATATGCATAGGCATGTAATCTTAATAACGAGGCCCTTGAGTTTATTTTACGCCAGGCAATAATTTATCATGGAATATTATTGCCATTATAGTCCTAATTACCACGCCCAATCTGTTTTTACCCGTTTAGAAATACCCGAGGCAACACCATTTGTGTACCAATCTACTTGGCTTTGTCGGTTTGACTGAATATATTCAAGTAATTTTGGGTAGGCTTCGCCAATGTCGACATATTCATAAGGGAATTGCCAATTTTCAGGAAAGACCAGAGCGAATGGGTATCCGTTTTCATCATTAAATGACGTTAAACCTTTACTTATGTTATCTGATTCTGGCATAACTGGTGACTTACCTTCGAGGTGTATTTCTAAATTAGTGTCATGTACATACAAGTAGGGATCAAAAGGGGCTTGTGCCATTTCCTCCAAAGCAACTGGGTTACTAAGTGTTATCTCAAAAGAAAACTTGTGCCCTAATATATGTGCGCTATCCCAAAGTGTATTTGTGTATGGCGAGGCTGGGTCGTAAAACAATGACGTGGTATTATTAAACAAGATAATATCTAAACCTGTACTGGTATCAATATATTGAATTAGTTCACTGCCAGATGATACCCCAGGAGGAATATAAAGCTGGTAACTACCATCAGCTTGCGAGCCCTCAGGCAGTGCTATTCTTAAGTGCCAACTATGATCATAGCTTCCGCCACGAGCAATAAGATAACCCTCGGCATTAATCGTTTCTACTTGCAGTGCTTCATTTAAACCAAAACTTACCCGGTATGCGACAACTAAATCATTAAAATCATAATCCCCTAACTGAGGATACTGATCTTCATAACCAACTAAAAAGTATGACGTAGATGATGGGTAATATACTCTACTAGCGACTGATGTTGGGTTATCAGACAGTACAACTAATGGTGCATCTTCCCTACCAGCAGCTTGTGTATCAAGGAAGTCAACGTCTGTTGAAGTTAGCAAGGCTAAATCTTCAAAGCCTGCGCTATAATCGTAGAATTCTTCTGGATCGCCTAAACTCTCATTTGTTTCCAACAATTGAATGTCAAGTTCAATTGAAATCGCGCTTGATAAATCAATATTTACGGGTATCGCCAGTGTGTCATCAAAAGACGTGCCATCCAAACTACTACCAGTAATGCTATTAGAGCCAGTACGGCCAAGTAAAGTGTAATAAAACTGACGGCTTTCACTATCGACTTTTGCCAGTGAACATTTTGTTTTTGTTGAAAAGTCGGTAAATATATAGGTATCTTCATCGGTAATAACAGTTAAAGTTAGCTGCTCAATGGCAACCCCCTGGCTTGTAGCTTTTTCGCTTCCAGATGCTGCTTCATTAATATCAACACCGAGCATCAATAAGCCATTATTTTGAAGTCGTAATGTTTCTAAAAAAACAGGACTAATTGCTTTATTCCCTTGTGCTAATAATAAATTAATATCACCACTGCCTTGAGAAATTCTGTGTTTTAACCTTTTACTTTCGTCTTCTGCATTAGCCGAAACGCAAAACAATAAAGCACTCACTAAACTAGTAAAAATGAATAGATATCTTAATAATAAATTAATCATAATAAACCTCATAACTTATTGTGCTATCTTCTTTTAATTCAGAATACAACTCCACTACCAGCGGAAACGAGTCAGCGACAATAGTAAGCGGAATCCTAATACTGTCTTGCTGAACAATTTGTCCTAAAAATAGTGGCTTTGTATGTTGGTCGACAATTTTTAAAAAAAGGAACTCGCCCTGCATATTTATTTCTGTCATATCAATATCTATTGAATAGTTATCGAATACTTTTACTGATGTTACTTGAGTGTTGGGGTTGTCTTTTAATAATGTGGTGGTGTTGCCTGTATCCTCAGTGGGATTGTCTTTTATTAATGTGGTGCTATTGCCTGTATCCTCAGTGGCATTTTCTATTGGTGGTGTTACAACAGCATCAGCATTACTGTTTTCGTCTCCACCACCCCCACAATTCATCAGTAATGGTAATGCCAGTGGCAGCATGAATAGCTTTAATTGATTCATTGTGATTCCTTATACACAGTTGTAAATATCTATAATTAATCTTGAGTTACATTATTCTGCTAATTTAAAGCATAATACACGCCAGGTTAATTTACTGCTATAAATCATATAGATATAAAGCTACTCATCAATGTTTTTTCGTTATGCCTGCGTGTATTCGCAAAGTAAGAATTGATTTGCAATGTTAATTGCATCTAGGAAGTTCTAGGGTCTGTTGATCTTTCGCTGTTAAATTTTGTTCGAGATAAAAGCGTTTTAATCGCGGCGAGTAGTATGTAGCCTAGCCACTCTAAGTAAATACTACTTAACAAAGAGTAAAACGCTTTTAGCCGAATCCTTCGAACAGCGTTTATTGGAAGAATAATCTCGAAAGATCAACAGGCCCTAGTGAATAGTGAGGCTGTAAAATAGGGATCTAGCTCTGGGGAGCGCCATTAACTGATTTATTTTGCCTTTTTCATAACTCTAGTAGTTTTAAACCCTTCATCTGATAAAGGCTCTTCAAAATACTTTGTGATCTGCGCAAACATTTCTGCGGTATCAGTTGCTGCTCTTTGCGGTTGTTCAATACGTCTTTTCTCTAGCTGCTTTAGGCAAGCTTCATTCGGCAAATCGATATAGACCAAATGATGAGGCGCTTCGATCTCGGTGAAAATGCTCTTGAACCATGCTCTTTGTGAAACAGTATTGGCTGGAAAGTCCATTACGACATCCGTACCCGTTAGTAAGATGTCACGAACTAGCTTTTTTATTTGAGGCTTAAGCCGATTGGCATACTTAATATAGTCTTGCATAGATGTAATTTTATCTGGGTAGAGTGACGCCAGCCATTCATCTTCTGACAAAAATACCGCATTAGTTTGCTTTGCAATTTCACGTGATTTAGTTGATTTTCCTGCGGCCATTTTACCACAAAAGAATGTTAATACTCCTTTATCCATAACGTCAGCGCCCTTCACCATACGTTGGCAAATCACCCGCAACATCACACCAATTAGCTTTATAATTAGTATAAATATGCGCATCAATTTTAACTGGAATATCTTCATCAAAAGCCGCTATTGCGATTTCAATTTCAGAAGCTGGTGCATCTTGTACTCTAAAGCCTAAACTTGAGCCACAGTTTCGGCAGAATGTACGCACAGTGCCATTATTTGCAGTAAAGTCTTTAAGATATTCATTACCAGATAGCCACTTTAAACCTGAAACTCCTACAAGTGTGCCAAAGGCTGCACCATGAAATTTTCGACACATGGTGCAATGACAATTAGCGGCCTTAATAGCAAAGCTATCAACAGAAAATTTAATTTCACCGCACAAACAACTTCCTTGGTATTGCTTTTTCATTTTCTGATACCTCCATGATGCATAACAATTTATAGACAAGTAAAAAACCTTAATACTACAGGTCATTAAACGGCTGCTATTTTATAATAAAAATAAAATTACCTTTATATTCTAATTATATCAAGTATTTATTACTATCCTGCAATACAGTTTTACAGAAACATGTTTATATCTCGCTTGCTCTGGTGAAAACATACAAAAATGAGATATAAAAAAGCCCCTCTGTACTGTAACAGAGGGGCTGTTAAAAATTAATCGCTTTAAGTATTAAAGCGGTAGTCGTTAATGACTTAAGGCAAGTAGCTACTACCCATTAGATAACTGTCGACTTCACGTGCACAACGTCGACCTTCATCAATTGCCCAAACAATTAAGCTTTGACCACGACGTCCATCACCAGCAGCAAATACACCTTGCTTACTAGTAGCAAACTTGTCGTATTCTGCGGCTATGTTTGAGCGATTGTCTTGTTCAAGTCCAAACTGCTCAACTAAGCCACCTTCAGGACCCATAAAGCCCATGGCGATAAGAACGATATCTGCTGGAAGTACTTTTTCACTGCCAGCAACTTCCTGCGGGATCATTTGACCTTTATCATTACGTTGCCAAGTAATATCAACGGTGTGAACCGCTTTAACATTACCCTGCTCGTCACTTTCAATCTTCTTAGTCATCACTAAATACTGACGTGGATCTTGACCTTGGATTTCAATCGCTTCCTTTTGACCGTAATCAACTAACAAGCGTTTTGGCCATTGTGGCCAAGGGTTGTTGTTTTCTTCACGTTTTTCTGGTGGACGCGGCATGATTTCTAGTTGTATAGCGCTTGCACACTGATGACGTAAAGAGGTACCAATACAATCGGTACCGGTATCACCACCACCGATGACCACAACATTTTTGCCTTGAGCATTAATGTACTGACCATCTTTATGTTCACTATCAAGTAAGCTTTTGGTATTCGCTTTCAAGAAGTCCATGGCAAAATGAACACCGTTAAGCTCACGACCTTCAACAGGTAAATCACGTGGTACAGTAGCGCCAATACATAGCACTACGGCATCAAAATCACTTTCAAGCTGCTCAACACTAATGTCTTTACCCACTTCGGTGTTAGTGACAAAAACAATGCCCTCTTCTGCAAGAATATCAACGCGACGTTGTACTAATTCTTTTTGCAGCTTCATGTTTGGAATACCGTACATTAACAAACCGCCGATACGATCGGCACGCTCATATACAGTAACCATATGACCCGCTTTGTTAAGCTGTGCAGCAGCAGCAAGACCTGCAGGACCTGAGCCAATCACAGCAACATTTTTACCGGTGCGGCTTGATGGCAATTGAGCAACTACCCAACCTTCTTTGAAAGCATGGTCAATAATTGATTTTTCGTGTAGCTTAATGGTTACCGGATCATCATTTATTCCAAGTACACAAGCACCTTCACAAGGCGCTGGACATACTCGACCGGTAAATTCAGGGAAGTTATTGGTTTTATGCAACAACTCCACAGCGTCTTTCCAGCGACCTCGGTAAACCAAGTCATTCCACTCAGGAATAACATTATTAACCGGACAACCCGCTACTGCTGGGGCAAACTCTGATTTTGCCGATTGGCAAAATGGTACGCCGCAGTCCATACAGCGAGAAGCTTGTTTCTCTACTGCTTTTAGTGGTATCTCTTCATAGACTTCAAGCCAGTCAGTTAAACGTTCACCTGCATTGCGTTCAGTTGGCAAGGCACGACCTACGTTGATAAATCCTGTTGGATTTCCCATAATATATTCTCCTTGGCAGCTTAAGCTTTGGCGCTAGCTAGTTTATTTAAATGGATATCAAATGCTTGAACAGCAATGTCATATTCTGACTCGAACTTACCGCTTTCGCGCACGTCATTCATGTAACCTTGCATTCGTTTATAATCAACAGGCATTACTTTAACGAAACGCTTAACGCTATTGTCCCAATCATTGATCAATTCACTGGCTACATCTGAGCCTGTTGCGGTAAAATGTTCAATAATTAATGCTTTTAATTCTAAGCTTTCTGCTTCAGTTTCAACGGTTTCTAATGAAACCATTTCCATGTTACATTTCGGAGCAAAGTCATTATTAACATCAAGTACGTATGCAATACCACCCGACATACCCGCAGCAAAGTTACGACCCGTTGAGCCTAAGATTACTGCTTTACCACCAGTCATGTATTCACAACCGTGATCACCAACCCCTTCAACAACAGCCGTTGCACCAGAGTTACGTACACAGAAACGCTCGCCTGCAATACCGTTAATAAATGCAGTACCTGAAGTAGCGCCAAAGAAAGCAACATTACCAATTAAGATGTTCTCACTTGCTTCAAACTTCGCTTCTTTACTTGGGTATACTACTAAGTTTGCGCCAGAAAGGCCTTTACCGAAGTAATCGTTAGCATCGCCTTCAAGCTCAAAACGTAAACCTTTAGCAGAGAAACAACCAAAACTTTGACCTGCAGAGCCATTAAACTTAACTTTGATAGTATTTTCAGGTAAACCTTCAGCTTGATACTTTTTAGAGATTTCGTTAGAAATCATTGCGCCAATGGTACGGTCTGTATTAATAACATCGTATTCAAGTTCAACACTTTCTTGATTGTCTAATGCTGCTTTGGCATCTTTAATCATTTCACGGTCAACAATTTTGTGTATTAAATGCTTCTGTTCAATTGACTGATGAAGTGTTTGTTCATCTGAACCTTCTTCTTTATGAAGCAATGGCTTCAAGTCGACACCCTTGTATTTCCAATGGTCAACGTTTTCAAGTTGCTTAAGACACTGAGTCTGACCAACCATTTCTTCAATGGTTTTAAAACCTAGCTCAGCCATAATTTCGCGTAAACCTTCCGCCATCATGGTAAAGAAGTTAACGAGAATATCAGCACGACCCGTAAACTTGTCTCTTAGGTCTTTATCCTGTGTTGCAATACCCACTGGACAAGTATTTAAATGACACTTACGCATCATGATACAACCTTCAACAACCAATGCTGTTGTGGCCATACCGTATTCTTCAGCGCCAAGTAGCGTTGCAATAGCTAAATCACGAGGTGTTTTAAGCTGACCATCCGTTTGTACCGTAATACGACTACGTAACTTGTTACGTACTAACGTTTGGTGAGTTTCAGCTAGACCAAGCTCCCACGGTAGACCCGTATGCTTAATTGAGCTAAGTGGAGAAGCACCTGTACCGCCATCGTGACCAGCAATCAGTACAACATCAGCGTAAGCTTTACATACGCCTGAAGCGATTGTACCAACACCTGCTTCTGATACTAATTTAACGTTAATACGTGCATCACGGTTGGCGTTTTTCAGATCAAATATTAATTGAGATAAATCTTCAATCGAGTAGATATCATGATGTGGTGGCGGTGAAATCAAACCTACGCCTGGCGTTGAACCACGTGTTTTACCAATCCATGCATCAACTTTATCACCCGGTAATTGACCACCTTCACCTGGTTTAGCCCCTTGCGCCATTTTTATTTGCAGTTCATCAGCATTGGCTAGGTAGTGACTGGTAACACCAAAGCGACCAGACGCTACTTGCTTGATGCGAGAGTTCATTGAGTCGCCATTTTCTAGTGGTGTGAAACGAATTGGATCTTCACCACCTTCACCACTGTTACTCTTACCACCAATACGGTTCATGGCAATTGCTAACGTAGTATGTGCTTCCCACGAGATTGAACCAAATGACATTGCACCTGAAGCAAAACGTTTGAAAATATTTTCAATCGGTTCAACGTCACTTAATGGAATTGATTTACGGTCACTAGTTAATTCGAGTAATCCGCGAAGCGTGAAAGCTTCTTTGCTCTGCTCATCAACTAATTTAGTGTATTCTTTAAATTGGTTAGTATTGTTACTTGCTGTTGAGTGCTGTAGTAAACGAATAACCGTTGGGCTGAACAGATGACGTTCGCCATCATTACGCCATGAATATTCACCACCCGTTGGTAGTAAGTTTTCAACTGCTATGCGACTTGCTTCAGGGAAACCTTCACGGTGACGAAGCAATGCCTCTTCAGCTATTTGATCAAGGCTTAAACCTTCGATACGACTAACCGTACCAGTAAAGTATTCATCGATAACATCAGAGTTAATACCTAAGGCTTCAAAAACTTGCGCACCTAAGTATGACTGCAATGTAGAAATACCCATCTTAGAGAAGGTTTTCAATAAACCACTACCTACTGCTGCGGTGTACTTAGCAACAATTTCTTCATCAGTTAACTTGCTGTCAAGTACGCCTTCATCGCGTAAGCCATACATACTTTCTAGCGCTAAGTAAGGGTTTACCGCTGCCGCGCCATAACCAATAACAGTAGCAAAATGATGCGTTTCACGGATGTCACCTGATTCTAAAATAATATCAGCGCCAGAACGCAATTTCTCGCGAATTAAGTAATGATGAACGGCTGCTGTTGCTAATACTGATGGAATAGCAACATGGTCACTATCAACTTCACGATCACTTAAAATTAGGATTTCATAACCATCTTCAACGGCACTTTTTGCGTTAAAACAAACGCGATCAAGCGCCTTTTTAAGTGCACCAGGTTCACCGCTAGCTTTAAAGGTAATAGCAATGGTTTTTGATTGCAGATGATTATTATCAATATACTGTAACTTGCGTAATTGATCGATTGTTAATACCGGCTGTTCAATTTCAACTTTGTGGCAATGCTCTGGTGTTTCATCGAGTAAGTTAAACGACTTACCAATATAACCACGCAATGACATAACTAACTCTTCACGAATAGGGTCTATTGGCGGGTTAGTTACTTGAGCAAATAATTGCTTAAAGTAATGAGACAATTGTTGCGGTCTACTTGACAGTATGGCCAATGGCGTATCTGTACCCATAGCGCCAAGCGGCTCTTTGGACGTACCTACCATGCCCGCAAGCACTAAGTTAAGATCTTCACTAGTATAACCAAAGGCTTTTTGCATTTTACGCAGTTCTGCCAGTGGCGGTTGGGCAATAGACGCTATTGGAACGGGTAATTTATCTAATTCAACTTTGTTATCTGCTAGCCACTTACCGTAAGGCTGAGCCGAGCTTACTTGTGCTTTTACTTCCTCATCACTAATGATGCGGCCTTGTTTTAAATCAGCAATAAATATTTTGCCTGGCTGTAAACGACCTTTTTCAACGACGGTTGACTGATCAACACATAAAGTGCCTGTTTCAGAACCCATTACTAAGGTGCCGTCTTCAGTTAACAAGTAACGTGATGGACGTAAACCGTTGCGATCAAGTGTTGCGCCGATAACATTACCATCACTAAACGATAATGAAGCTGGGCCATCCCATGGTTCCATAATACAGGCATAATACTCATAAAATGCGTGTTTGGTTGGATCCATATTTTCTTGAGTCTGCCATGCTTCTGGCACCATCATCATCATAACTTGGGCTAACGAACGACCACTTAGCACCAATAGTTCAATAGCCATATCAAGGTTGGCTGAATCTGAATTATCCTTATTACAAATAGGATTCAACATTTTCAATTCAGCATCGCTAAAATTAACCGAGCTGAACAATGCTTCTCGCGCATTCATCCAATTAATGTTACCGCGTACGGTATTGATTTCACCGTTATGGGCGATATAACGAAATGGTTGCGCACGACGCCATGCAGGGAATGTATTCGTTGAAAAACGAG
>Ga0209292_1003251_pt1 | contig 17980 bp, 17 predicted proteins | sample GOMGulsemesocosm_2_FD_184634 | JGI IMG/M metagenome (GOLD analysis project Ga0209292, IMG submission 184634) | Methane-oxidizing microbial communities from mesocosms in the Gulf of Mexico - GOM9C Gulf of Mexico (SPAdes) (version 2) | ecosystem: Environmental > Aquatic > Marine > Cold seeps... | reverse complement strand
AAAATCATAAGCAGGACTTTCGCTACATGGCAGCAACAAAAAAATCAAATCGTCGCGAGCAAATTTTACAAGCCTTAGCTCACATGCTAGAAACTCCCGGCAGACGTATTACCACCGCAAGCTTAGCCAAGGAAGTGGGCGTGTCAGAAGCCGCTCTTTATCGTCACTTTCCGTCAAAGGCACGGATGTTTGAAGGGCTGATTGAGTTTATTGAGCAGTCAATATTGTCGCGCGTTAACATTATTACCGCCGATGAAAAAAATACCCTAATGCGTTGCTATCGTTTGATTCAACTTATTTTACTTTTTGCTGAAAAAAATCCCGGCATCACCCGCATTATGACCGGCGATGCCCTGCTTGGAGAGCACGACCGACTTCGAGAGCGTATTTCCATGCTGTTTGATAAGTTAGAAACACACCTGAAACAAGTATTGCGAGAGCGTAAGCTACGTGAAGGCAAGAGCTTTGATATTGATGAAGGCTTACTGGCCAACTTACTACTGGCCTATGCAGAAGGCAGAATCAATCAATATGTCCGTAGTGATTTTAAGCTCAAACCTACCGATGGTTTTGAACAACAGTGGCTGCAATTTACCAAGTTACTTGGTTAGTTTGACGACTGGCCTCAGTTAAATTCAGGCCTTGGTAACAAATAAGCCTTAACTATAAGCAATTGCTTTATCAGCTTGTTATAATGCATGCTTTCAGCGGCTAACGTCATGGTCATTAGCAAGTAACCAGAACAATAGCTAGAATATAATATAAGGCTTTGTTTTTAATGAAAAGATTAATAGTTGATCTCGACGGCACCCTCACTCAAGCCAATACCAGTGACTACGCCAATGTCCTGCCACGGCTAGACGTCATTGAACAACTGCGCAGCTATCACAGTCAAGGGTTTGAAATAGTTATCTCAACGGCACGCAACATGCGGACCCATAAAGGTAATGTCGGTAAAATTAACATTCATACTCTGCCAACTATTATCGCTTGGCTCGATCAGCATCAAGTGCCTTATGACGAAATCATTGTTGGCAAACCCTGGTGTGGCCATGAAGGCTTTTATATTGATGATCGGGCGATTAGACCCTCTGAGTTTGCGCGATTATCACCAATTCAAATCAACCAGCTGCTTGAAAGTGAAAAGACATGTATTTAATTACATCTGCTGACTATATTGACTCAGAACTGCAGTCTGAATTTGGTGCGATCCCACCCTGTTTCTTGCCTGTCGGTAATCAGCGGCTGTTTTATCATCAACTAAAATTTCTGCCAATGACTGATAACGTAGTGATGACACTGCCAGAAGGTTTTAGCCCTGGCCGCTATGATTTACAGTTTCTAAAAGATAACAACATTAGATTATTGTATTTGCCAACGCATCTAAACTTGGGTGAATCTATAGTTTATGCATTGAACCTACTTGAATTCGATCACGATGAACCACTTTATATTCTCCATGGTGATACGTTAATTTCAGATCTGCCAAGCAGTGTAAACATATTAGGGTTAAGTAAGGTCGCTGAGAATTATAATTGGGCTGAATATCAAGCTGACAGCGGGTTACTACACCGATGTGTACCTAGTGATAGTAACCGTAGTGATCTTATTGCCAATGGCTTTTTTAGCTTCTGCGCCCCAAAAAAATTAATTAAGCATATCACCCAAGCTAAGTGGGACTTTATTGAAGGCCTTAACGGCTATCATCAAGAAGTTGGCCTGATACCTATGCACAGTGAAAATTGGCTCGACTTTGGTCACAGCCATACTTACTACGCCTCAAAGTCAACAATGACCACCCAGCGTGCGTTTAATGAAATGAAAATTAGCCAGCGCATTGTCTATAAGGCCAGTAACAAGACGGCCAAATTGGCGGGAGAGGCCAATTGGTTCCGAGACATTCCTGGCCCATTAAAAATATATACTCCACAACTCGTTAGTTCAAAAGATAATGGCCATAGCTTTGAATATAGTATTGAGTATTTGCACTTAACAGCGCTCAACGAACTTTATGTCTTTAGCCAATTACCAGCATTTGCATGGCGAAAGATAATTGCTGCCTGTTGCCAGTTCATTACCGATGCGCAAACCTTTAGCGCGCCTGCCACCGCCAAACCTGCTGATATTGAGCGGCTATTCAAACACAAGACTACCGAACGTTTGGCCCAATATGCTCAAGCAAGTCAGGTTGACTTAAATCAACCTATCCACATTAATGGTCAACAGCATTTGAGTCTCTCGCAATTAGCTTTAGCGAGCCAAAAATTATTACCTGCTGATAATCAAATGAATAATGTCGTTCATGGTGACTTATGCTTTAGCAATATTCTTTATGACTTTAGAACTGCCTCGGTCAAAGTTATTGATCCACGTGGCATAGATGACCAAAACAACGCAACGATTTATGGTAACAGTTGGTATGACATTGCCAAGTTAGCCCATTCGATTATTGGCCTGTATGACTTAATTATTGCTGGTTATTTCACGGCTAAAGTTCAAGACAACGCTCTAACCTTCGACATTGCCATCACCGAGCGCCATGATCAGATCTCTGCAATTTTTATTGAACTGATTAACAAAGAATTTAATTTATCTGCCAACCAACTCTACGCGATGCAAATTCAATTATTTTTGTCAATGCTGCCTTTACATGCCGACCGGCCTGATCGGCAACTTGGTTTTATCTGCAACGCTTATAGACTGTACGACAAAATTACAGGAACCGCTCTATGATCGTTATTCCAATGGCGGGCCTTAGCTCTCGCTTCTTTAAAGCTGGTTATCTCGAACCTAAATACAAGTTAGAAGCGCACGGCATGCCACTTTTTGATCATGCCGTATTGAGTTTTTCAGCCTACTTTAAAACCCAAACTTTCCTCTTTATTGTCCGAGACGTTTTTGAAACCGCCGACTTTGTCATGCAACGCTGTCAACACCTAGGCATATCCGATGTTAAGGTTGTCACCATTGACCAAGAGACTCGCGGCCAAGCAGAGACCGTTTTTTTAGGCTTAACCGCAATAGATGACCAACAGTCAATTACCATCTTTAATATTGATACCTTCAGACCTAACTTTAAACTGCCAGCATTAACCAATGTCAGTGATGGCTACCTTGAAGTATTTAAAGGCGAAGGAAGCAATTGGTCTTATGCAAAACCAATGTCACAAAACAGTGACCGCGTAATTGCAACCGCAGAAAAGAATCCAATTTCCGACCTGTGCAGCACCGGGCTTTATCACTTTGCCAAGGCAAAATATTTTATTGATGCCTTTAACAAGGAAGTAAAAAAGCCACCAAGCGAATGGCAAATGCAAGAGCTTTATATTGCCCCTTTATATAACGCATTAATCGAGCAAGGATTGGATATTCGTTACCACTTAATTGAGCGTGATGATGTCGTTTTTTGCGGTGTGCCCGATGAATATACCGACTTTGTTGCTAACTCGCAGCCAAATAACACATAACTTTCCAGCTCGGACAACGTGATGATTGAAAATAAAGATATTACCGTGGTTATTCAAGGGCCAATTCAGGCCTCAACAGAACGGGAGCAAGAGCAGGGAATCACCAATAAATGCGTTGCTAGTGTAAAAAAACTCCTGCCTGGTGCCAAGATTATAATCTCTACTTGGCAAGGGCAAGACTGCAATGATTTAATAGTAGATCAGGTGCTATTTAATCAAGATCCCGGTGCCACAATAGAGTCTTATAATGCCGCAGGGCAGCCACGCATGGCTAATTTTAATCGTCAAATTGTTTCAACAGCGCAAGGTCTGAAACAAGTTACCACCAAATATGCCATAAAATTACGGGCAGATAACTTCTTAACAAATACCACATTTAAGCAGCAACAACAGGCTTACCCTAGCCGTAATCAAGCTGACAGTTTACTGCAAGAGCGTGTGGTTATATCAACGTGTTATTTCAGAAAATTTGCCAATGGTTACCCTATCATCATGCTGCCTAGTGACTTGTTTTTGTTTGGTCGGACTGAAGATTTATTAACAATTTGGGATATCCCGTTGTTTGAAGACTTCAAATTCGATCCCAATAAACTAGGACAGGCGCAATGTGTTGGTAGCCCGCACGCCGCGTTACATGCTGAACAGCAATATTGCAAACGCTGGTTAACTCAGCTCGACCCAAAAGCACCATTACTACAGCATCGGCTCGACACTTCTGCTCAGACCATTGAGTATTGGGATCGGTTTATCGCCTCAAATTTTGTAATATTAGAGCCAAAGCAAATGGGGTTAGGCTTAATTAGTCGTTTTATTGCAAAAACTAAGCGTCCCAATGAGATAAGCGATTTAGATTGGAAGTTACTTTATAAGCGTTACTGCGATCCAAGTATGGCAGCATCACGGCTTACATTATTTTATCGACTAGGCTGGAAACGCATCATTAAAAATCCACTATCAAGGTTACGCGCCGCCCTCAAAAAGCAGTAGCAAATAACTCGTACAATACTGTGCTTAGTCGATCTGATATTTTCAGCGCAAATTTATACCATTTGCATTGAGTATGTGATCTTGTTGTGCTTAGGAAAAATTAACTAGAACAAGGCGCTCGATTGACCAATAGCTGGCTATTGGGATTGAGAGCAACACAGTTATTGTTGATTTTAACTTGCACAAGTGGGCAATTATTTAGTGAAAATGGTATTAAAGCACTTTAGATATAGTCGCCTCAATGACATAGCGCGCAAAGGCTTCAGGCGCAAGATAGTCTTGATAAAACCGTGTGAGCTTCTTGTTGTCATATTCAATACTATCAAGTTGCTGATTAATAGTATTGACCAAAGCCTGCTTGCTGCTGTCTGTTTGCTTGGAGTAACCAATCTCGCCAAATTCAAAGACATACTCACTAAAGTCAACATACCACTGCACCGACAAGTTATCTGTTAATACCGCGGTATTAACAACAAAACTGTCCATAAATCGGTTAGGAAGACTCATTCTATAGCCAGATATATTGAGGTTATAATAATGCAGTGCGACTGTTTGGTGAAAATTATCAAACGCTATCTCATCACCAATGTGTTTATTGAGCAGAAAACAGCTAAAACGGCAGTCATCTTTAAAATGATTAACGAACCAACCACGCATAATATTTGGATGCTGCGATGGAGCTTTAAGTTGAGAGAAAAAATACCCTTCATCGTCATAACTGCTTGAATCTATCGACTCAGGAAAATTATCACTGCCAAAATATATAAAACATTTTTTGCTTTTAATGTCACTTGTCGAGCTAACTAAATTCCGATAATACCCAAGCATATCTAGATATTTCAAACTCTTACCTAAATGACGAGTACCTAGCAATGCTGGTTTTATTTTTTCTAAATTTTCCATGACCTGATCGGGATATTGATAATCGAATACCTCCGACAAGGTAAAATGTCCACTGGCAATATCTTTAGGATACTGAGCCTTAAAGTAATAATCGACCCGATCCAACACTTTTTGATCAAATAGAAATGGGGTATCGGAAATGTCATAAGCAAAGCGTAGTTCTTGCCCTTGATGACAAATTCGACCTTCAATACAATAACGCTTATCGGCCGAAAACTTAGCTTTCAATCGCTGAAGACCCCGACCTATTACCCCCACTTCACTAAACTCAAAAGTTATAATCTGCTTATTGCTAAGCTCCATTAATCCCAACAATAACCATTGAAAATAGTTTCTAAATTTAACAGGATAATAGTCAATTTTTACAGTAATCACAGCAATTCAACCAGCTCATCTCAAATAAAAAACCGAAGCCATCACTGACAAATATCAGCCATGGCTTCGTTTATATTAAACGCCGTATTGTGCGCGGTAAGCGCTCACACTTGCCAGTGTATCTTTTAGCTCACCCTTGTCAGCCAAATAACCAATTAAATCGGTTAAAGTGACAATCGATATAACGGTTGCACTGTAATCGCGTTCAATTTCTTGAATCGCTGACAGCTCGCCTTTGCCTTTCTCTTGACGGTCAAGTGCAATTAAAACACCGGCTAGCGTCGCGCCATTATCATTAATAATGTCCATTGACTCTCGAATTGCGGTGCCGGCGGTGATCACATCATCGACCAACATCACTTTACCAGTTAATTCACTGCCGACTAAGCTGCCGCCTTCGCCATGCTTTTTGGGTTCTTTACGGTTAAAGCAATAAGGCATATCAATATCATGCACTTCACACAACTGTAGTGCTGTAGCGCTCGCAATTGGAATGCCCTTGTATGCTGGGCCAAATAGTAAATTGTAATCAATACCACTTTCGATCAATGCTGCGGCATAAAAACGTCCTAAGCGCGCTAAGTCACGACCGGTATTAAACAAACCAGCATTAAAAAAGTAAGGGCTAGTACGGCCTGATTTTAGGGTGAACTCCCCAAATTTAAGTACGCCACGTTCTAGTGCAAACTCAATAAAATCAATTTGATATTGTTTCATGTTAATTCCTTACTTCAGTGTTTCTAGTTGTTTGATAAATAGATCTTTAATGCCGTTATTAGCCAACGCCAACATTGCTAACAGTTCGTCATGACTAAATGGTTCGCCCTCGGCAGTACCTTGCACTTCAATCATCTTGCCGTTATCGGCCATCACAACATTCATATCTGTTTCTGCAGCTGAGTCTTCTGGGTAATCTAAATCGCAGACAGCTTCGCCTTTATAAATACCAACCGACACAGCGGCAATCATATACTTTAGCGGGTTCTTCTTAATCATTTTCTGTTCAAGCATATGGTTTAATGCATCAACCAGCGCGACACAAGCGCCAGTAATCGACGCGGTGCGGGTACCGCCATCTGCTTGAATAACATCACAATCAATCGTAATCGTGAATTCACCCAAGGCTTCAAGATCAACCGCAGCTCTTAACGAACGGGCAATAAGTCGTTGAATTTCTAGCGTTCGGCCACCCTGCTTACCAGCATTTGCTTCGCGACGCATCCGTGAGTGAGTCGAACGCGGTAGCATGCCATATTCTGCGTTAATCCAACCTTGGCCTTTGCCCTTAAGAAAACGCGGTACGCCAGTTTCAACAGTGGCATTACACAACACTTTAGTACCACCAAACTCAACTAATACCGAACCTTCGGCATGCTCGGTAAAATGGCGAGTAAAGGTAACGCCTCTAACCTCGTCATTGGCTCTGCCGCTAGGGCGGATGTTTGTATCGCTTAACGTTGCTTGTTGGCTCATGGCTGTACCTTTCATTATTAGGGCTGTTCAAATTGCCCGCTATTATAAAGACACTCACCCACATTGGCTATCGACATTGCCCGATCTAACCTGCAAGTTTATACTTGAAGTCAAAATAATATAGGGGAAAAGATATGATCCACAGCATGACCGCATTTGCTCGCCAAGATCTCAACGCCGACTGGGGCAATGCCAGCTGGGAGATCCGTTCGGTCAACCAGCGCTACCTCGAAACCTACATTCGACTGCCAGAGCAATTACGCAGCTTGGAACCTATTTTACGCGAGCGCTTTCGCAAGCGCCTACAACGTGGCAAGGTAGAGTGCAACCTACGTTTTTCTCCCATCAATGAGCAATCATCACTGACTATCAACACTACATTAGCCAATCAAGTTATTGAACAGGCGAACTGGGTGATCAAACAAGCAGGCAGTGGCGTGATAAACCCGTTAGAAATCCTGAACTGGCCCGGTGTGATTGCCGCTCCAGAACAAGACATGGACGCAATAAGTACCGAGTTACTAGCCCAGTTTGATCTAGCTATCGATCACTTTATAAACGCGCGAGCCAGCGAGGGTGACAATCTCAAGACCATGATAGTGACCCGCCTTCACGCTATTAGTGAATTAGTAACCTTGGTGCGGACACAAATGCCAGCGATCATCGACTGGCAACGCCAACGGCTTAACAAAAAATTCGAAGAAGTTCAGGTTCAGATCGATCCCGAGCGTTTAGAACAAGAACTTGTCTTATTGGCACAAAAAGTCGATGTCGCCGAAGAGCTCGACCGACTCGACAGCCACGTCAGCGAAACACAAAAAATAATGGCCAAAGGAGGCGCTTGTGGCAGACGTCTCGATTTTATGATGCAAGAATTTAACCGTGAAGCCAATACGTTAGCGTCAAAATCAATCAATAGCGAAATCACCCAAGCCAGCGTTGAACTTAAAGTTTTGATTGAACAAATGAGAGAGCAGATCCAGAATAACGAATAACGAATAACGAATAACGAATAACGAGCAAGTAAGTGAAGCTTTAATTGTAACCTCATATATAAAAATATTAATAGATATAACCTTTAGCCGTACTCGCTATCGCTGCTAAGGTACAGTGTAAAGTGTTATCACAGACTGGTAATAAACTACACCTCACAGCACATATAGGAGAGTAAAGTGACTGATAACTTAATACCAGACGCACCTAAAGGTGAGTTTGTTTTATTTCAAAGTACTGACGGCAGCACCAAAGTTGAGTGCCGTTTTGAGTCTGATACCTTGTGGCTCACTCAAAATTCAATGAGTGAATTATATAACATCACCCCACAAGCCATCACTCAACATGTGAAGGCGATTTATGAGGAAGAAGAACTTGTACAAAATTCAACTTGTAAGCATTACTTACAAGTTGGTATCGAAGGATCGCGGCAAGTAACTCGCAATAAATTACATTACAGCCTACACATGATTATTGCTGTTGGTTATCGAGTGCGATCCGTACAAGGCACTCAGTTTAGAAAATGGGCCACCAAAGCCATTGAGGAATACTTGGTTAAAGGCTTTATCATAGACGATGAACGACTAAAGCAACCAGATTCAAGTGCCTACTTCGAAGAGTTACTTAATCGTATTCGTGACATTCGTTCTTCTGAGAAAATGTTCTGGCGTAAAGTGTGTGATATCTACGCCACCAGCATCGACTATGATGGTAATGCTCAGCAGAGTATGAATTTCTTCGCTCAAGTACAGAATAAGATGCATTGGGCAGCACATGGTCATACTGCTGCTGAGGTTATATACAACCGAATTGATTCAGATAAGCCACATTTAGGGCTAACTAATTATGCAGGTAAAGAACCAACCCGAAAGGAAGTAATGGTAGGTAAAAATTATTTATTAGCAGAAGAGCTAGATCTATTGAATCGTTTAGTTACCTCTTACCTTGAGTTTGCAGAGCTACAAGCTAGAAAAGGTAAATTAATGAAAATGGCTGACTGGTCAAATAAACTTAATGACTTTCTTAAATTGAGTGACTTTGATGTATTAACGCATGCAGGAAAAATATCAGCGGATCAAGCAAAGAAAAAAGCCAAGCAGCAGTATGATGAATATCGGCGTGTTATCGATCTGCAGCCAACTCAGGTTGATCAAGACTTGGCTGACGCTATTAATAAATTACAAAAAAAGTAGCAGGCTTCGATGATACTGGCAAGGGTCAAGACAAAACCAGTTCTATGCTCAACGATCCTACACTTACCCGTACCGAAGAGGGAGCGAAACCTAATTTACAGTGTACAAAACATTAAGAATATTTCAATTGAATTATTCTTAATGTTTTTCCTCAAAGTAAATTTTCGAGCGCTATTCTGTTATCAATATTACCTAAGCATCACCTTCATTAATGATCAGTGATGTTTAGGTTTAGGCTTAGATTTTACTAGACAGGGACGGCTTTCCTTGTTGATTTTGTGCGGCTAGCACTGGCGGAGACTCTAGAGCTTGCACTTTGTGCTAAATGACTATTATCGGTCAGTTTAAAGAAAGCCACCGTATCGCCTAGCTCCATCGATTTCCCCTGAATTGATTGCGATGCGTTACTGCTTTCTTTTGCCATTACGGCATTTTCTTGAGTCAGTTTGTCCATATTCACAATGGCATTACGCATCTCATCAAGACCGGTGGTTTGTTCGATACTGGCATCAGAAATTTTGTTAATGCCCCCCGAAACATCATCAATTGCGTCATAGATGCTCTGCAATGAAGCGACGGTGGAGTTTACCAAGTTAACGCCGTTATTTACTTGTTTTGAGCTGTCTTCTATCAATGATTTTATATCTTTAGCTGACTGAGCAGAGCGTTGCGCTAAGTTTCTCACTTCCAACGCAACGACGGCAAAACCTCGCCCAGCTTCACCAGCACGTGCAGCTTCGACATTGGCATTGAGCGCAAGAAGATTAGTTTGAAAAGCTATTTGATCAATAACGCTAATAATCTCTGTTACCTTTTGGGAAGACTGTTTAATTTTGATCATTGCCTCACCAGCCTCATTGACCACATCTTTACCTTGGCCTGCAATATCTCGAGTCTCAAGTGATGCCTTACTAGCCTCTTTTGCTTGTTGAGCATTAATCCTAACTGTGGCTGTTAATTGCTCCATTGCAGCTGATGTTTCCTCTAAAGTTGCAGCTTGCGCGCCCGCAGCTTCAGCAAGGCCTTTTGAGTTACTGGCCATTTCGTCTGAGCTTGCATTGACATCTTCTGACACAGATTTTATGGTTCCAACAACTTGAGCAAGTTTTTGTGATGTCGAGTTATAATCATTTTTAAGCTGCAGGAAAACTCCTTCGTACTCAGTATTGATACGGGCAGTGAGATCGCCATTCGATAATGCTTGCAGATTATGGGCTAAATCATCTGCCACATTTTTCATGACATCGGTTAAATCATTAATGCCTACACTCACATCACGGAAGAAACCAGCTTTACCTTCAAGGTTAATACGTTGGCTGAAATCCCCCTTCGTTGCAGTTTGCACAACGTTTGCGACTTCGTGTTCAATCGATACTTCTTCGGTACGATCTTGCCACTCCACCACAATACCTAAGCTCTCACCATCTGCTGCTATCCATGGTGAAGCTATTACCGCAAATGTTAGGTTCCCTATGACTATTTCGGTTCGAAACTCAGAGCTATCTAATGTGAGACGCTGCTTAATAGAGGCTAATGTGTGATGGAAGCTTTGGATCTGCATGCCAAGCAAAGAATCGACACTAAAATTTGATAATTCTTGTTTCAATTCTACTTGGCGCTTGCTCATCAGCTTATAAAGTTGATCGTTGGCATAAACAATGGATAAATTAGGTTCGACAAGCATGACATTGGCCTGACAGACCCGCAGCGCACTCGCTAAGTCTGCGAGTGTTTTCGTTGCTTTGTCAGATTTCACCTTATTAACGGCTGCATCTTTAAATACAACGACGGCTTTAGCCATGTCGCCTATTTCGTCCTTTCTTTGTTGGTCCGGAATATTAACTTGAAGGTCACCTTGAGCAAGGCTTTGCATGATCGAAGTCATTTTCACCAGCGGACTGGCAACGCCTTTTGCAATGAGCCAAGCGACAGTAACCCCTATTAAGAATGCGCTGATAACTAATCCAATAACCAGCATCAAGGTGTTTGTAACCGTGGTGTCATTAGTTAGTATTCGCTGCTTCATTAATATTGATTCGTCAGCTTTAAAAGCTGAGATCAACGCGCGAAACTCATCAAAGTAAACCTTACCTTTAGCTTCACCAACAAGGTGGGCCATATCTTCCATCGATTTTGCGTGACCAATGTTTCTGCGCATCGCGATAGCTGGTTCGGTAATATAGTATATCCAGTTTCCAATATTTTTCTCAATGAGATTGAGCAATTCGACTTGTTTAGGGTTGTTATTTACGGTTTGTTTTAATTGGTTAGTTAACTTAAAAAAATACGTTTTCTGTGCGAGGTAATGGGCCAGAAAGTTTTGTTGTCCTGATAAAAGGTAACCACGCATTCCCGTTTCCATGTCCACTGCAGACGCCAGTATATTGTTTGCCGTCGTTATCACATCATGAGTATTAGTTAGCCACTTGATTGACGACATTGCATTCTTTGGTGTGATTTTGTTAGAACGACTCGCTAACAATTTTTGTTCTCTATCAATAAACTCGCTTATTTGACCACGAAGCTTATCAAAATATCGCTTTCCTTTGGCTTCACCTACAAGTTTGCTCATATCATTCATGGACTTAGCATTACCAATTTCGCTACGTAGCATTATTGCTGGTTCGGTAACCTGTTGTTGCCAAGCCTTGAGGGTCAGCTCTATTTTTTCTAGACGTTTAACTTGTTTAGGATTATCACTTACGATTTTTTTAACTGATTAATTTTTTCATAAGCTGATATTTCACCACTCCTGTAAGGCGTCAAAAAAAACCTTTTACCAGCGAGTAAATAACCTCGCATACCGGTTTCCATATCAACCGCAGAACTAATTATTCCCTCAGCTTTAGAGAGAACTACGTGTGTATGGTTTACCTGCTCATTCGTTGTAACTATCGAGCTAATATTAAAATAACTGACACCACCAAGCAGTAAGATAAAGGCTAGTAAAATACCAGATCCTGTTAATATCTTAGTTCTAGTTTTTAAGTCTTGTAAGAATTCCATTTCTTTGCCCTTCATGAGTAACAGTAGAGTTTTTCTCTTACTGAGTTTATACAACGCGAGTATTCCTATCTCACTAGGTGCCCGCCCAGCACTATCTTAGTTGTTATATCTTGCCACTTTTAATATTGCTGTAAAGCGCAAAAAATTAGCGCCTACCTTCCTAAATTATTTTGGTATATATCATATATTTACTTCATTTAGCCGAGGTTTGGCAATATTTAAGGGGGAACCCGCTTAGTGCTATTTGGTGTTTAAGTCGATTAAGCTATTTTGCATGATGAGGTTCGATTAAAAGTAACATGTCTTGGCAAGTAATGAAGTAAGGACTAATTATTCAAAAATATCACCACATCATTACAGATACAGTTTAAACACACTTTGCATACGTTTTGCATTTGATATATCGTTAATTCAAATAAATTGGTGTCGGACAGCAAATGAAACTTAACTGTGATATGGGTGAAAGCTTTGGTCAGTGGGCCATGGGCTCAGACCAATCGGTAATGCCGTGGATCGATATGGCCAATATTGCCTGTGGCTTCCACGCGTCAGATCCTGATGTCATGGCTCAAACAATTGCGCTGGCGTTAAAACATCAAGTTACTATAGGGGCGCACCCCGGTTATGATGACAAAAAAGGCTTTGGTCGCCGCAGCATGCAATGTTCGTTAGCTGAAATAAAAAATTTAGTGGCCTATCAAATAGGTGCAATGCAAGGCATGTGTGCGCTGCAAGGATCCACCGTTAGTTATGTCAAGCCGCACGGCGCGCTCTACAATGACATGATGGACAACGTCGAGATTTTCTCAGCGATTGTCGATGCCGTGGCGAGCCAACCGTCACGACCGAGCTTGATGATTTTAGCGGCTCCTCAACTGCAAAGCTATCAAGCAATAGCCAACAAGCAAGGCGTCACTTTACTATTTGAAGCTTTTGCTGATCGCGCTTACACGCCCCAAGGCAAACTAGTATCTCGCGGCCAGCCCGGTGCTGTATTACATCAATCCAGTGCAATTATCGAACAAGTAGTCAGACTAGCCCAAACTGGTGAAATCATCGCTAATGATGGTTCGGTACTAACCCTTAAAGTCGATACGGTATGCGTGCATGGCGATAACGCTGAATCGATAGCTTGTATTAAGGCACTAAGATCAGCACTAAAACAGCCATTAAAAGATGCATGATTTTGATGAAAATAATGTGCTAAAAATACGGTTGGCGCAGGTGAGTGAATCGGCAGTTATGGTTACTTTTGGTGACCGGATCGATCTCGAACTACCGCATTATATCGCGCGCTTAAACCAAGCTATAGCACAACAGTTGGGCACTGTAATTACCGATGCTATTCCGTCATACACTTCGTTATTACTTGAGTTCCACCCCTTAAAAATAACCGCCAACAAGCTAATGACCGAAGTTCAGTTAATTGAGCAACAATTAGAAATCAATGCTGACCGACAGTCGGCTCGCACTATTACTCTGCCCGTTTATTATGGCGCACAAACCGGCCCAGATCTTGAGTCGCTCGCCACAATAAATAAGTTATCACCCGCCGAGGTTATCGCAATTCATAGCCAACAGCCTTATAGCGTTTGTGCGATTGGTTTCGCACCGGGTTTTGCTTTTTTAGCCACGGTTGACCCGCGTATTGCCACGCCAAGACACACTAAACCACGCCTGAAGATCCCCGCTGGCAGTGTCGGCATTGCCGATCAGCAAACCGCGGTTTATCCTAGTGCTAGCCCCGGTGGCTGGCAAATTATTGGCAACTGTCCAACCAAGTTGTTTGATCCCTTAGCCGATCCAATTATGCCGTTTTCTGTCGGTGACCAAGTGATGTTCGAGTCGATCGACACCGAGCAATTTAAAGCGCTAGGAGGCAAGTTATGTTTGGACTGGAGGTAGTTAACCCCGGGTTTTTATCACTTATTCAAGATCTAGGGCGTCAAGGTTCCGCCCATTTAGGCCTAAGCGCTGGCGGTCCGTTAGATCTTCATGCCTTTTGTTGGAGCAATAAAATACTGGGCAACCCAGCCCATGCTGCAGGCATCGAGATAACCGTTGGCCAAGCGAAATTTCGGGCATTGCAAGATATTACATTGGCCCTGACTGGCGCAGAGATGCAAGCTACCGTTGATGGCCAACCTCAATATAATTGGCAACGATTCGAGTTAAAACGCGGCCAGTTATTAACTTTAGGGGCTTGCGAGAATGGATTACGTGCTTACTTAGCTATCGCAGGTGGCCTAGATATACCACTGGTATTTAACAGCGCAGCGACAGTTTGCCGTAATCAATTAGGTGGCCTCGCAAGCGAAGATGCGCCATTTGGCTTAGGCAACAAATTACAGCAAGGAGACAAGTTAGTTTTAGCGAAGCTGCCATTGCATAAAATACCGAGAAATTGCCACTGGGTACCACGCAGATTTATTCCTTATTACCCCAATGAACTGACCCTAAATGTGCTGGAGTCGTATCAAAGTGATACTTTTAGCACCGAACAAAAATCGATTTTTTATCAAGGAAATTATGTGGTGACACCACACAGTGACCGCATGGGAATTCGCTTGGCTGGGCCAGTAATTACCAGCGCGCTAACCGGGATTATTTCTGAGGGGATAGCACCGGGCTCTATTCAAATTCCACCCGATGGTCAGCCAATCATCTTGCTCAACGATCGTCAGACCTTAGGCGGTTACCCCAAACTTGGCTGCATAAGCCGTCGCGACCAATCTCGGATAGCACAAGCTCGCCCTGGCACCGTATTACGATTTCGCTGGGCTAACTTTACAGATCACACCAAAGAATGGTGTCAGTTTATGCAATTTTTTAAGTTGTGATAATAAGTTAAATCTTAAACTGTGCGACAAGGTAACGCAAATTGCCACCCAATGAGGCTAAGTCTAACGCTGCTGCAGCCGTTTGCTTCGAGCCATCTGCACATTCATTGGCAGCATCTGAAATAGACAATACATTCTTATTAATATCAATAGTCGTTGCGCGCTGCTCTTCTACTGCCGCCGCTATTTGACGATTCATGTTATTAATTAGCTCGATTGATTGCGATACAGCGGCAAAACGTTCGCTTGCCACTTGAGCCTGCTCAACCACCCCCAGAGTAGATTGCTGGCTTTGTTCCATTACCGCAACCGCCTTGGTCGAGCTGGCTTTTAATTTATCGATTACATCACTAATTTCGGTGGTGGAATGCTGAGTTCGGCTGGCCAATGCACGTACTTCATCGGCAACTACCGCAAAACCACGACCTTGCTCACCGGCTCTGGCTGCTTCTATTGCCGCATTAAGCGCCAATAGATTAGTTTGTTCTGCGACGCCTTTAATCACATCTAATACCGCAATGATTTGGCCACTGTGTTGCTCAAAATCGTTAATCACCGCTGTTGCACTGTTAATCTGGTGAGCCAGATGATTAACCGAATCCACGGTTGATTTCATTAAGTTGTAACCATCCGTTGATTGCTGGTTAGCTTCTTCAACGGCCATTACCGTATTGCCAATATGGCTGGCAACTTCTTCTATCGCACAGGTCATTTGTTCCATCGCTGTTGCGACCATTGCGGTTTGACCTTGCTGAGCATCAATTAAGACACTATTTTGATTGGTGCTAACTGACGCCTGCTCTGCCGTTGTAGCAATTTGCACCGAGTTGTCGGCGACATCTTTAATGCCACCGTGAAACTTACTTAGCATTGCGTTTAGGGCATTTGATGCTTCGCCAATCTCGTCGCCAGTGTTGATGGTAAAGCGATGGGTCAGATCTGACTGTTGCTCAACTTTCGTAATATCGGTACTTAGACTGATGATCGGTCGGCTAATTTTATTGGCAAATAACAAGCCGGCGAACAAACCTAAAACTATTAAAATAAACCCTGCCAACACTGCCGAAACTTGTATAGCTAAGGTCATTGCATTTGCACTGGCAAAAGCTTCACTGGTATCAATCTCTGCCAAAATAGCCCAGTTTAGACCTTTAAATTCTATGGGGGCATAAGCAGACAGCACCGAAACACCGCGATAGTCATCAACCATCTCAATTCCCGACAAACCGCTCAGCGCACTGGTTGCCGAAGACGTATTAACTGGCTGTAAACCAATGCCACTATTTTTAGCTTCGATGGTGCCAACAATGCTAGAGCTAACGCCACCAGCTTTAAGCGCAGCAAGATAAGCCGGCAAATCTTCTTGTAAAAAACGACTTTGCGATCGCAATGTTTTGTCACGGCCAATCAGGTAAGTTTCGCCCGATGTGCCAAGTCCCGACTCTTGCCAATGGCCATCTTGGTTCATTATTTTATTGATCTGACCAATCGGCATTTGGAAAATTAACACGCCAATTTTTTCACCTTGATCAAAAATTGGTGTCGCGATAAAAGCGGCAGCATCTTGATAAGACGGCTGATAACTAGCAAAGTCACTAATCACCGTTTCGCCGGGCGTAGTAACTTGCAGCGCTTGTTGATAGATCTTACCAATACTAGAATCAGCAAAAGTACCTGTGGTTAATGAAGTAGAGTAGTCTAATTCCTTAAACACCGAATACACGATATTACCACTGGCACTATCGACTAAAAAAATGTCGTAATATTCAAATTCAGCGAGGTAATTACTGATAATTGGGTGATAAAGCTGATGGCTGCGGTCGTAATCAGTGCCGTTGCCTAAGGAACTCATTTGGTCTTTTTGGCCCAATGGATTAGGGTTTTTCTCGATCATCTGATGCTGCAGCAGCAAAGAGGTATCTGACAAATTACCTATCCATTGCTCGACCGCGGCGTTATTACCTTGATTACGAGTTTGATATTGCTGATTAAACTCTTGCTGATAATAACGACTTAAGTCTTCCCGAGCTAAGTCTGGCGAGATTGTAACCTGTGCCGTATAGTCATTATACGCCCAGGTAAAAGATTTCATCGCATCACAATCATGGTGTTTTGAGCAAATGTACGAACCTGCTTATCGATATTACCTAAATAGTCCTCGATCCGACCTTTAGTAATATCGCGCACTGCCAGCAGCCGCTCGTTAGTTGCCACTTCCATGGCTTGATAGGCACTAGTAGAGGATTGATAACCAATAATAAACGAAGAGATAATAACAGGGATGGCAACTAACAACGCAGAGCCAATTAAAATTTTACTTTTCAACTTCATGATGAATCCTTTCACCTCTAGTTAGCACACCGTGCAATAAATATACGTTACGGACTTTGCCACTTATATACCAGCAATAATTACTGTTTCTAAATCCTTAAGTAGCACCTTAATATCATTATCTATGTAACCAACTGATTTATTGACACTATCTGAGTTATGGATAATAGTTTTGTAAATCATTGAAGCACCAACGATAAACTCCAGTGACGACATTTTAGTGGATATCACAAGTTCTCTGCTCCAAGCAGAACTTAAGTGCCATTATCCATGCAAGCAAGGCGTTTTAGCCAAAAAAAACGGCCCCATTATGGTAATGCCGTTCATTTAAGGTGAACGGCATTTTTTCGTTTAATAGGATACCTATCTTTTGAACACTTCAAAGCCCGTGGATACCATCTTTCCCGCCTAC
>Ga0209292_1003247_pt1 | contig 17995 bp, 14 predicted proteins | sample GOMGulsemesocosm_2_FD_184634 | JGI IMG/M metagenome (GOLD analysis project Ga0209292, IMG submission 184634) | Methane-oxidizing microbial communities from mesocosms in the Gulf of Mexico - GOM9C Gulf of Mexico (SPAdes) (version 2) | ecosystem: Environmental > Aquatic > Marine > Cold seeps... | reverse complement strand
ACCACCTAAATCAAATATAATTGCATTAAATTTCAAATTCATGTGCTAAAAGTATCAATTTTATTTTGAAATAAAGAAATAAAGGAATACATTTGCACGCGCTTAAGCTTGTCTTAAGCCTAGGAGTTTAACTCCGGTCCTATAGCTCAGTTGGTTAGAGCACCTGACTCATAATCAGGTGGTCCAAGGTTCGAGTCCTTGTGGGACCACTAGGGGAACTTGTAAAAGTTCCCCTTTTCTTTTAAACTTAGTAGTTTACCTTTGTTTTTGAAGTTTACAAAAGTTAACGCACAGTTTGGAAAAGTAGCATTTGTGCTACCAGTGTGATACTGGGGTGTGATACCCATTCTAAATTATGTGTTTTTTGTGAAATTTTTTAAAACAAATTCAAATGAACACTAAATTTATTTTCAATAGAAAATCAAAACTAAATCAGAACGGTACAGCTTTAATCCAATTACAAATTAATGGTACTCGTATTCATAGACCAATAAAATCAACAGGAATTTATATTGAACCTGAATATTGGGATGAAAAAAGAACAAAAATCAAAAAGAAACATCCTAACTCCGATTTTTTCAATAACCAACTCAGTATTTTTCAAAACAAATGGAATGATTTTCTTTTATCTGAAACTTTTAAGCCTGGAGGAATAAACTGGGAGAAAATTAAAAACATAAAGGATATCGATAAAATAGGACTAGAACAATCGAAAGGAATTTGTTTTATCAATTTTTTTGAAAATGTTGTAATGAAAGAATGTAACAAAGCATTTACCGTGGGAACCAAAGCAAGTTATAATCAAACCTTAAATAAATTAAACCTCTATACCAATAGTAAACCTTTCCCAATAAACTCAATAAATTACGACTTTTGTACAAAGTTCATGAACTTTCTATTAGATGAATGCGAGTTAAATACAACCACTAGAGAAAAACATTTTAAAAACATAAAAAAGGCTTTAAACGAAGCAATTAAAAGGAATTTGTATGATATTCTAGTGAATCCATTTGATAAAGGTTTTAAATTTAAAGCAGGCAAAACAGAACCTAAAGCACTAACTACGTCCGAAGTTAAACAGATTGAAGATTTAGACGTAACTTATTCTGATACATTGCAAAAAACTAAAGATATGTTTTTGTTCAGCTGCTATACCTCTATTAGATATTGTGACCTGGTTAAATTATCATTTGAAAACTTTATTGAAGAAAATAATGAAGTAAGGATCAAATATATTCAGCAAAAAACTGATGTTCCAGTATCTTTTAAATTATCTAGTTTATTTAAAACTGAAAACGGAGACAGTAAGCCAGTTGAAATTTATAAACGCTATGCAGAACTAAATAAAAAAGGCAAACATGCTCCTACTGGTATTGTTACTTTTTTTGGTTGGACTAATCAAACTTATAATAAAAACCTTAAAGAAATTGGACGTAAAATAAATGTGAGTGAAGTATTAACTGCACATGTTGGTAGATACACGGCAATAACAAATTTACTTAATTCTACAGCTCTAAAAGTTGAACAAGTACAAACCATTGCAGGACATAAAAACTATGCTACTACTCTAGGCTATTACAAACAAACGGAAAATGATTTAAACAATGCACTTGAAAAAGTAGATTGGATAGATCCAACACAGTAATTCATAACTTTACTACAGAAACTTCAAGCCCGCTCATTAAATTGATTGGTTTTTTTATATTTAGAGCTATGCAAAAATGTTTTAACAAAAAGGACAACGTAAATAATAAAATCACCGCTATTTATAGTCCTGATTTAAATCTAATTGAGGAAAATAGAAATTTTGACCCTGAAAGAAAATATTCAATTTTAACTAGACTAAAGGAATTATCTCACAATAGATATGCAATTGCTCGAAAACACCTGCCAAAAGCTTTAGGTGTATCTAAAAGTACATTTGACAAATGGATATACCTTAAATATAACCAACCAAATCAGATACCTTTAGACAAAATAGCAGCAATAGCTAACTTTTTTGACATTAGAATTGAAAGTTTAATGAATGAACCTATTAGAGTACTAGATAATAAAACTTTGAAATATTTATCTGAAGAAAAACTAAAACGAGACTTTGGAATAATCTAAGCTATTTTTTCTGTAAAAGTTCAATAGCTAATTCTTGGGTTTTTACAAGTTTTTCAAGTGTTTGAATTTTATCAATTTGATTTTTATATTTTTCAACTTCAAAGTTCAATTTTTCATTAATCTCTCTTACAGCATCATATTTATTAAATAAATTATCTTCTTCAGAAAGACTGTCGTTTATTATAATACTTGTCCTATGCAACTCAGCAAAACTAATGTCAAATGATTCGCAAACTTTAACATAAAAAGACACTTTCATGTCGTTTCCTTTTAAAATTCTACTAATATTTTGTTGTGTCGTAGAAAATTTTGTTGCGATTTCCTTATGTGTAATCCCTCTATTTTTAAGGGCATCAACAAGGTTTTGTATCATATTAATTCTATCCATAAAGTAAAAAACTATTCAATAGTGTTGTTTAAGTTGATTTTTAACAATACTTTTGTTGTGTTGAAACAATAAAAGTATTGTTTTAATAAGTAAACTTCAAATCAAAGATAGATTATTAATTAAAAAAACAAGTAAAATGAGTGAACAAAAAACAGTATTAACAAGAAAACAAGTATCAGAAATGACAGGTATTGGTATAACAACAATTTTAAGATTAACCAAAAAAGGGGAATTAGAATGTTTTAGAGCTACCTACCCTAGAGGTAGAACTTTATATTATAAATCTGATATATTAGAATTTATGGAAAAGCAAAGAGCAAAGCAAAAAGCACAAGTAGAAACTAATAAATAAAAATTATGAATTTAGCAACAGTTGAACTTACTAAAAATAAAATCGTTGACGCTAAAACAATTGAGCGTTTAACTAACCTTTTTAAAACTAAAGACGATTACTTTAAACACTTAAATTCATTAAAAAAAACAAGACTAGGTTTACTTAAAATAATGGAGTTAAACCCACAAACAGAGTTATTGATAAGATCGCAATTTGATTCAATTAATAATTTAATTGATGTAATTCTAAATGATGACATAAAAGAACAAAAAAAAGGGTAGCCACCACGCCACCCATTTGCTTAAAATAATTGACTTTTAAAACACAACTAATAAAAATCAACTGGTACAAAGATAAACAAAGCCTTTGTACCAGTCAAATTAAACACAACAAACTATAATGAATACAATTGTTAAGCAAATTGTATTTAAATAGTAACCTAATTTAAAAGACGTATGAAATTAAATACTAACTCCGAAAAACACGCAGAACTATATAAAAACGGTTTTTTATTTGACCCTGATACACAAATAATTTATACAGACAGAAAGAACCCTACTCCACCAAAAAGTTATGAAAATTGGGAAATTGAACAGTATGATTTTTCAAACTATTCAAAAGAAAGATTAGCACAATTAGGAATAGACCAGGATGCAAATAAAATTGAATTATTTGGAGGTGTAAACGAACAGCCAACTGCAAGAATAACACAACGAGTGTTTGACATCAATAAGTTTGGAGACATTCAGATTTTACAATACGGTTTAGATAGAAAATGCCATACTTACTACGAAAAAAGCGCAACTTCAACTAGTGCTATAAACAAAGAGATTTACAACGTACAAACGCGATTACACCCTATGCACGAACATATAGCAGTTGGTAAATATGATTTTACACACGCTAAAAATGTACCGTTTTGGCATAAACATTTAATAGAACAATTTGAAGATGAGAAAGAAGTTGATACTTTAACAATTACAGAGGGACAGATCAAGGCCTTTAAAGCTTCAATGGACGGATTAAATTGTGTTGGTTTAACATCAATCTCACATTTTAAAAATAAAGAAACTGGAACAATTCACACCGAAATTGTTGAATTTATAAAAAAATGCAAAGTTAAAAACGTACATATACTTTGGGATGGAGATTGTAGAGACATAAGTACAAAAGCAATAGCTGAAATTGAAAACTTAAGTAAGAGACCTAACAATTTTTACAAATTTGCGAGTACCATAAGAGAAATGTTACAAGAATTTTTTCCCCCAAAGCGTTTAAATATTTTTTTTGTTACTATTAAAACAGCCGAAATAAACGGAAACCCTAAAGGAATAGATGATTTATTAATTGATTACGGTAATCAGAAAAACGAAATCAAAAAAGATTACGGAAACATTAGTGAAATGCCTTGTAAATACTTTCACTGGATAAACATTACCACTGAAAACGGTGTAAAAAATATGCGTAAATGGTTTAAGTTAGATTACGTTAAATCATTCTATCAATTTCACATAGACAAAATTGGTACAGCTGACTTTGTTTATTACGGTACCACATACAGAATTGAAAAAGATGAACCTTATAAAAAAATAGATGCTAACATAAAGAATTACAAACGTATTGGAACGGAATATTATAAACTAATAAAAGAACCTGTTCCTGTTGGTGTAAATGACGAGTTTACAACCGAAGTAGTTTTAAATCAATGGAAACAAGCAACAATAATTCAAGATCACGGCAAAGACGCTATAAAACACATTGAATGTTTTGAAGGATTTACAAATTTACCCAGCCATATCAATTTTCAACCCCATGTAGCAAATCATTGGAATTTATATTATGATGTAAAGCATATTGTTGAAAAGGGAAGTTTTGACACCATAGAATTGTTATTAAAGCATCTATATAAAGACCAATACACAATGGTTTTAGACTATATTACTCTTTTATACCGAGAGCCCAAAAGAAAACTACCTGTTATGTGTTTAGTTTCAAAACAACAAGGTACTGGTAAATCAACCTTTGTCTATTTAATGAAGTTAATATTTAAGCAGAATATGATGGGAATATCTAACAATGACCTCACTGGTGATTTTAATTCTCACTGGTCATCAAAACTAATTGTAGCATCTGAGGAAACTATGTTAGAAAAAAAAGAAGCCTATGAAAAAATAAAGAATTTATCTACTGCTAAGAATATACCCAGAAATGAAAAAAACAAATCTGCAAAAGAGATTCCTAATAATTTACATTTCATATTCTGCTCCAATCATGAGGACGACTTTATTAGAATAAACGATACAGATAGTAGACTATGGATAGTAAAGGTTGACAAAATTACAAAATCAATTAAAAAATTTGATGAGAAACTTGAAAATGATATACCTGCATTTATTGAGTTTATACAAAATAGAGAGATAGTATATAAATCTAATAATGAACGGTTATTTTTTGCACCTAAAGACTTTCAAACTGACGCCTTTAGAAATGTTGTTAAACATTCAGAACCACAACTAATAAAAGATTTACGAATTAAGTTAGAAGATAATTTTTTAAATACAAATCAAACTGAAATTTATATAGACGCTTCAGCCTTAAAAATATGTTTTGGAATAAGATCAACTGATGGACTTTCCTACATACGAAAAACAGTAAAAGAACACTTACACAAAGGAGAATTAACCAAAAGTAAACGGTTTACATTAAAATATATAACTCCAATGGGCACAATTGAGGAATATAAAAAATCAGGTAGATGTTTTCATTTTAAACGTGAGGATTTTGTGAAAGAGAAAAAAGAAGTACAAATGGAACAACAAACTGTTGACCCTAATCAAACATCAATACATGATTATGAAAATGTTTAATTAAATACAGAAAAAGAAACGTGGTAAAATCATTAGCTTTGAGTATGGCATATTCTGCGATACTGAGTAATTAAAACTTATAAAGTATAAAAGGATGGCGCACTCTATATGCGCCCTCCTTTTTTTTGCTCCTACATTTATGGTAAAAGCGTTTAACTATCCAATAATTTAGAATTTAACACTTAAGAAGAAGAAGAGAATAATAAATTATTTAATAATTCTTATTAAAAGTTAATATAAAAGATGTTACAATTGTTACAACATTAAAAAAACCTTTATAAATAAAGGGTTAAAAGGTGTAACAAACTTGTAACAAAACTGTAACAAAGCATTTTTAATTTGTCACAGTTTTATTATATGATTTGTATTTGAAGAATGTAACAAACTTGCAACAACAATTTGTTACACCCTTAACCTCTTACTATACTACGTTACAAGCACATTGTAACAATGTAACAAACACTAAACTACTACTAAAGTTTATTTAAAATTATTACCTATATAAATAAAACAAAGAGCAAATTAAAATAGACTTTTAGAATTAACCCTATTCTTAATCTAAAACACAAAATTAATGTTAAGGGTTGTTATAGATATTTTACTTTAGATTGACCCTACCATCATACAAATCGTAATATTTATTAATTACTTATGGTTACATTTGAGTACATAGCGCAACCATAATGTAAACTTTTGTCATCATGCGATTACAAACACTTTCTTAATTCAACAATTATTGATTCCCTTGGTTACAACTGTTTGCATGTGAATACAAAACGCAACCATTCTGTAAACTTTTGTCATCACGCGATTACACACACTTTTTCAATTCACATATTCATAATCTCCTTTGGTTACAGCTGTTTGCATCTGAATACAAAATGTAACCATACTGTAAACTTTTGTCATCATACGATTACAAACACTTTTTTAATTCATCAATTCTAGAACCCCTTTGATTACAGATGTTTGCATCTGAATACAAAATGTAACCATACTGTAAACTTTTGTCATCATACGATTACAAACACTTTCTTAATTCAACAATTCTTGATTTCCTTTGATTACAGCTGTTTGCATCTGAATACAAAATGTAACCATACTGTAAACTTTTGTAATCAAGCCATTACAAACACTTTTCAATTCACACATTCATAATTCCCTATGATTAATCCGATTGGTTCTGTCGCATCTAAAAACCATACATATACTCAATATGATGTGCTATTTTCGAGCGGGGCCTTATCCCGAACAAATATTAAAATACTATTAATCAGCATACTTCTTAATAATGGATGAAAGTTGAAAGTTGAAATTATCCATATAAGAAGCATCTACTTTATCATCGGTCACATTTTTTAGTAGTGACAACAATGAACTTAAATCTTGAAGTATTTCTGTGCCTCTCTCACGGAATTGACTTGTAGAAACATTATCAATCAATAACCAGATTAAATAAAAATCTTGTAACGACCTTCTAAAAGTCTTGCTCAATTTAACATTCAAGAACGAATTAATTTCCTCTTTTCTTGATTGAGAACCGAACAAATCACCAAAGTTTGAAATCAAAGTATTAGTTTTTTCGATTGTATTAAGAAATTCTTCCTTTTCAAATGCATTATTATCAAGATTGATTAGAAAGTCATTAAGTCCTTTTTTGTATTTAATACGACATGTAATCTTATCTTGTCTCTGAAAAAATCCAACTACCTCATTTATATCATCTGAACTTAAATTAATAAATGAAATATATGACAATATTATTATCATTTCTTCATTTAGCATCCTATCGACTTTTCCGTTTGTTTCTCTGAGAAAAAACCATGGCTTATGATTAGGGTCAGATGTGATTTGTTTAATTTTTTTAATTATATCTACATTTACTATAGAATTCCACATTTCAAAAGAATTGTTTTTTATAGGATAAGGCTTGTAATTAAGTCTTATAAACAAATCAATTGGATCAAAAGTCGCATTAACCCTTTCTTCAATAATTATTAAATCAACAACGAAATCATAAATTTTATCTTTCTCATCAAATGATAAGTCATTAAAATTTGACCCATCCAAATCTGTTAGAATTTTTAACCCTTTCAGTTTAAAATTATTATTTTTAGAGTATGTTAGTTCATTTTCTTCATTCATGAATTGGCTACCCATAAATCCTAAAATAGCTAATATTCTTTGTTGACCGTCAACAACCTCCTTAACATTATCTACAGTTTTAAAAATAAAAATAGGCGGTAAGTTTATTCCAAGAAGAATACTTTCAATAATAGAAGAAGCCTTCAGTATATTAATTTTTTCTTGTCGTTGATAAGATGGTCGAAGACAATATTTATTAGATTTTAAATCATTTTGTAATTCTTCAATTGGAGTTGATATTGGATTAGGCTTGTTCAGTCTTAAGTTTGAAAGCTCTTCAATAGACTGAGCAGCATCTACTTCAGTTTGTTTTAATTCATTAAGTTTGGCTTTGAATTTCTCGTCCCTTATATATGTAGAAAAATCAAATTTTGTTATCTTACTAAAAAACCTTGCCGTATCATTAAATCGATTGAGAATATTACGATAGTGGTGACTACTTTCTTCAGTGTAATTACTTAAATTTTCACTATAGTATTTAATAAAAATGTTAGAGTTAATTGTGAAATCCACACCTTCTTTATTTAAAATAGAAATAGCCCAAAGAATGCATTCATAAATTAATTTATTTCGAAGTGAACTGTTCAATTTCATCTCACCATATAGCGCAAGAACAGTTTTAAGTAACTTTAAAAAGTTCTTAAATTCATATTCAACATCGTCAGTATTATTTTGAGCAAAATCATAAAGTAATTCTAGTATTTCAGTTCTCTTTCCTGCCGCATAAGTTGAAATAGGAAAACTATTTAGTATTCTATACCTTCTAATAAAATCGACATTTTTTGTAATTAAACCAATATTGGATGTCTCATTATTAATTTTTTGCAATGGAAAAAAGCACTGATTGAAATCAACCAAGAACTCATAATCTCTTTTCAATTCATCCTTAAATAAATCTGAAAATTTATCTTCATCATATTTAGCATTATCTAGTTCTGCTCTGTTTAAAGGTGTTATCCCAGTGTTATATCTTCTAAAAATTTCTTTTTTTATTCGGTCTAAAGTCTCATCCGTAATATTAGGTTGATTAACTATTTCAAATTCATATATTCTTATGTTTGAATCAAGAAAAATATCTTTATTTTTATCCGATAATTTATTAAATGACATCTTATCAAGAATTTGTAATTCTTTTAATCCATTTCTTTTTAATTTAATATCATCTTCTTTAAACCGTTTTAAAGTTTCAAATCTTTGTCTCCCATCGATTACTTCAATAGTCTTTCCAGTTCTAAAAAGAATTAATGGTGGAATTTCAGTACCTAAAATTACACTTTCAATAAAAAAAGTTTGTTTAGCATTATCCCATACATAGTTTCTTTGATAATAAGGACTATAGTCTATTCTTCTTAGGTTTCGTTCACTAAGAAGTGTCTTAACGGACATACTTCTAGTATTTAACCTCAATGAATTCTTAAAAATATTTTTAAATAGATTTGTATTTGACATATTGTTAGATGTTATCGCAATTCAATTTTAATTGAAGATTTGTTTTAATTTTAAAACCAAATGTTTTTTTAACATCGGTATTGGTAATATATTTCTCTATCGTAATTTTACTTGTGTCCATGTAAGGTTGTAAAATTAGGTGTTCAACTATTATGTGAAGTAGTAATTTTTGAAAACTATTTTCATCCATTCTGATATTATTCTTTGATATATCTTTATCACAAATAATTCTAAACTCTGTGTTTTCTAAATGGTAAATTCCAACAAAGCATTTAAACTCATCATACCGTTCAACCACATCATTAAAATCGTAGTCAATATCATAGGAATCATTCAAATTATTAATTAAAAATTCTTTTACAAAATGGTTGAAGTGAATTAAATTTACACTCTCTAAATCATTAAAGAATTTGAAATTAGGCATATTAAATATAGGAGTGTGCTTAAGTAAGTTATATTTCAAAATAATTGTTCTAGCTTTTTTACCATATTCAGTGTGTGAGTTATAGTAAAGAATTAGTTGCTCGAAGTCTGTTAATTGAGAACGTAATATTTTTGCATAAAAGATTTTCTCATCTTCTTCAAGATTTTTATTTGAATCGATAATTTTCAATATTCGATAGAACAATTTAAAAAAGTGTGATAATTCTTCACGGTTACTTTCAAATAAGTTCTTATATGCTTCAACCATTTTGTTGTGAAAAATAATTGGGTCATTATCAATTGAAAATGAAATGCTAAAATCGTTATATAAATTGACGAAGAAGTCAGTTTTCTTTTTGTTTAATTTATCCTTTACAGAAATATAGACGTTTAATAATGAATAAAAGTTAGATTCAAATTGTTGTATTAAAAGGGTTTTGGTCTGTTGCTCATAAATTTTCCTACTATTAACCAACTCTTCCGTTTGGGCTTGAAATTGAATAACTTGATTATTTAGAGCATCTACTTGAGTAGCTAACGTTTTTCTATTTGTTTTAAAATCTTTTCTTTGTTCAACAAGTGCTTTATAAAATAATAATACACCAGCTAATGCCCAAATAGACCCAACAACTCCTCCAATAAAATCTCCAAAATGACCAAATTTTTCTGAATTAATCTTTTTAGAAACGTCAATATTTATATCTAACCAAAGGAAAAGGAACAAAATAGTTAGGATAATAGTAAATCCAATAAAAACAATTAATAAACTAGTGGATTCTTTTCTAAATGTTCTATATATTTTCACAATAGTTGTCTTTGTCTTGTTCATAGAGTATGTAAATTATAATTTTCGTATAACACTTATTGTAAAGTTAAGAATATCATTGAATTTTTTTTAAAAAATATTTATTTCAATGCCAATTTCTCTGAATTTGGAACTACATAAGGGGAGTTAACTAATTTTGATAGAATTTCAATTTGAAGTATGGGATTAGTAGTTTTTTTTGTTATTTGCTAAAGTATATGGTGATCTGTGTTGGGATAATACACCCATTTTTATATAAACATTCATAGGTTAAATATAAAATGTATTCTCTTTTCCTAACTTACAATAAAAGACATCAACAAGTATTGTAATTATACAGTAACTTATTTTAGTAAACCCAATAAATTATTTTTCCAAATTATAAAACCATCTTGGCTACTTTTATTTTTTGATGAATGAGTAATAATATTAAAATTTAACTCCGAATCTAAATTATCGTTTTTAACTCCTCCTTTATATTTCTTTCGACCAATTTCACCAATCAAACAAATTGTTTCTTCTATACGATTAATTTCCTCTTCAAAATCACTTCCAGTATCTAAACTCCATAGATATGTAGCGTGTGAATTAAGTAATTCCCAACAATAATGATTTTTAATCTCTCCCATAATAGTAAACAAAAAACCAAAATTCGGATTGTAAGAAAACTTAATTTCTGACTTGCTAGTCTGTTTAAATCCAGATAAAAACTCTAATTGCTTTCTATTTCGAATGGATGGATTCTGAATTAAGGTATTAATAATATCACTCTCTGATAAATCAAAAATATTTGAATTATCTTTATCATTAATCTCTCTAAAAATATCCTCAATAGTAAACAATCGCTTTTCTTCATCTACATTAGAAGTGAGCTTAGGAATGTCAAATATTTGTTGTTGTTTTATCTCATCTATCATTCCAGAGTTTATTCTGTCTATATCTTTAGACTTAACCTCTATAATCTCATATTCATTTCCCGTAATATCAATTACCCCTTCAATCGTGTACTGTTTATTTTTAAAAATCTTTGGAAAATAGAATTTCACCAAATCAAACTCCTTCTTTATTTCCTCATTACCAATTTCTAAAATTACCTTTTCTTCAATTTGACTTACTTTTTTACTAACTCTAATTTTCCCATCCAAGAATGTAGTATCTTTAAAGTAAACCTTTACTTTAAAATCTATTCTTTCAAAAAAATCTTCCAATTCTTCTGAATCATATGCATATTCATAACTTTCTTCAATCCAATGTCTTCCTCCAGTTTCCATGTTGGTAACATCCTCTTTTGAGTCCTCAAAACGAACATCATTTGATAGCGTTTCTTCTTTTCTTTTATTTTCATTGTATACTCCAAGTACAATATCATTAAATGCACTAGGTTGACAATTTGAAAATATTTTCTCAAGATGATGATATATGGGTAAATGAAAGTTTATCTTTTGAAGCTTCCTTTGACTAACTTGATTGTTGAAATTCTTAATCTTATCAGAATAATAGTCAATAATTTCAATTTCGAGTATAACTGTTAATTTAAAAATTGATAGAATTTCAACCTCCCAATAATAATCGTTATTCGTTTTAACATTAAAAGTTTGCCATGGTAAGTTAGTATCTGAAAATGAAATTTTATCCTCTTTAGTATAAAAAATATCATTACCTGAAATCTTTAATATCATTCTGCTTTTATTCATAGGGTTATTTTTTAGCTTGAATTTATAAAAAATAATTCATTTTTGACATAATCGAACTATTATTTCACCACCACTCTTACCTAAATCAAGAAAAAAAATTAAAATCATTGATTATGGTTCTGTGAGCAATCGATTATTATTGTAATCAAAGGTTAACTTGTTAGTAACTGAAGCTAATTTATTAAGGCTCTTTATAATTTCTATTGCATTTTTAATATAAAAATTATTTGAATACCATCTTTGACATGATAAAAAACTATTAATAATTATAGTTCTTTTCAACTACATTATTGTTGTATTATTAATAAAAACTACAACGCTTTAAATGTTGTAACCATTCCTAATATTTACATATAAACACAAAAAAGATTACCTTTGATAAGACACAAGATTTAAATTGTTTTTTTACTGACTTCTTGAAAATAAGTTCTAAACTTATATTGAATATGTCAAACAAGATAATATTGAATCAATTACAAATCTATTTTATAAAATGACAATTACACCTGAAACACATAAAATATTATTAGAGATTTTTGAAAATAAACTTATTAGAGGTTGGGATGATCAAACTATATTTACAGAAATATCTGAAACATACTTAGATAACGAAGAAGATGGTGTAAACGCATTAGCTGACAATTTTGAATACTTAATACAACTAATACGCGAAGATTTTCTAACAAACTACGAACCTAAAGAAACTGTTCGAATTGAATATTATTTTGGAACCTATATTTATTGGCTTTACCTTGTAACTGAAAGAGTACACACTGTATTAGATTTTATCAATCCTGATGGAAAATTTAAAATAATAAATGACTTTAAATATAAAAATTTTGAAACATTAAAAGAAATAAAAAATTGGTGTATTTTTTTAAAACATCCTAAAGAATTTATTTTTTCACATTTGAATAGTTATTCAATGGAAACTGACACTGATACTCTTGAATTATACAAAGACACATCCTTCTTTACACTTATAGATAAAACCTATATTGAAAAAAATTACACAAAGAATAGTAAAAAACTCCCTGGACTTGAGAACAACCAAGGTGTTGTAATTGTTCTTCCTGAATTAGAAGACTTAACAAAAAGATTTTGTGATGAATTAATTATCTTTAAAGATTTCCTTATAAAAAACGATATTATCGCTGATTTTTTGAAAGACAAAACGAATATAGAAAATTATTATAATCAAGAACAAGATTAATTAAAACATGATATCACCTACTTCAATATTACCAAAAGAAGAATAAATAACCTAAACTGTATTAAAACGTAGCATGATTAAACGTTACTTACCATTAAAATAAAATATGAGACCACCAAGATGGCATAGAGATGAAATTATACTTGCATTGGATTTATATCGCACTATAGAACCAAAAGAAATGGATAATAAGAATCCTAAAGTAATTGAATTATCTGAATTTTTAAATAGACTTCCAATCCATATAGAAAGAATGGAAAATCAGAAATTTAGAAACCCAAATGGAGTTGGATTAAAGCTTAGTAATTTCAAAGCTATCGACCCTGAATTTGAAGGGAAAGGAATGTCTCGTTACAGTAAAAGAGATAAAGAAGTGTTCTTTGAATTTGAGGGAAAAAATGGAGAACTTAAATCTATTGCTAACCAAATAAAAAAAACAATATCGAATAAAAAAATAAATCAAAAACTTTATCAAATTCCAGACGAAGATGATGATAAAGTTCATTCTGTTAAGGAAGGAAAAGTAATATATAAACTTCATAAACTGAGAGAACGTGACAATAAAATAAATCAAAAAAAGAAGGCTCTATATTTTGAACAGAATGGAAAACTTGATTGTGAAGTTTGCGAATTTGACTTTTATGAAACTTATGGAGATTTAGGGAAAGGATTTATTGAAGCACATCATAGAGTTCCTTTATCCGAAATAGATGGAGAGACAACAACGAAATTAAAAGACTTAGCTCTTGTCTGTCCGAATTGTCATAAAATGCTACATAAAGCAATTGACACATTAAGTATTAATCAATTAAAAAAGAGAATAAAACGGAAATAAAAAACGTGTATAAAGCAAATCTAATAAGTACTAAACCAAAAGTTCTGTACTTATTTACAAAGATCTCCGAATTTTTAAATTTAAAAACAAAATGTAAAATGTGGCTAAGTGCTAATCAGAAAATTAGAACTTTTAACACGCTACGCTTCTTACACCAGACGGTTAGTGATACGTTCCTTTTCAATAATAACATCACGATTCTGTCGCATTTATTAATTACATACTAAAATATACAATGAATTTTTAGGATATAATTAAAATTATCTGGATAACAAGTCTTAATGTGATACTCAAAAAGTTATTCAATAAAAAATAAATTCATAGTTTCATACGTTTTCAACTGCATTCTCGGGGAATCCAAATATTCATAATTCATTTAAACAACTCCTATTAATCCATCCTGAAAATGTAACAGAAAATCACTATATTTACAGACAAAATGCGACTATGTTGCGCATCTAGTAACTATTTAGGTTATTATGCGTAATGACGAACTATATAAATATTATTGAATATGCTTGACAGATTTCCTGGCTTTTTAGGATACGGAGGAATAATTGCAATTCATGCAGATTGGCCCATGTATCCGTCTGGTATTGGTTGGGAAGTAGCTCTGAGAGCTCTTGGTAATTTCCCCAAAGACACAAAGTTTTTTGAAGTTGATGATATCGATAGGTGTAAACTCCTTATATACCGTAAGCCAAAAAACGAAAGTGACGGCCTTGAATCATCTGATTATCAAGTATGCGCATGGCATGAAGACTTAATTAAACTATCTAGACTTGGACTAATTTCTGGACCTTCTGAAGTAACTGAATTCGAGTTTGATTTACATAGATTTAATCAATTAAAGAATGTATTTGGTGCAAAAGTTGAATTAGATAATTTCGGAAATCTCATCTTTTATACCAAAGATGAAAATGGCAAGTTAGTACAAAGATTATATCACAAACCTCTTGAACAAAATTATGAAGACCAGGGTGAGTTTCGCGACCTTGTATTAATCCCTGAGTATGTTGAGATAACAGAAAGCGGATATCAAAAGTTAACTCAGTTGGCTTCTGAATCTAAAATTGGAGAAGAATTAAATGGGTTGACAGCACCACTAATTTCTCTAAATCGATTCGACACTGCTATTAGAGAAGCATCTCTCTTACTTGAAATAAACATCAAGAAACTCCACAATAAACCTAGCCTATTTGGACATAAGTTAATTGATCATCACATTAAGGATGTTATTCGTAGAAACGATAACTTCAACTCTGCTTCAATAAAATGCTATCGAGGGGAGCTTAGAACCGCATTTAAATTTGTTCGAAATGACTTCGCTCACAATTTTAGGGTTCTAACTCTAGAGCAGTGTAAGTTAATCCTAAACAGGATCAACGATGTATTGGAAGCATTTCATGAAACTGTAGAGGTCTTCTATAAATAAGAAGCACATAACACAACCTATACTCCATGCCGGCTTATTCTTCTAGAAATCACTTATGCGTTAACAATACTATTCTTACCTTCGAGAAAACAATCTTTGTACCCCCGCACGGTGCGTAGCTTCAAAACGTTAGTAAAACTTTCTTTTCAAGAATAAAATAACGGTTCTGCATATCTATTAATTACATCCTAAATGTATAATGAATTTTTAGAATGTAATTAAAGATTATCTGAATAACAACCCTAAATGTGATACTCAAAAAGTTATTCACTGAAAAATAAATCAAGTACTTACAGACATTTTCAACTGCATTCTTCTGGAACTAGAATCACTGAAACATACACACAAGTAGTAATAAACAATAAAAAAATTATTAAAAGTCCAATAGAATTAATAAATTTGAGTAAAACATAATGCCAGTATGTTGCCTGTGCAACATATTCAGTTGTTAGCTACAATCAAAAAAAATGAAGAATTTATTTACTATTATTCTTTTACTTAATTGCCTATCAATATTGGGACAATCGAGTAAAAAGATTGAAAGAAAATTGCAAAAAGTTAATTCAATTGAGCAAATTGAAAAATTAAAAAAGAAATATACAAATTGGAAAATTAATCTTTTGGAAACCAACTCAAATGACCCGAACTTAAATGAAGAATTAAAAACCATTAAAAAAGGTCAAGACATAACAATAACTGATAATTCAGGAACTTACATCTATAAGCTTATTGAACGTAAGATAAATATTGAATTTCGTGTGAGTTATATATATTTAGGTGGTAGTAAACTTTCAAAAGAAGAAATAGATTCAATAAGAACGATAATAATTGATGAATATAAAAAAGGTGCTAATTTTTCTGATTTAGCAGACGAATACTCAATGGATCGTCATCATAAAGATGGCGACCTAGGATGGTTTAAACAAGGAAGAATGGTACAAGAGTTTGAAAACGCTATTAAAAATCATAATAAAGATGAAATTTTTATAGTTGATGTAGAGAGAATTAATTGGTACTTTGTAACGCTCAAAACACATGAAGACAAAGAACAATGTGAACTTAAGTTTATTAAAATAAAGGTCAATAGCTAACACTACATATAGCAAATAGGGAGTTCAGCAGTTTATCAAAATTCTAAGTTATCTGAGAGTACGCCAAATATAAAATTTGGCTTTAGTAAATAACAAATTTAAAAACAAAATGTTTAAATTTGGCTTAGTGCAAGCTTGAGAGTTTTTCGCTTTCAACTTCCCTACTTGCCATATATTAAACGTTAGAGTTAATTAAAAAAACTTAAATTTAATGAAAGAAGAAGTTGTCGATTACGGAAATGATATAACTAAAATCGCATTACTAATTTCAGATGGAAATATTGTAGAAGCTCGACAAGTTGCTAAAGAAATGCCTAAACGAATTAAAAAAGTAAAACTGCCTCATTCTAAAATAAAGTCGAACAACAAAGACAAAAATTCTGCCAGAAAATATAACGAAACGGATTTAATGAATGTTTTTATTAAAGATGGATTTATTGACCGATATACAGGACTAAAACTAACTATCCCTCCTGTTTTGAAACTTATCTCTGAAATTATCCCAATTGAATTTCCGTATCATCCAAATTGGGCTGAAGGAAAATGCCACGACTCGTATTGGGACTTATCAGCTACAGCTGACCACATAAAACCAATTGCTGATAATGGAACAGATGATATTGAAAATTTAGTTTCTACATCTATGTCAAAAAACCTACAAAAAACATCAATCCCATTTGACGTTTTAGGATGGAATTTACACAAGTCAGGTAATATAAATGAATGGGATGGACTATCTGAATTCTTCCTCCTACAATGCGATAAGAACTCCTCTTTACTTAAGAAAAAGTATTTTTATTCTTGGTATAAAGCTATAAAAAAGACACTTCAACTTGCCGAGATTAAATAATAAAAGACAGCATAACCCTAAATGTGATACTCAAAAAGTTATTCACTAAAAAATAAATTAATAACTCAATAAAATAAGTAGTTACAGACGTTTTCAACTGCATTCTTGTGGGACCACTTAAAGCCTTTCAGAAATGAGAGGCTTTTTTTGTGGGTATTGGTTTTGTAAGTTTTATTGTAATGTAGTAGGCATAGAGAACAAAGTGACGTTGCCTCATGAGGAATCAAGACCAATAAATGATAACAATCTTATTTAATCATAAGTACTTTTTTATCTCATATTCAAGCACTATACCAGACGTAACACCTATGGCAAAAGTATAATTTCTTCCGTTGGTTGTACTAACCATCATTATTC
>Ga0209292_1003241_pt1 | contig 18013 bp, 16 predicted proteins | sample GOMGulsemesocosm_2_FD_184634 | JGI IMG/M metagenome (GOLD analysis project Ga0209292, IMG submission 184634) | Methane-oxidizing microbial communities from mesocosms in the Gulf of Mexico - GOM9C Gulf of Mexico (SPAdes) (version 2) | ecosystem: Environmental > Aquatic > Marine > Cold seeps... | reverse complement strand
CGATATGTTTTTGAACCTTCACCACCACTAATCGCAGGGGAAAAATTAACTCTTTTACCCGTAATATTTAATGCTTGATCTAAAGAGCCTTGCGCTAGGGTAACTGCGTCTCCAACTACCGCTTTATAAGTTAACGTTTTCTCACCTGAATTCGTTTGATAGGTTACAGATACATCAAATGAACCCGCTGCGGCATAAGTATGAGTAAACTCTGCTGCAGTTGAAGTTGTATTATCGCCTAACTGCCAAGCAAAAGTGCTATCACTAGCAATATCAGTATCGCTCACTGAAAAGTTAACCGCTAAGCCGTTATGAGCTGCAGCGACAGCAGAAGTGCCATTATTGCCCAATATAATACTAGCTGTTGAGCTATTACTTGCTTGTGCTGAAACTTCCATTGTAAGGCCATAGGTAGGAGTGTTAATACCTGACTCTGGTTGATACGGTGTAGAATAATCTAACTTATCATCAAAAGTACCAATTGCAGTTAAGTGGTTATCACCAGTAAAAGCATTTTGGTCATAACGACTAAATACTGCATCTCTAATTAAAGTAGAGGTTCCGCGTATATTTGAACCTGACTTAATTATTGCTTGATCTGCATCCACTACACCAATAAAGCCTTGACCAGGGTGATTATTCACTTGGTTATTTGAAAAAGCATGGTTACGGTACCAAACTAAAACACCTTCCTCATAATTTTCACCAGCTAAATACTCATCTGTTATAGTATGGTTACGAAGTTGTATAAAATAACTATGAGCAGCCCCATTAATACTCCATGCTTGTGTTCGAATAAAGCCATCAAGTGTTACATTGCTTTCATCTTCAGCATCATGAGAAAAAACAGATGTACTACCATTCATTACTCTAATGTTATCAGCAACAAAACCATAGCCACTTTCATAAGTATCGGTGATATATTCAAACTTTATAGTAACAGTTTGATTTTCGTAAGCAGATAGATCGAAGGTCAAATCAACCCAACCGTTATCGCCCTCTGCGCCATCAATTACTGATGACTTATCCGAAATGAAGTTATGAATTTCATCATGTTCTGTATTATCAACTCGCGTATGATTCCCTGCAATCACTGTGTCATTTACGGTGACTAATAAATAATCCCAATCAGTTTCAATATCCCAATGAGCTTTCATTGACAATTCCGAATTACCAGCTGGTAATGTCACGTCAAATGACATTGTATTATTCAGATCATGCCCTTCAGTTGAGTAAAATTGATAATCTCCTTCATACGGAGCATAGGTTGTTGTAGGAAGAGGTAAATTAACCTTTACTTGGTTAAAAGGGCCTGCTTCTCCTGCCAAATCATGATTCGTTGCAGCAACTAAGTTAATCGTTTCACTTGTTAACTGGTCTAATTCAACAACTTTTTGATTAATCCAATTACCACCATAACGCGTTTGGAAATAATCTTTTGCAAAAGGACTAAAACCAGACGGATGTGAACCACCGTCAACCCAAGTACCTGACGCCATTATTGACCAATCACCTACTGGCGAACTAAATTGACCACTGTCAGTATCATATTCATCTGGTACACCTAAATCATGACCAAACTCATGAGATACTACACCTACACGTGCATTTAATGGATTAATGGTATAACCGTACAGCTTAATATCTGAACCTGGAACGCTTACAGGTCTATTGTCATCACCAAAAACGTAAAATCTGTGTGACCAAATAGCGTCATCACCTAAAGTGCCACCACCGGACTCTTCGCCGATACTTGAATGAAAAATCATGACATGATCGATAACTCCATCGTTATCTAAATCATAATCCGCTAAGTTAATGCCTGGAGTTGACTCTGTACCAGCAACTGCTTTTGTAACCGCTTCTAGTACTAATGCAGGAACATCTTTATCTTTATCATCATCGTCGTGCGCGCCATAATGTGCAGCATTATTTGCAGCCATTACCCACTCGCCAAATGAAGCACCGATAAAATCAAGTGTGCCACCTGATTCTTGTTGGTAATATTGATAGGCTGTTTTTATTTCACCATTGGACTCGGGGTTGGAATATAATAAATCACTATAGCGAGATACTGGGTAGTCATCTCTATTTGCCGTATGATCAGGGAATTCAATCATAATCGACAAAACTTTTGCTTTTGTAGTCACTACACTATTTGAATTTGATTGAGCTAGAGATTTACCTGATTTATTGGAATGTGCATTATTGCGAATATTTTCGGCAAAAGGTTTTTGTTGATTCAACATATATTGTCGACCAAACTCACCAGGTAGTTTTCTTGGCTCAAACGCTTTACCGTTACCGATATAAGCTTTAATCGCCTGTTTTTTCTCAGCGTCAGTAGCATTCGTAGCAAGTTCACCACGTTTTTCTAACCAATATAAAATTTGTTCTTTATTGATAACACCAGCATCAGCAGGTGAAGAGCTGTTTACTTGAGTTGCTGCTGAAACTGATAATGAACAGCTCAACAAAGCAATGCTTGATAATAATTTATAATTCATAATATTCCTACTTTTTACAACGTTTATAAGCGTCCCGCTTTTTCTTTATATAGTCGCGAACAACCTTGTTGGCCATTTCATCTGACATATCTGGCGTAATTCTTCCATTCGCCATTAACATTTTTTTTAACTTTGATTTATCTTTAATAGGTGGTGAGCTTGTTTTACAAGGTAACTTTTTTTTAGCTACCTTTACTTCCACTGATGATGTATCTTCAACATTAACTTCCTGTTGAACGTTAGACTCCTCTGATAATGTAGCCTCAGAAGTTCCTTTACATCCACTGATAGCTAGTGTGCCCGTTAATATCACTGTAGTAAGTAATAGTTTAAACAATTTAACCTCCCCTAAATCAACAACACAAATGTTAACAAAATGTAACTTATCATAAGTTATTTTTCTCTTTGAGAAAACCTTAAACGAACAAAATGTAAGATTATTTATTCTCAAAACCCTTTAAAAATAAAAATATAGTTTATATAAGCTTCTTAAGCATAATAAATAAGGCTCAAATCATTAAAGCTAAGTAATTAAGATGGGAGGACAGTTATTCAACAAGCTTTGAGACGGCCACATTGATTTGCTTAATGAAATAGGTTTAACCTAGCATATATACTGGAATTGTTTAGTTTCGCTTTATGTCTCAGCAGATGAGTTAATATTTAAATGTTTATGTAAACCATATACATGCTGTTCCTTAAGTATTAAATAGCTTACTATTTAATTAATAAAAATAATAAAAAGAGAAACCCTATCAATATGTTGAAAGTCACTTGGTTAACATTTTCCTTGCTTTTCATGTTCAATTTAGCTGCATCTAAAGCATTCGCATCTCCAACAAGTAATAACGGCTTTTATATTTCGCCCAAATTAATCGCTGCTCACTCTAGTTTAAGTGATGGTAAAGTATCGGGAAGTTATCTAGAGCCTCTTACTTTATATACTGATCAAAACCATTCTAAAGACGATAATAATACATCAGATATTGTAGGCGGAGCCTTATTTTCTATAGGTTATAATAGTGAATACTGGCGCGCTGAACTTTCATATAGTTATCGATTTAGGTTTGACTTAAATGGAGACTCTGGAGAGCTCGATCCAGAAAAATATCAAAGGCACAATAATATTCCAGGTCATTTTCGCTTAGATATTAATACCCAAGCTACTCGTTTAGATTTTTATTATAAAATAATGGCTTGGCAAACCGAAAACCTAAAACCTTTTGTAGGGGTAAGCATTGAATCGTTGCAACACAATATTTTTGCTAAAGTAAGAAATGGCTATAATTATACTGAAGAAAAAGTACGTAATCGCTCAGTAACTTTAGGTTTAGGGCTAGGAACTGAAATCATCTGGAAAAAGAATATAAATTGGACAGTTTCATTACATTATATTGATTTAGGAAACATCAATATTGGCCCTCAAAGTGACAACGCCTATTTTTCTAGCAAAGCTTTTAATACTATTGATGTAATGTTTGGCGTGAATTATTACTTTTAGCGTGTATTCCTTAAATATTTGGTGGCATATATTGAACCACTATTGATAAATTTGGCCTCCTAAAAGCCGAGTCTCACCTGAAATTCGAGCTGGGAATTAGCTAAACAGATTGTTTTTACTAACTAATTAATGGCTAACCTTCTACTTTTCGTTAGCCTTTTGTTTTTAAATTAAATCTACATTCAAAACCAACATCACTTTATTTACTACATTTTAATTATGCAATTAGTCATAAACTAGCATTTGCCCTATCTCAAAGTGGTCAAAATTAATAAAATTACTCCTTTTAACTAGACATTAAAGAAATGTAATTACAGAGTGAGTGTTGATATTTCAACTGTATTTTTATATGTAGAACTAAAGGTTCTGCAGGCTTGAGCTGTCATATTTAACAACGCTCAGTTAATAAAAAGTTAAAAGTTCGTAAACAAAAAAAAGAAATTCCATAATCAATTAACATTACAATTAAAATTACAAATAGAACACGACCGAAACATTCACTTACAAAATCACATAAATACAAACGAGAAGTGCTTAAACAAATTATGTATATTTCTAAATTAACTATTTGTGATAAAAGGTAATTATTACATTTAGCAAATTTCATATAATACAAATACTAATAAAAAGGATAAGGAATAGTCATGAAAAATGTAATAATATCATCTCTTTTCGTAATATTTCTTGCTGGTTGTAATTCAACCGCAGAAACAAGCGCTAATACCAGTGATAATAATTTAACCAAAAATGACATAAATGGTCTTGCGCAGAAAACAGAATTTTCTGCAGCAGAAATAAGTGCAGCTGTAAAAAAACTAGGGCTTAAATGTTCATTAAAAAAAGTGACTGGCTCTCGTATTTCGAAAAAAACGTGTTCTAGTAAGCAACAACGCTTAGCAAGAGAACAAGCGAAGAAAAATCTTACCCATCGTCAGCGTATGAAAGAAACACCTGGACAAAGCACACTTCCAGTTGGTTATTAATAATCAAGTTAACTACAAAGTCATTAGTGAGATATTACTATTTATAGAGTAATATCATCTTTACGTTAGTTACATAATACAGAGGTGCAATCATGCATCTCTGCATATATCAATCATAACCTCTCTTCAAAAGCACATTTCACCTTTATTTTTCTATTGATACACTTGTTAATCGTGTGTTTGCTTAATACAACATCTAAAGTAATGCTCAAATGTAATTATTGCATTGACTGCGATTCCAAGTATTTAGCCAAATCAGCAACAGTTAGCTCACTTTAGTATTCTCTAGCAAGATAATGCCCCCATGATTTTAAATCGATAGACGATGATTTTTTATTGATTCAAACAAACGTGACATTAAATGACTTTAAAATTTCTCGTCTCGTCTCGAATGAGATTACCCCCATTAAGTTACCAAACATTATTTACACAACAAATCGTTAATAAACAGTAAATTAAGTGCTCTTTTATTTTTATTAAAAAAACAATAGATTTTTATAAGGACGCATAAAAAGCAAACTCCTATTCTGCTTGAAACTTTAAGGAGAAAAGATGTTTAAATTAAATAAAACTAATTCTATTGTTAATGAATCTATTACATTACTTTTATGTTCAAGCGTAATAATACCGGTATATGCTCAAGATTATATCGCGCCACTTATGACTGATATTCCAGCAGGAACTTTTATGATGGGAGTTGTTTCTGGTGAAGACAAAGCAAAACCGATTCACTCTGTAACACTCCCTGAATTTCAATTAGGGACATACCCTGTAACCGTGAAAGAATTTCGCAAGTTTATTGAATCCAGTGGATATCAACCCAGCCAAACTTGTAACGACTTCATGGGAAGCAACTGGTTTAATAGCCCCGATAGCAATGAGGGTTCGGCAAGTTGGGATAAACATAGATTTCAAAATAACGACTATCAACCGGTAACTTGTGTAACGTTTCAAGATGCAACAGCTTATACAACTTGGATCAGTGAAAAAACGGGCACAACTTATCGTTTACCCACCGAGCAAGAATGGGAATATGCTGAAAAGGCCAATACCACCAGTAAATATTTTTGGGGTGATGATCCAAATCTAACAGAAGCCTGTAAATATGGTAATTTTGCTGATCACTCAGGAGAGTATTTTTCGGCAGAAGAATATGGTGCCAGTTATGTAGGCTTTATTGAACATGCAAATTGTGATGATGGTGAGGCTTATACTTCTATTGTTGGTTTGTATCGTCCTAATCCATTTGGGTTATACGATATGGTTGGCAACATATCACAGTACCTAAGTTCATGTTTCTATGAAGGGTATAAAAAACGTTCAACTGATGAAATGGATATCAATAAATGTGAATATATTTCTCATCGAAACGAAACTTGGCATTTTCCTCCACAGCCACACGCAGATAGAGGACGAACTAAACGTATAGATGAAACACCTTGGGCATTAATGGGCTTTCGTTTAGCTGCTGATGGGCATAATAGCAATGTCGACTCATCCACAAAAATTTTTGAGTTGACACTCAAAAAAGAGCAAAAATCCCATCTTTCACAACGGAAGAAATTACCAAGCCCACCAAAACAACTACAACTAGTAAATACAGAAGAAGATTTATATAAGTTAAGCTGGCAGCCTGCAGAAGATCCGGACGTAACAGCATATGATATTTACCTATCAAAAACGCCATACTCACATATGCAAGGCGGTTACTTTAAGCGCCACTACGATAAAATACAAACGTTACCTGCTGAAATTAATTCAACTAAGGTATCGTTGCCGAAATTAGGCGGAAGCTTTAAAGTTGTCGCTGTCACCAAATCTTTAACGAGTTTACCAAGTAAAGCAGCTCATTCAATTCCCCCTTCGGTTGTAACCTTACCAGGGCGAATTTTAATGAATAATAATAGTGAATTAAAAAATGTACTTTTGGCTCATAGAAAAGCAACAGCTGAAAAACCCGAACTTTATTATTTCTCAAAATTTAACACGGGTTATGAGCAGCCCCTCGTTAGCGCAACGTTTAAAGTGGTGGTGAAAAAAACCGGTTGGTATAACATAAACTACTATGGGAGAAGCCGCGTAAAAGGTGAAATGTTTAAACTCTGGCAAAACGACACCTTGTTGACACAGTTAAATTATGACCCTGAAATTGATGACAAAACATCAAACCGTCATAAAGTATTCCTTGAAAAAGGTAGTCATCAGTTACAGCTTACTTCAGTAAAAGAAGCTTTTGACTATTGGTCGTTTGCATGGCTCGATTTTTCTGAAATAGTAGCTGACTCATAAATAATTCTAAGACCTATTGCAGTAGTACTGTAATAGGCTTTTATCGACTCAAACATCACTAACTCATTTACAATGTTCGCCAATATCCTAGCTCGCCTAGTATTTCATTATTTATTCTACGCCAACGCTTAGTCGAGTTTTTTAAAATGTATTCAATGTATTGCACATCATCAAACTGTTTTTCTGAGTTTTTGTTATATCTTACCAACAATAACGCAGCATCAAGAGAGTCATACAATGCGTGTGTAATTCTCGCCTCAGTGAAAGCTTGAATTGCATAGTTTACCGCTAATTCATTATTGCCTTGAGCATAGGTTATTTTAGCACGAGAAATATTAGCAAATGAGGAACGTTGCCAAGGCTTTATACTTGCTGTTGCTTCTTTAAAATGATGCTGTTTGATCAGTTTATCTCGAACAAACTCAGCAGAGTCATAAAAAAAACTGCTATAAAGCTTTGAAAATGGTGAAGCCAATATCTTTTGATAATAGAAAAGCTCTTGACTAGAGACGTCTTTTTTTTCAGTAAGGTAATTGACGCCTGATGCCATGAAGTACAGTATCGCAATCTCATGCTCACGATGAAGTTTGTGTAATGAAATTAATTGCTGTGCTTGGTCCATATGAGCATACATTAACGTAGGCTCATTGTTTTTAGCTGCTAAGTATAACTGAACAACATGGGCTTGCAGTTCTTGAATGGGTTCATTTGCAACCCTTGCTTTGTGTGCAGCTAAGTTTAAATATTCGATACTTTCAGTATGGGGAGCAAACGCAATACTAACCCAGGCGGCCTCAATTAACGCTTTAGACTCCAATTGAGAAACTCTTAATGTTGAAAATTTTTCGATTGTAATATCAACATATTGTTGGGCTTTTTCCCAATCAGAGTTTCTCATTGAAATTTTTGTTTTAATGAAATGAAACAAGCCTAAATAGAGTGGATGCTGAGGCTTCATTATTGCCTCATCAAATAAAGCGTTAGCATTATCAAAGTCTTCTAGCTCAAAGTATTGTTGAACCAATTGCAAAGTAAATATGGGGTTATCTGACTGCACATTTTGTAAAAGCACTAATTGTGCTAAAGCTGCTTTTTCTGAATCAAGCGAAAAATAACTGGTTGATTGAATCGTCTCCAATAACTGCGTTAGTTGTGCAGTTACATCACCAACCGTTCTTCCAATAATGTACCCTTGCCATCCCCGGTTTTTACCTTGTATTAAAAACCGCATTAACATTTCATCTTGGGCACTACCTTGCGAAAGGTACAATTTATAACTTAACAATAATTGCTCTTCTGACTGACTATACTCCTCCCAGATCTCGAAAGGAGAATCAAATAGAGTAGAGCTGGTTAATCGATTTGATTTATCCGTATTAAGCTGATTAATATTACTATTGGAAAGTAGTAATGATGATACTTGGCCTTCAGTTGAAGCCCCTTCAATAAAGTTCTCAGATAGCAAAAGTAACACGCGGGATTCACTTTCGTTCGAAGTGGAAAAAATGAACTCTGGTTTAGTAGTGAAGAATATTACAAAACAAACAATTGCGATAACAAAGGGAAATATTGTCCCTTTTTTGGTATTAGTTACACTTTTAGAAATAACGCTGTCTGGAACATTACATTTGTCTAACAACCGTTCACTTGTTTCTATATCAATTGGGTTGATAGGTTTTTCTGATACTACCCCGACAGTTCTTAATGACGCTTCATCGACCTTTGAAACAGGTATTTGCCACTGATAACCTTTCTTTGAAAACGTTCTAATTGACTCACTTCCAAACAGTGCTCTTAATTGACTGATACTCTGAAAAACAACCTGATCTGTGACTACACGGTCTGGCCAAACAAAATCTAAAATATCTACTTTACTATGTACTTTATCTCCATTTAATAGAAATAACACAAGCAACTGAGTTGACTTGTCACTCAGCGGGATGATCTCATCGCCTTCAAGCAATAACCTAGATTCACAATCAAACTGATAACAACTAAAAGTTATCTTCATAATGCTCTAATATCAAATACATAATAACTAAAAGTTAAGCAGGATAATTAAAATAATGCGGCAAGTATATCCTTTTCGTGAAAAGCTTTTGACTGAGATGAATTAGGCATTGTAAAGCCTCTATTCAGAGAAATTAAAAAGTTACAAAGTTAAGTCAACTATACTAGTTATAGCCATATCAGCTTGTAGAGTTTTTGAAATGATTTCAGTATATCTACCTGATTTTTTTAACTTGCTTACCCCTGTGTTGAAAGCTTGTGCTATTTCTTTTGTTTTGAATATCGGATTATATTTATAGGGAGAAGTGAAAATATGCATCCGCATATCTTTAAGTACACCATCTAACGATAATCTATATAATTCAGAGTGATAATTAAAAATATTTTTGTCTGATAACACGATATCAACTAAACCAAGTTGTAATAGCCTGACTTGGTTTATTTGTGAAGGCGTTTGAGAATGTTTGTAGTCTGTAGGTAGCCATCTAGGATAATGATCTTTTGCCCCCTGAAAAGATAATAAGCTGTACCCTTTCAGATCTGAAGGTTTTTTTATTGAAATGTTTCGTTCATGTAATGTAAAAAAAACATCATGATATTCTAAAGTAACGCTACCATAAAAAATGTCACTTTTTTGCTTTCCTTTGTTGATATATCGATGAGCTGCATCAACTTTATCTTGATCAAACATAAATGCTACTCGTTCAAGCTGAGTATATACAGGTACTAATTCATGTCCTTCTAGAGCAAGTGCTTCTTTAATTATTGATAATTCAACACCACTATTACTATTTTCTATAACATATGGGGCTAATGATTTTCCAAAAACCATCACAACCTCCTCACAAGAAGCAGAGGTGGATGTTAGTATCAAGAAAAAAGTAATAATTCGTTTAAAGTTAATCATTAAATATAGACCTCTGATGATCTCTTGATTGCCCCATTCTGACATTAAGCTTTTCATATGGTTACGTCAACTATAACCATTTTAGAAGAGACTTACTTCCTTAGCCAATAACTGGCAGATCGGTCATTTGGCCACTACAACAGTCATTTAAAGCTCATTTCGTAACAACAACGTTGAAATACCCGTTTAACGAACTATTAAAATAAAAGAGTATTATATTTCATATGAATTCACTTACTGTAACGATATTGAAAAGTCGAATGTTTCCTTATCCAATAATATAGTATTATATGTTTAGGTCATTGAAGTGTGTATACTTCCTCTCATTGAGTAAAATGCCATATAATCTGATTGTTAGGTTCCTTGAGCGAAAACCTTTTTACACACTTGATAAAAATTTTATACACACCTTTGAATTTACCATACAAGAAACATCATGAATCAGGATAAAAATATCAGTATACAACCTAGTGTTTTATGGCACGATTATGAACACCCCTTGCTTTAAAAGGGGTAGAACAAGAATCTCGCTCATGGGCTCACTTGTGGAGACACACCGATAATTCACTATCATTTCCCTAATAATATACCGCGATAAAAGCTAATTAGCATTAGTATCAGCACACTTAAAAATGATTAGTAAATTAAATACCAGAACTACAATATCTCCCATTTTTGATTGGCAAAGTTTCGACAAGCTTTCGCGCCTAATTTCCCTAGACCTGAATTGTCTGGTGCTATAACGGAAACATCAAAATTTCTACATGTTTGGTACAGGATTGGCATTGCGGCATCATCATAGAAGTCACTTGCGGTTATTGAAAATTGATAACAGGTATCTATGTTAACCCATTTATATTGCTGGTTTTCAACACCTGATTGAAGCACTCGGTTAACCTGAGAAAAATCCCAGTGAGAAAATGCTTCAAGTTTATCGACTATACCATCACCATTTTCATCATAGCCGCCGTTGACAGGTCCCCTGTCTGGATAATTAGATATCAATGATGTCGCTTTATTTGAAGTTACTCCACAGTAATTAGGTACTGACTGACATCCTGAATTAATAACTATTAATAAGATAATTAAAAACCTTCTCACTGAATCCACCTTACTCTTATTGACACCTGCCTAATATTTAAATTGATTTTAGTTAACAACCAAGACCATTCATGTCTTAGATAGTAGTTAAACTCATGCTTTAAAACGTGGAGGTTTAGTTATGAATATAATGCAAATCCGTGATAACCAAGGCAACTTAACTTGGGTAGAAGTAACACCGAAAGACAAAACAAAAACTAAAGAGTCCGATGCTCCATCAAAACTACCGAATGTTAAGCAGATGTTTGAAAATAGACCTTCGCTCACTTCATTACTAGAGAAACGACCTGAACACCTATGTAGCGAGCGTGATGGCTTTATGGATACCTTATTCTTTGCAGGGTTAACCCTAGCTATGATATTGGTTAGTGTCATTATGTTTAATCAATCAATACCAATAAATACCTTCGTTCCCATAGTTTTTTTAATAATGTTAATACTTCACCTTGTTATATATAAATCACAAGAGAAAAACGATTTAGAGCAACAGAAACAGTGGATAAACCAACAGGCAATTTCAGCTAATTTAAAAACGAAATACTGTGAAGATATAGATTTAGAAAAATCCAATATTATTTGGCTAGTAATAAGGTTTTGTCTTTTTGTTACACTTGCTGTTTTCATCGCTGTTCTAATTTCTTCAATCTTTGATGATAAGAAAAAGTAATAGATAACAACTACAGGCTAATCGCTAATAATTTTTTGAAGTTAATAATTATAAGCGGTGTCATCTCTCAATTGAGTATATGACACCGCATCAGAGCGAAGCACACTCATGTTTAAAGCGAGGAGATATAACAATGAATAGAATTCAATTGCGTGATAATAAGGGCAACCTAACTGGCTGGATTGAAACAGTACATGGTGGTAGAAAACAGATTCGAGACAGCAGAGGTACATTGCTTGGTTGGTATGATGCTGCAAGTGATAAAACGACCTGTGCGAGAACAGGTCGTTGGATTGGTATGGGAGAGCAATTGACTTCATTATTATAAAGTAACTATTTTCACTTGTAGCAACTATTGGCAATTAGCAATTGGCAATAGTTGCTGAACCTAAATCTTTATAAAAGAGTGATTCAGATACACCCTGCCTTAATTCAGCATCAAGATAATCTAAAATATTATCTTCCGGTAGCGATAACTTAACAGTTTCAATTTTCTGTATAGCAATTAAAAAAGAAAGATTTAAACAAACCCTTTCACCAAGTGCTATGAAGCTATTGTCTAAATCTTTGTGTAGATCATATTTCCACATTTTGTACTTGAGCAAATCAAGAAAGATAATTGACATATTATATTTTAATGCCGTCAAATGATTTACTGCCAAATATTGATGAGCTATTTTTTGATAGTCCATAAAAATAATGGACTTATGGTCAATTAGTATTTCTTCATTTGTTTTTTTCATTAGTACTTTACTCACTTGAATAGCAAAGGTATGAATAACCAGCCAATATATTCAAAAAATAGTCTACCATCGCTCTTATCATCAGCCTCAAATAAAAATACCAACATATCGCTGGTATTTAATTATTTGTTTTTCTTCGCTAATTATTGATGTCCTTTCCAAGCATACTCAATTTTCCATAGACCTATTATATTTTGTTCTTCAATATGTGATTTCACTCGACGTATAATATCTTCGTATTGATTGAATGTTAGTTGAGTCCAAGCTGGTATTCCATTTGTAAGCTTATGCCCTTTGAAATCATCTATTAAAAAAGAAAATCGTTTTCTATCTAACTTTTTAAGCTGTTCGAGTAACAACCTATCAATAGGGGGGTGAATATAGTCTGCAAAAGGCTGATTACTAAACTCTCCTAAGAAATACACTTTTAAATAAACATTTAATAGCTTTGCGGCAATACCATAAGAGTAATTTTTACTAATTAAATTTTTACCACTTACAATATTTTGCGTATTTACTAACCGTTGAACCTTTTCAGAATCAATCATTGCACTGATGGTCGAATGATGCCATGTATCGAAGGACTCCTGAGTTGACATAGCTCGAACTTCTTCAATGTGCTCTATAAAGCTATCTTCTGAATTTTGATCTGAGCCTAGTAATAAAAGCTTTTTTCCAAACTCAACAGAAAATCTAAATTTGGTACTATTATTGGCAGCAGTACCTGCGGCCCATACAGCCAGAATATGTTTATGTTGTTCAATTTCGTAGTTTTCTATGTTCATTCTATCCCCAAATAGTTAAAATCAATTCGTGAACAAATCACTTAGCCTAAGCAATAAGTTTATACATTTCCTTTATAAATTAATCATTTCTCTCCAAGCTTCATATAAAAACACCATAGCGACAGTATCAGTCTCGCAGTAACACAACAGAGCTTTTTTCAACTCTTCACGTTCATAGTCACTCATGTGAGTAAACTGTAACCTTGCATAAGCGGTTAATGCTAAGCCACCGTTATTAAGCTCATCACCCTCTGATAACAATTCAACATCATGGTCTGTTATATCAGTAAACATTTTAGGCAAATGTTTATATGGGTCTTTTACTTTACCTTGTTCATCAAATTCAATCCAAACTTTTTCTTTAAAGTTCAAACTGTTAATTGAATCAATGACACCTTCACTACCATAAATGGACTTGCTATATTTCTCTTGCAAATACTTTGAGCTATTTAAAATGACAGGTAATACGTACTTAATTGAATTTGAGCCATTCGTTGCGGGGTCATAATAGTATTTTTTGACGAGTTCGAGCATATCTACCATGCAGCGGTCGCCATGCCAGTTTTCTTTACTACTGTTGGTTGATCGGGTGATAGTTTTGATAAATTCACAAAGCTCGTTTTTGTCTAATTCATTTGAATTAGACAATTGCCTATAAATTATATTCAAGTATGAGTTTTCATGTGGTGAGTACATGAATATAGTTCCCTGATCATTTTCAAGCTGAGCTTTTAAAGCACGAACAAATTCAAAATTAGGGAATTCACCTTTTGCTGTATTTAAAAATTCACCCGCATGTTCAACTCGTCCATCAGCATGAGCTATATGATGCGAAAACTGAAATGCTATGCCTTCGTATGGGCTCATGCCTTTGTAAAAAGGTATCGCTACCGCACTAGTTTCAAAATCAATAAAGTGCAATGGATAAGTCCAGCTAGCCATCTCATTACGCATACTGTCGCTGTCAAAATAGATACTGGTATCTTTATTCTGCTCTTTCTCAACTTGTAGCCACTGACGTTCTTTGGGGGCTAAAGTAGTATTTTTATTTTCTACTTCACCAATATGCTCAGGCTCAACATCAACAAGCTTAATAACACCCTGTTCTATACATTTATCAGCGCCTCTAAAGTTCCAAATATCAAGTACAGTTTTATTGTTAAAATCGGCATCAGACCAATGTAATTGCTCTTTCCAACAAGATTTGAAGCCACTTAACTTACCATTTTCCTCATCAGCAACTGAGCATTGAAACTCACAGGTTTTACACTTCTTTTTGATAACAGGTGCTATTTTTTTATCTTCTTGATAATAATTAGCAAGTGCTGTGATATTGTCTTTAAAAGAATAAGCTGGCATTCCCGTTTGTAGTTCTTTGCGATAAACAAGTTCAACGACTTTATCGACATTAATTTTGGTGAGTAATTTATTGGTTAAATCTTCAGCATTAAGACTTGATGATACTGTGACACCTTTTCGATTATGTTCATCTTTAGCCAATACAAACTTTTGATTAAGACCATCAGTTTCACAAGTTGCTGACTTATCTACCAGCATTAAGTAACTGCTAACCGTAGATTTTGGAAAAGCACTTTTTAAGACATGTTTTTGAAACGCGACATCGAAAATATATGCTCGCCATTTTGATGATACATTGCCCTTTGTGTTGAGAAAGTCTTTATCTTTTTGGCTTGAATACGATTTGGCCTTCACTTCAATTAATTCAAAGTGATTACCTTTTTTAACTAATACATCAACACGAATAAACAAGTTGTTAAAACGAATAGCGGGTTCAAATATAACTACTTCATCAAGCGCTAGTAGGTCTAGTGTTTGTTTTTCAGCTTCATCATAGTCAAGCGTAGTAATATCAAAACCATTAGGGTAATACTGCTTAGCTAATTCACCAACTTGATGACCACCATCAGCAAGGGCTGCCAAGAAAGGGTCATCAAGCATGGTGTTGGGGTATTCTTTTTTACCTGTATAAAAAAGCTTGGTTGGACATTCCGTTGCCATTTTGAAACGAGATTTAGTTAAGTAACGAGGTTTAGTCATTTGTACATCCATTTGTAGTTAACATTTCAAGCATCATTATAACGACTTGTAAGACACTTTCTGTCTTACCCCATAAACTTACACTCTCTCGTCTATTTCCTTAAGCTTTTCTATGTTTCCAGTTTGTTCATGAGGGCTTCTACTGATAACAGGCACACTATCAAATTTATCAGAGTACAACTTCGATAAGTTATCTGCCCTACGTTTCATTTCTTCTCTCAAGAAGTCAGGTTTAATGACCTCCATTGAGTCAGCAAAGCCACTTAAGAAGTTAGCTATGGCAAATGGGTCAGGTCCTTGTTTATCTTTAGAGAAATGATCTGGGACTTTAATTGTTGATTTAATTAACCATGAGTCATCAGCTTCATGCTCTGCTTCTTTGAAGTTATGACCAAATCGAACACTCTTAAAGTAATCTTTAACACTAACGTTAACTCTCGCTTCAAACTTATAACTTTTTTCATAGTTATTAAAATCAACTTGTTCAAACGAATAACCTGATGACTGTTTAATATCCCTAAGGCGAGCTACCTCAAACGTTTTCACACAATTTAATTCATGAACATGAGCTAAAACCATTACCTTATGATTCACATATTGAATTTTTTGCAGTGACAAAGAAACTAAACTTGGCATTATTCCTTTATGTAATGTTTCATACTTTGCGTGTATAACATATTGCTTGTTCAATGCATCATAAGTCTTGTCCCAGTCTTGTTCATTGCCAATGACAATTTTAGGGTTAGGGCTAACCTCAAAACCTGAAGGATGAAACTGTAGCTTCTTTTGCCAAAATTTAGCGGCATGTAAATCGTCATTAGCTTCATCCATATCCGCTTCAAGGCTTTCAATAATGCTTGGCGGAAGGAACTCCTTCAAATATTCATCAACAAATTGAAATGCTATTGCTCTCGCCATCAACCTATCTTCAGATATTTCTTCGCGACCTAATGCCACATTTTTTAATGGGCTACTTGACCAATAATAATAGGCTTGTTGACCCCGACCTTTTGGTTTTTCCTCAACCAAAATCATTAAACCTGTTTCCAAATCAGAGCCAAGTTCTTTAATCATTCGACGTATTTCACGTCTTATTTCTTTTTTGAAATCAGCGACAACTAAATGTTCATCTTCTCGAATAAACTCAGGATGTTCTATAATTTGGGCAATAGTTAACTTATTGCCCTCACCTACCCCAATAATTCGCTTTATTGCATCGTTGTAACAAGCGTACGTTCTAGACATCCTGATTTCCTTGAGTAAGAGGTTGGCCTTTAACTAAACTTTTTTTAGCTAATAACTTATGGACTTTTGAATAGGTAATTATTGATAAAACTATTCCTATTCCACTACCTAATGCTGAGCAGAGATAAGTCAGCATAAATTCATCACTCATCACAAACACTTTGATATAAAGCATATTAGACAATGAAATGAACCACGCTAACGAAAAAGCCCCTATACAGTTTTTATCTCTAACCAACTGAGAGTTTATGCCAAGCATGTAAACCGTTAATAATGAACCAAAAAACACCGTAATATATTCCATCGCAACCTCAACAATAATGATTTATATGCTCATTGTAAATACTAACTAAGACATCTTTTGTCTCGCCACAGCGTGAAGCATGAATTTAGTGAGTCTCAGTACCAACTTCCAGAAATGATAGGAAATTGGTTACATCATTGAGGACTAAGGAAAGTTCATTTTTTTGAAAGTCATCCGCTTTCTTAAATGACACTAAGGTCGCCTCTAAAAGCCCATTAATAAGTTCTTGAGTGATAATTAGCTCACGTTCAGATAGTTGATATGAAGGCTCAGACAGTTTTTGAATAACTTCTTTTATTTCAGCAAAGAGAGCTTTGTCTTGCCACATATCAGGAGTAATCCAAAGGTTTAGCATGTTAATAACATTTGCACTCCCTATATCGTTAGTCATAGCACTTTTCATATAAACGTCCTCTTAGTTCAATTTACTGTTGTTTTTATGGCGTGTAGTATCTCGATTGGTCTTTTTATCCATGTTTTTAGCAAAAGTTTCATCTAAATTAATATCAAGCTGATTAGCTAAACACACTACAATAAACAACACATCAGATAGTTCGTCAGCAATGGCTGTTTTAATACACTCTGGTTTTTCACCTTTCTTAAAGCTTTGTTCGCCATATTCTCGACCGATTAATCGAGCTACTTCTCCCACTTCTTCAATCAAGTTTGATAAGTTCGTTAACTCGCTAAAGTAACTGACACCCAAGGTATTAATCCATTTATCAACTTTTTCCTGTACCACTGATAATGATGATTGCTTATCAATTGAGACTGGTGAGGGTTGAGAGCTATCAATAACTAGAATGTCATCCAATACTAATTCATCATGCTGCTTTAAATAAATTTGATCTTCGTGCTCTTTTAGCAATTGTTCAAAACAATGAGCAAGGTATTCAAAGCACTGATTTGGAGA
>Ga0209292_1003240_pt1 | contig 18014 bp, 20 predicted proteins | sample GOMGulsemesocosm_2_FD_184634 | JGI IMG/M metagenome (GOLD analysis project Ga0209292, IMG submission 184634) | Methane-oxidizing microbial communities from mesocosms in the Gulf of Mexico - GOM9C Gulf of Mexico (SPAdes) (version 2) | ecosystem: Environmental > Aquatic > Marine > Cold seeps... | reverse complement strand
ATCTTTCAGAGTGATCTTATTTCCCCAGAAGAGATCGGTCGCATCGCCGCAGAACGTGCCGTGGCCCGCGCAAATGCGCGCAAGCCTGCAACCGGCACCTATCCGGTATTATTTGAAGAACGCATCTCAAGTTCTCTCATCGGTCACCTATTGGGTGCAGTGAATGGTGCGTCTGTTGCACGGGGTTCTTCTTGGCTGAAAGATTGCATCGGCGAACAAATCTTGCCCGAAACTCTGTCTCTGATGGAGGATCCCCATCGCGCCCGCACGGGCGGCTCTCGCCCCTTTGATGGCGAAGGTTTGGCTACCACCCCACGTAACGTGATTGAAAACGGCGTGCTAACCGGCTGGACCCTTGATCTTGCCACAGCACGACAATTGGGCATGGAAAGCACAGCTAATGCCAGCCGCGGCACGTCTTCCGCGCCTTCCCCGACCAGTGGAAATGCGTCTCTAACACAGGGGGAACAGACCCTTGATGACTTGTTGCGTGACATGGGAACCGGCCTGTTTGTGACGTCCATGATCGGCTCAACCATCAACCCGAACACAGGTGACTATTCCCGTGGTGCCTCTGGTTTCTGGATTGAAAACGGCGAGATCCAATACCCCGTCAATGAATGCACCATCGCCGGAAATCTGCGCGATATGCTGTTGCGGATTATTCCCGCCAATGACGCCCGCACACATCTGTCACGCGTTGTTCCCGCCCTGTTGATCGAAGGAATGACCCTTGCCGGAAGCTGACCTAGACCTTCTTCGCGACGCCGCCCTCGCCAGCGGAGACATCGCGCGCCGCTTTTGGAAAAATGCTCCCGACATCGAAGAAAAACCTGATGGCGCTGGCCCCGTGACTGAAGCCGACCTTGCCATTGACGGGATGCTTCACACCGAACTGCGCGCGGCCAGACCAGATTATGGCTGGCTGTCTGAGGAAACTGAAGACAGCGATGCGCGGCTAAACCATGATCGGGTTTTCATCATCGACCCCATCGACGGCACCCGCGCCTTCATCAACGGAGAGGCCGGCTTTTCACATTCTCTCGCCATTGCTGAACACGGCAAGGTCATCGCGGCAGCGGTTTATCTGCCAATCCGGGACGAGATGTATCTCGCCATTCCCGGCCAGCCCGCAACGCTAAATGGTTCGAAAATACAGGCCACCCAAGCCCCAATGCACGACGCAAAAGTCCTTGGAGCAAAACCAAATTTCGCGCCCGCGCATTGGCAAGGTGATGAAACGCCCCCAATCACCCGACACTTCCGATCATCTTTGGCCTGGCGTCTGTGCTTGGTTGCCCAAGGGCGCTTTGACGCCATGATCACCATCCGCCCGACATGGGAATGGGACGTGGCTGCAGGCAGCCTGATCGCCACCTGCGCCGGTGCCACCGTGACCGATCTGGCCGGGGATGCACCGCTGTTTAACAACCCCCACCCCAAACTGCGCGGCATGCTTGCGGCGGGGCCAGAGCTACACAATGGCCTGATCACCCGCCTAAAGCCCGCATCTGTCCCCTCTTGATCAACAAGGTTTCGCCTTTAAACATTCGTTATCATCCCTTAGGTTACCCGCAAATTCAAAACCCAGAGGTTCCAATGACTCAACGCCTGCATCTCGTCTTTGGTGGCGAACTCACCGACCCATCAAAAAACGCCTTCAAAGACGTCAACGATATCCACATCGTTGGCATGTTCCCGGATTACGACAGCGCCTATAACGCTTGGAAATCCGAAGCCCAACGCACCGTCGACAACGCACATATGCGCTATTTCATTGCCCATATTCACCGCCTGCGCGACGAAGCGACCGCAGCGTCCCCAACAGAGGAACTCGGCAGCTGAAAACTGGCGCTTCCACTCCGCTCAGCCTAAAGGTTTACGAGGTCCTGACGCGGCGCAAACGTCTTGCCGGAAGCGAAGTTTCCCCGGCAAGCGAGCGCCCCGCCGGGCCACTGGTATGGCTGCATGCCTGTACCGAACAGCAGGCCATTGCATTTAGCGAACTTGCGCAACGACTGTCCGAAGACCGCGAAGAACTGTGGTTTCTGATTACGACCCAGTCACCTCATGTGAAAACCCGGCTGGATGCCCATCTTGCAACACAACCTTTGCCGCAAACCGTTGTGATGCTTTTCGCCGGGGATGACGCCCGCATCGCGGCCCACTGGAAACCCGATGTCTGCATCTGGACCGGCGGCCCATCACACCCTTCACTGCTAAGTCAAATCGCCCGCACCAGCAAAGTCATGCTCCTCGTCGATGCTGAGATCAACACTCTTTCACGGGGCACCTCGCTGCCGATACCTGGCTTGCGCGATACGATTCTTGGCTATTTTGACAAGGTTTTCGCACTTGATGACGTCAATCTGACAGGGCTGCAGGCCGCCTTTTCAGATAGAATTTATGTTGAGAACCTAGGCGCGTTGCGAGAGGGAGGGTACCCACCGACCTACAACGAAAGTGAACTAGAAGATGTGAGGCAATGCCTATCTGCACGCCCCGTCTGGCTGGCGGCGCTTTGTGCTGATGCGGAATTCGATGCTGTTTTACAAGCCCATGAACACGCTCTGCGTACCTCACATCGCCTTCTTCTGATAATTTCCACCGCAAATGAAGGAGATGGGCACGCTCTGAAAGCCTTAGCCGAAGCGCGGGGCCTATCCGCCGGATTGCGGTCTGATGGCGATGATCTGGAACAGGGGTTTCAAGTCTATGTTGCTGACGACCCAGAGGAAATCGGCATGTGGTACCGTGTGTCACCTCTGTGTTTCATCGGAAAAACCTTGGTGCCGAGCCACAGCCCTCAACTTTTGGCACCTGCGGCGCTAGGCTCTGCGTTGATATTTGGCCCACTGGTTCACAATACCAGCGCCCTAGCGGATCAACTGGAAAATCAAGGTGCTGCATTGCGGATCAGTGATGCCAAAACACTCGCGGAAGCTGTCGTTATTCTTCTCGCACCAGATAAAGCAGCACGCATGGCCCACAACGCCTGGGAGGTCGTGACCGAAGGCGCTCCAGTTCTCGACCGACTGACAAATATTGCGGGCACTGTGCTTGATGGCGGAGGGATCCCTGATGCACACACCTGATTTCTGGTCACGTCCAGCCGGGTTAAAGTCCCGCCTTCTATCCCCACTGGGTGCAATTTATGCCGCTGGCACAGCGCGCCGTTTGGCAAAGGGCAACCCTGAACGCCTACCCGTACCAATCATTTGCGTGGGAAATCTAAATGCTGGCGGCACTGGAAAAACCCCCGTCTGCATCTGGCTTGCCATGGAACTTCAGGCCATGGGCCTGAAACCACACATCGTTTCCCGCGGATATGGCGGGCGCCTAGCGGGCCCAATACGTGTCAGTGAACAGCAGCACACTGCAGATGATATCGGCGACGAGCCTTTGCTGCTATCTGCCTTCACCCCTGTGACCGTCGCCCGTGATCGAGCCGCTGGTGCGCGCGCTGCGATTGCCGATGGTGCCGGTGTGATCATTCTTGACGATGGCTTTCAAAACCCTGCGTTAGAGACTAATTTTTCCTTTATTGTCGTCGATGCCAAGGTCGGATTTGGGAATGGGCACTGCATACCTGCTGGCCCGCTGCGTGAGCCACTGGAAGCCGGTCTACCCCGTGCCTCTGCCCTTCTGATTATTGGCGACACAGACGCACAGGCACAATTTGACAGCCAATGGATGTCTGCTGTCACGCGCACCAATCCCGATATTGCCATTGTCCGCGCCCATCTTGAGCCCCTTCAAACAGGCATGGATTGGCAAGATATGCCTGTCTTCGCATTTGCGGGAATTGGCCGCCCCGAGAAATTTTTTCTGACATTGAAAAATCTCGGCGCAAACCTGATCCACACCGAAGCCTTAGCCGATCATCAACCGCTGTCTGACCGGTTGATATCACGGCTGCTCAGTGATGCCGCAGCCCATGGTGCGCAGCTTGTGACAACAGAAAAAGATGCCGCTCGCCTGCCCCAAAAATATCGGCAGCAAGTGTTAACATTGCCCGTAAGACTGCAAATCGCAGACCCCGTTTCCCTGAAACAGAGCCTGCTGAACGCTATCAATCCTTAAGAGCACCCCAAAGATGTTCCCGGATTTCTGCACCATGTTCATCAAGTGCAGGTGATGGCTTAGCTGTTGCAAGTTCTGCATCCGAAAACACCACCGGCGCCCGAACCGATGGCACCCCGTCAAGTTCCACCTGCATGCCCCGCGCAACAATTTGGGGATCAGCAAACACCTCAGCCATGTCATTGATCGGACCGACGGGAACATTGTTGGCTTCACAAGCCGACAAAAGATCCTCTTTTGTCCGTGTTAGGGTCACTTCCGTCAAACGCCGAGTCATCTCTTCACGGTTTTTCAACCGATCGGCATTCTTCAGATATTCAGGCGCAAGCGCCATATCGTCCAGCCCCAACAAATGGCATAACCGCTGATATTGCCCGTCATTTCCGGTCGCAATAATCAACCATCCATCCAAACAATCAAACACCTGATAGGGCGTCAAATTCTGATGGGCGTTGCCAATCCGTTGCGGGGCATTGCCCGTTGTCAGGTAATTCATTCCCTGATTGGCCCCGATCGCCACCGCAACATCCAGCAGGGACATATCAATATGCTGCCCCGTGCCAGTTGTATGACGCTGATGCAAAGCCGCCAGAATGGCCGTCACACCATAAAGCCCCGTGAAGATATCCGTCACCGCCACGCCAACTTTTTGTGGCTGACCTTCAGGTGCGCCAGTGACGCTCATCAACCCAGACATACCCTGAATGATGAAGTCATACCCTGCCCGAGAGGCATAGGGGCCCGCCTGACCAAAGCCGGTCACGGAACAATAGATCAGCCCCGGGTTGGCCTGCTTTAGGGTCTCATAATCCAATCCGTATTTCGCCAAACCACCCAGTTTGAAGTTCTCAATTAGGATGTCGGCCTCGGCCACGAGATCAAGAATAAACGCCTGATCCGCATCCGAGCGAAGATCAACCGCAACCGAATGTTTCCCCCGGTTGCAGCTGTGAAAATACGACGCCGACCCGTCACGTTCGACAAAGGGTGGGCCCCATTGCCGAGTGTCATCCCCCTCGTGACTTTCAAGCTTGATGACATCCGCACCATAATCTGCAAGCGTCTGCCCCGCCCAAGGGCCAGCAAGCACCCGGGCAAGTTCAACGACCTTCAGGCCTTTAAGCGGCGTCATTCAGCAGGCAATTCAGCGTCGATAAGCTCTGCCAAATCAGCATAGTTCATATTGCCGTAATTGGTGTCATTCACCTTCAAAGACGGTGTGGAATTAACACCATCCGCCTCTGCGTTTTTCTGGTATACCGCAAGCATTGCTCGAGGGGTGTTTTCATCGGCAAAGCAAGCATCCAGTTCCGCATCAGAGATCCCAGCAGAACGGCCAATCGCCCGCAGGTTTTCAACGATTTTTGCTGGGTCGCTGCCTTCAAGCCATTCACGCTGGGTTTCATACAGCACATCTTGAATGCCAAAATACCGCAGCGGACCACCACAACGTGCAACCATCGCAGCCCAAAGACCATACCGATCAAAATAGACTTCGCGATAGATGAAACGCACCTTGCCGGTGTCGATGTAATTCGCCTTCAACTGCGGCATCACGTTCATGTGGAATGACGCACAATGCGGGCAAGTATAAGAGGCGTATTCGGTAATCGTGACAGGTGCGTCTGCATCGCCCAGCACCATTTCCAGCACCCCGGAGGTGTCAATATCGCTGGTTTCCTGCGCATTCGCAGCGCTGATGGGTGCGAATGTTGTCGTGCCGGGCTTTGTGCCCTGGGTCATAAACCAAGCACTGCCACCTAAAAGCGCAGCTGCGCCCGCACCAAGAACCATTCTTCTTTGCATCGTCTTTCCACTTCAGGATTTTTGTTTGGATAAAATGTTTTCGCCAAGCAACGCAAGCGCGTCTTGCAGGGTCTTGTTTTCGACCCCTACGACAACATTGCGTGCTGTATCTTTGATCTCTGTTGATACGATTTTCACAGGTTTCTTCACAGGTCTCGGTGCAAATTGCACCTGGCCTTCAGAAAACCCCGTGGTTGCCGTCTGCGTAATGCGAACCTTGGCTATCGCCGCATAGCCGTAACAACCATTCACCTTTTCACGGATCTTTTCGGTCTGCATCTGTAGCAACGGCGCATTCGCACCGGTTGTAAGCAGGGTCAACGTAGCACCCACACCGCTGCGCCCATAACCGATTTTCACAGGCAAAGCCCTGGCGGCCGTATCTTCGCCCACGATCTCTGCCCAATGGGTCAGCAGGCGCGAAACGGTAAAACCACGGCTTTCCCCCACCTTGCGGATCTGCTTTTCCAGCAGCGTTGAGGTGCGCGTGAATTTACGCCCTCTTCTGCGATACGGCGCAGGTTTTTTTTGCGTGTGCTTTTCCATTTCACCTGTATTGTATCCCGGCCTGACCAGGGCACCAGCGAAAAGACATCAAAGGATGTAAAACTTGCGTGATATGGCCGATCTTAGCGGTGAGTTGCTTTCGTGGTACGACCGAAATGCACGCGAAATGCCTTGGCGCACCGGCCCGCAGGCCCGCAAAACCGGCATAGCACCAGATCCCTATCATATCTGGATGTCAGAAATCATGCTGCAACAAACCACCGTTGCCGCCGTCAAAGAATATTTCATTAAGTTCACCACCCGTTGGCCCCGTGTGCAAGATCTTGCAAGCGCCGCTGACGAGGATGTCATGGCCGCTTGGGCCGGGCTTGGCTATTATGCCCGTGCGCGAAATCTCTTGAAATGTGCTCGGGTAATTGTGGCAGATCACGGTGGCATCTTCCCACAGGATCACGCTGCTTTACTGAAGCTTCCCGGCATCGGCCCCTATACTGCTGCGGCTGTATCCTCCATCGCGTTTGACCAGCCATACACAGTGGTTGATGGTAACGTGGAACGGGTAATGTCGCGTCTTCATCGCATCGAAACGCCCCTGCCCGCCGCCAAGCCGGAACTGACGGCACTGGCCGCCGCCCTCACCCCGCTGCAACGTCCCGGTGATTACGCCCAAGCGGTGATGGATCTTGGCGCGACGATCTGCACGCCCAAGTCACCCAGTTGCGCGCTTTGTCCTTGGATGGCGTATTGCGACGCACATAAGGCCGGGGATCAGGCAGAGTTTCCAAAGAAAACACCAAAGCCCGCCAAACCGATCCGGCATGGCATTGCTTATATTGGTCGTCGCGTTGATGGCGCGCTTCTGTTGGAACGCCGACCTGACAAGGGCTTGCTGGGCGGTATGCTTGGCTGGCCAGGGGCGGCTTGGGGCGACACGGCCACAGAAGCCCCGCCCGTTGACGCAGATTGGCACCCCCTCCCCGGTGAGGTCCGTCATACCTTCACACATTTCCATCTGATCTTACAGCTTCGCTATGCCGACCTTCCACAGGATTGTCCGGGCATGTTCATTACAAAACATAAATTCATTCCCACGGATCTTCCCACCGTCATGCGCAAGGCCTTCAGTCTGGCGCGCACACATATGTCACATTGCTGACCCCATATATTTAAGCTCTTATTCTGCCAACGAGGAGGCGGTTATGTCGATTTCACCCAAGGTTAACCATTTCACCAAAGCCCTCCCCTTTTGGATGAGCCTGCTGACTGTTCCGATCGCGATTTTTGGAGCAATTCACGGTGGTTGGGCCGTGTTCCTGCTACCAGCGTTTTCATGGTATTTCTTTTCAGTTCTTGACGCTTTCACCGGCCTCAATCTGGAAAATGCAGATCCCGAAACAAGCGACGCGGATCTATTCTGGTATCGTCTCATCACTGTCATTTGGCTTCCGGTGCAATTCATCACCAGCTTTGCGATTCTCTGGTATGTCACTCACAGCGGGCATTTGGTGCCCTGGGAAAAGATCGTTCTATTCTTTGGCATGGGCGTGATCTGCGGGTCTGTTGGCATTGTTTACGCGCATGAATTATTGCATCAAAAGCCACGCTATGAACGCATTCTGGCGGATCTTCTGCTGGCGATGGTGTTGTATAGCCATTTTCGCAGCGAACACCTTCTGGTGCATCACCGCTATGTCGGCACGCCGCGTGACACGGTCACTGCGCGTTACAATGAAGGATTCCACCGGTTTTTCGCTCGTGTTCTCTTTGAATCCCTGCATTCAGCTTGGAACGCCGAAAAACTCATGCTGCGGCGTAAAAAACTGCCCGCAGGCCATCCAAGCAATCCGTTTTACCGCTATTGGGCGCTTCAAGGGGGGATGCTGCTTTTGGCGCTTGCCATTGGTGGTCTCCCTGGGCTGCTCCTGTTCCTCTGGCAGGCGTTTGTAGCGATCTGGCAGTTAGAGCTCACCAATTACGTCGAACACTACGGTCTAACCCGCAAGCACCTTGGGGGTGGTAAATATGAACACGTGCAGCCGCACCACAGTTGGAACGCCGCCCATAAAGCCACCAACTGGCTTCTGATCAACCTACAGCGCCATTCTGATCACCACTACAAACCAGATCGTCGCTTTCCACTTTTGCAAAACTACACACCCGAGGAAGCCCCTCAGTTACCTCACGGTTATCCGATCATGGCCATCGCCGCGATGATACCGCCGATCTGGCGTCGTATCATGAACCCAAAAGTTCGCACCTGGCGGAAAACATATTACCCAGAAATTACCGATTGGCTTACCTATAAAAACGCAACCAATCCCATGCCGCGCTGATCCGATCAGACAACCAATCTCAGCTTTCTTGTCCGGCGTCATCATCACAATGGTTAACACAAGCAGGCCGCGCGACCCGTGTCCTCAGTTCAGAAACGGCGCGATCGACATCTCCTTCTTGTAGATACTCGCGCAAAGCCTTCAGCGTAGAGGCAACTTCAAGTTCCGATAAAGCGGTCTCCCGCACGCAAAGTATCTTTTCGTTTCGGCTGACAACATCCACTTCCGAAACAATCAGTTCTTCATGCATTTTTTCGCCAGGCCGAAGCCCAGTGATGTGAATCTCAATGTCTCCATTTGGGTTTTCAGCATCTCGCAGGGTGCACCCGGCGGCTTCAATCATTTGCCTCGCCAAATCCCCAACCAGCACAGGTTCCCCCATGTCTAGAACAAATACCTCGCCACCATTGGCTAGGCCTCCGGCTCGCAACACAAGCTGCGCCGCTTCCTGAATCGTCATAAAGTAACGGGTGGCATGTTCGTTGGTCAGCATTACCGGGCCGCCGCTTGCAATCTGCTCGCGGAAAATAGGTACTACAGAACCAGAGCTCCCCAAGACATTGCCAAAACGCACGATAGAAAACACCGTATCTGCACTGCCTGTTGCCTGATCCTGAATCAGCAGTTCTGCCATACGCTTGGTAGCGCCCATAACGCTTTTCGGCCTAACCGCTTTATCCGTCGATACCAGCACGAAACGGCGCACTGCGGCAGCAACGGCCGCACGCATCAAAGCATGCGTTCCCAGCACATTATTGTTGATCCCAGCCAGTGGATTTTGCTCAACCAAGGTCACATGCTTATAGGCAGCGGCATGCAACACAACGTCAATGTCATACTGCTCAAAAACCGTCTCAAGGAAATTTTCATCCGTAACAGTGCCAAGTACCTGAGTGATCTGAATTTTACTCACTTCTGCCATTTTTTGCAGCTCGCGCTCTATCCGGAACAACGCATATTCGCAATTATCCAGCAAAATAATATGCGCCGGGCCATAGGCTTGCACCTGACGGCACAGCTCAGATCCAATAGAACCTCCAGCGCCAGAAACCAAAATGGTCCGCCCACTATATTCATCAGCTTCAGAAGTCAGAGCCATAGTGTGTTGCGCACGCCCCAGCCAAGCGGTTGTAGGAAAGCTAATCAACTTATCCGCAATACCCTGCCCATCAATCAACTGCAGAAAGGATGGCAGAGACTTAACATCTATACCTTCGTCTTCTATGCGCTGTGCAATCGCATTACGTTGCGCATAACTGGCCGAAGGAATGGCAAGCAGAACCTCACTAACCTGTAATGCCTTACACATTTTTTTCGTGTCATGCCCATGCCAAACAGGCCGCCCAGCAAGGATTTCACCTTGCAGTGAAGGATCATCATCAAAGAAACCAACCACAACAATATCGCGGTCTTGGCGCAACGCCCAAGCCAGCTGCGTGCCCGTCTTCCCAGCCCCATAAATTGCAATCCTACGCGCGGTTGGCGTTGCATCATACACCCGCATAAGAATGGCGATCATCGCAAGTCGGCTGCCAATATTCAGCAGGAAATACACCGGCACCAGAACGAAATGAAATCCTGCCGTAACATCCAGTTTTACGAAGGATACGAGCATCCCGGATGTTACACCCAAGCAAATCGCCAGCAGCGCCGATTTCTTGACGCCTCCCCCATCAAACGATCCCAGCCGCATCCGGGAAGCGCCGCTCCACAGGGAAAATCCGGCAGCTGCGACAGACAGTAAAACTACAAATACGAAATATTGAGAGAATAGATCAATCGGTGCATGAAAATCGCGCTGAAATGCCAAGCTTAGGAAAACTGCGATAGGGGCCAACGCTACATCACATGCCGTAAGTATCCAACGCTTTTGCCCCCGGGTAAGCCCTATAACAACAGGCAAAATCGATTGTAGAAAAACGTCACTCCCAGGCTTTGGAAAAACTGCAGACGCATTGCCCGGGATAATCATACCGCACACCCTTAAATCAATTCCGGATCGTGTTCCGGCTTACATCAACCCTATAACATGAATGGTTAAGCTCCGATGAACGCGGCATCACCCAAAGACACGTCTGATCGTTTGCCAGATCAAAATACAATCAAAACAAATGCTTTGGTGATTTTGATAGATCAGATCAAGTTGCGTTTTGCGCGGAATACAGCGCAGCGAATATACTTGGTCCGTCATCTCAGCACTCTTGCAACCGGCCAAAACCCCCGCTTCAAACCTGTGAATATGTAACGTCGCCAAGCCCGTTACACCCGGACGGTTTTGCAAAACCTGTTGATAAATCTCAGGAAACTTTACAGCATATTGCCGCAGTGGCGGGCGTGGACCGACAAAACTCATGTCTCCCCGCAAAATATTGATCAGTTGCGGCAACTCATCCAGGCGATAGCGACGCAATTGCGCCCCCAGCCTCGTAATCCGCGCTGATTTATCACCACCGGAAACCCCCGCATCCGACTGTGCATCCGTCATCGTGCGAAATTTCCAAAGCATAAAACCCTGATCAACCGCCTTCATTCGCTCAGAACGGTAGAACACCGGCCCGCCACCCTGAGCCAAAATCATCACGCAGATGCCGATCAGCACCGGTGCAAGTATGACCGATAACAACATTGCCAACACGATATCAAAGATCCTTTTAGGGAGCGTCAACGGAATGGCCTTTCATTGTGCTAGCACTTGATGCAACTCATCCACCATTCGCACCGAATCCGATGCGTGTGGTGCAAAACTATACAGCCTCATTAGACGATTCGTATTAAAAACCACTTTCCCGATCGCAGTATTGGGGGCGGGTCGGGCTTGAAAATCAATCTCTGCCGCGCGCAGAAGCGCGTCCATCGTCACCCCATTTGGTGTGGCAATATTCAACACTTCAGGCAGCGCATACCCACTAATCGCGCGATCAAACAACTGGGTTAACACCTTCGCCAACGTCACCGGTCCGATATAGCTGCGTTCGGGAAAGCCGCCATCAGAAAACTGTTCCAAGAAAACATCCGGTGCCTGCCCCACGCGCCCCAACAACTGATCGGCGCCCGCGATATTTCCTATTCGCAAAATCGTCTTGCCGATCGCAGTCTCATCCGCCCGGATCACAGCTTCCATTGCCAGCTTCTCGCGCCCGTAAGGCGACACTGGTTCTGCCGCGTCATCCTCGTGATGTGCCTGGTCCGAATTGCCATAAACCGCTGCTGTAGAGATGAAAAAGATGTGCTTGATATCTTCAGCCGCAGCCGCACGCAGAACCTGTCGCGCCAATAAGGTGTTCACCTCAAGCCCGGATCCACTTGCTGGTGTTACCCCTGCAAGCGCGAAAACCACCTGGCGGCCGCGCATTGCCGCACGCATTTCTACATCACCCTGCGGGCCAAGCGGGTCAAAACAAATACCATTTTCCAGCGCCCCCCGGCTTTGCCAGATCAAACGGGTTTCCCCCGTCAGCGCAAATGCCGCCTTAAGCAATGCCGCCACACGGCCACCACCGCCCAGCGCAAGAATTGGCTTCTTCAATGCAGCACCTATGTGATCGCCCCTGTCATCTCAGCTCCTAATATGCAAATTGCTATACGAATGCCTTAATTCTTACCGCAAAAAGGCCCCGCTACAATAGGCAGCGGGGCAAGTATGCGCCGCGAAACATGTCGCAGGCACAGGCGGTAACCAGTTATCTTGTGAAAACGCCCGCGCGTTTTAAGCACAGCAGCGGGCGTAATGTATCAGTCGTGCACTCAGTTCGGGCGTTGCGCCATCTCTGCACGGATTTGCTGACGCAGCAGATCGATCGGAACCTTTTTCCCATCTTTCTTGTAGCACCAATAGGTCCAACCATTGCAGCTGGGTGCGCCCTCAAGCGCCGCTCCAACCTGATGGATAGAACCCTTCACGTCCTCAGGACCGACAAGCGTGCCATCGGCGCGCACCTTAACCTTGTGACGCATGTTCATGGAATAGAGTTCCTCGCCTGGCAACAGCATGCCACGTTCCACCAACTGACCGAAAGGCACACGTGGTTCTGCACGCTTAGACGCGGTCACGATCAGGCTTTCCTTGTCGAACTTACGTACCTTGGACAGGCGTTTTGTAGCAACTTTGCGGTAAGCTTCTTCGCGCTCGATACCGATAAAATCACGGCCCAATTTCTTCGCAACAGCGCCAGTGGTGCCTGTACCAAAGAATGGATCCAGAACCACATCGCCAGGTTTGGTTGAACCAACCAAAATACGGTGCAGCAGGCTTTCAGGTTTCTGTGTTGGATGGGCTTTGTCGCCCTCGTCATTTTTCAGGCGTTCGCCACCGTTACAGATCGGCAGAACCCAGTCAGAACGCATCTGAATGCCTTCGTTCAGGGCCTTCAGCGCCTCGTAATTGAAGGTGTATTTGGAAGCTTCCGACTTACCGGCCCAGATCATTGTCTCATGCGCATTGGTAAAGCGTTTGCCACGGAAGTTCGGCATTGGGTTGGATTTGCGCCACACAACGTCGTTCAAAATCCAATAGCCTTGGTTCTGCAACTCAGCGCCAACGCGGAAAATGTTGTGGTAGGAACCGATCACCCAGATCGCACCATTTGGCTTCAAAAGACGACGTGCCGCCTTGAGCCATTCTTTGGTGAATTTGTCATAGGCTGCGAAGCTAGAGAACTGGTCCCACTCATCATCCACGGCATCAACCTTGGAGTTATCCGGGCGATGCAAGTCACCTTTAAGCTGAAGATTATAGGGGGGATCAGCGAAGATTAGATCAACGGAAGCCTCTGGAAGGCTGTTCATTACGTCAATGCAATCGCCCGCAAGTATTTCGTTCAGCGGCAATTCTAAAGCCGCTTTTGTACTGGTTTTTTTCATTTTCTGCCTCAATATCCGGGTGTCTTTAGCGCACCTCGTGATTGCCCTAAGCATGAGTCATCATGGATTCCGCGTCAAATAATTTATTGCAGCCTGGGGATAAGTTTTACTCTTGATACAAGATGTTGTGCACTGGCTTGAATGAACGTCTATGGTGTGGGGTCACACCAAATTCTCTCAGCGCATCCTGGTGCAATTTTGTCGGATAACCCGCGTTTTTCTCCCAGCCATAGCCTGGAAATTTCGCGCCCAGCGCTGTCATCAGATCATCACGAAGCGTCTTGGCAATGATCGACGCGGCGGCAATGGATTGCGATTTTCCGTCGCCCTTGATCACCGCCTCAGAGGGCGGAACAAGACCGCGCGGTATCATGTTGCCATCAATCAATAAATAGTCAGGTGCGGGGTCCAAAGCTTCAACTGCGCGCACCATCGCAATGTGGGACGCCCGCAAGATATTGTGTTCGTCTATTTCTTCAACAGAGGCTTCTCCAACACCCACTTGGGCTGAAGTTTCAATCGCGGTAAACAATGCGCGACGTTTCTTTTCCGACAGTTTCTTTGAATCATTCAGACCCTCAGGAATATTCGCAATATCCAACACCACGGCAGCCGCCATGACTGGCCCCGCCAGCGGCCCTCGCCCGACCTCATCCACACCGGCCACACGCAAGAACCCTTTCGCACGGGCAGCAGTTTCATAGGAAAGATCGGGGGCGGGTTTTGTGGGCTTTTCAGTCATGCTCTCAGAAACCGGGTTTTGGCCACCAACACAAGACACAAAAAAGCGGAAGGCTGGGGATGGGCCTTCCGCCAGGGGTAGATGTGGGACGAGAACACGCCGCCACATCGGGGATCAAAAATCAATTCCGGGAAATTCTATAACCTTGGCGCACCATGCAACGTTCCGGATAAAACGTTGTCCAGCGGCCACGTGGGTTAACCCCACGACGTTCACAACGCTCAGGTGCCGAAATGTGCCCAACAGTGCGACGAAGGCAACGGGCGCCAAAGCCATATGCAGTCCGGCGTTCCGTATCAAAACGCTTCAAGCAGCGCCGCGGCAAGACAGTTAGCGATCGATCAGGCCGTGTCACGCGATCATGGCCTCGCCCATGACGATGACCATATGCATGCCCGTGACCTTGGCCACGACTGTGAACGCGGTCACCATCGACATCACGGCGGCGATCATTTCGGTTATCAATGGTGATCGCAACGCCTGCAATCACGGCCAGGCCGATCAGTGCTTTCGTCAAATCATCATTGCCCGCTTTGGCGGGGGTCGTGAACCCGGTGACAACAAGTGCTGCGGTAAGGGTAAGGGCGATAAAACTGCGAAACATGGTCTGTACCTCATTCTCTTGACCCTGTGTATTCGCTGGAAGGGCGGGTCGGTTGTGGTGTGAGGTCAACATGGTGGAGAACGCCTTGGTCAAACAATATCGCTGCAATGTTATCCAATACACCCCATATTTTTATGGCATTCGGCGCTGCACCCAGCCCAACAAAAATAATAAAACCATTCACAACTTCAGTGAAGCAGGCCCCGCCGATTCTCTCCGAAACACTGGCACTCGCGCTCTGTTATTGAATAACGCGCACAACTTCCTCATACCTAAAGCATGATCAAAAAACTCGCCTTCACCCTCGCGCTTTTAAGCGCCACGCCCGCCGCCGCTGATTGCTATGCCGACTATAAGGCGAAGCAGGAAAACCCTCTACGCCTCCATTACGGCGTGATCGAACTCTCTGCGAACAACTGCAATGCAGCCGCAGCGCAACGGGTCATTTCCAGACGCATTGGTCGCGACGGATGGCAATTGTTGAACGTGATCTCGGTCTTCGACGAAAGTCAGCTGGCGTCGCGTCGCCGGGAAGCAGGCCAATACTACCTGCGTTACTGATCCCTATAGTCTCTAGAAAAGAAACGCCCGCGAAAGACATCCAGTGGGCGTTTCTTTTCCTGTGGCTAGGGGCAATTTCTGCAGGCCTTGCTTTCCATCACGTTACAATTGAAAAGAAGAGGAGGAGTGCATCACATGCCAAAATCAAAAAAATCCGCCAATTTGCCAGTTTCAGGAAACCAGGTTGTAACCGTTGGCATTGCTTTGATTGTCTTGATCCTGATGCTTGCCGCTGTCTTTTTGTTTTTCAACCTGCCCGATGCCAACGCCTTCAACGCCCGCGTTGAACGCATCTTTGTGGAAAATACATCTCTCACCGATCCTGGCGATATTCGTTTTCTCGAAGTCCTCGCGCAATCCGGTACTGCATTCCAAGAAACGCTTGGTTCCTACCGCACCGCGATCTTTGTGCTGCTGGTTTTCGCCACAGCCATGATGATTGCCGCCCTCGTGTTCCTAGTCACCATCGTCGGCCTGAACCGCCGTATTTCTGAGGTCGAACGCGCTGGTATTCAGGTGTCATCCCTAATGATTTCCCGTGAAGAAAACACAGTCTACCTCAACAACATGGAATTCAAACTGACCGGAGCCGCCCTTGAAACCATCTCCATCCTAGCCGAAGCCCGTATGGATGATGAAGTTCTTTCCGGTGCTGAAATTGAAGGCATAATTTCTGGCCGCGATGCGTCTGACTGTGAAGAAGCCGCCGGCGCCACCCGCATCAAGCGCCTGCGCGACACCCTTGGCAACCAAATGGTCAGCGATCTTTTGGTCAAAAACATCGCCCGCAGAGGCTATATGCTGGCCATCGAAAAAGACGTCATCCAGATGGTTTAGCGTCACGATAAACGTCTGCTTAAAGTCCAGAGTACCGGATAATTTTTGCTGGGATGAGCTTGGCAGCGTTTTTAATGGCACAATATAGGGAAATGAATATGATATCGCGAAAAATTTGCTTGCTTTTTTCTGTTCTTAGCTGGGCACTAAGTTCCAATATTGCACAATCTGAAATACTAAATAAACCAGATATTTATGAAGGTATTGAGGTCTGTTTACCTTACTCTCAGTTCTTACAACAAAGCACATTAATAGATGATGCATCGGCGTGTCAGTCAATCGCTGAATACATTGTGGAACATAGAGATTATAAGCAACGACGTTTTCTGAGAGGCTTCCAAAATGGGGAAGTTGTAGGCAGACATACTAGTCTTGCAAAATTGGCGACAGGCGTTTTAGCCGTATTAAGAGACCAGCCTGTACAGGCATACAACTGGCTTGATGCCGCAGATCGCCACATTAACAGCTCAATGCGTTTGATAGGTGATGATGAACGCGCTTATGTTTACTCCAGCCTTATAGCCGCAACTAAAATACGCGCAATCCAGCCACTCTGCGGTTTCGACACTGAGGAAAAATGTGCCAATCTTACTGGCTTCATCACCATCGCCGACGTGTTGGGAGACAGTGCGGATACTTTTGGAAATAAGCCACCTCATAGCGCCCTCTATTGTCTTTTACGAACGGATGCTTTTGAAGTTTCAATTAGAACGTTAACGGCGTCGCCAGCCTTTCAAGAATGCATGAACTAGTCGAATAGTCTGCTCTGTTATCCTTCTCGTCACACCACCAAACATTCAAGGCATGGCTTTCTATCACAACTGTCGGTAACAATAGCGCTAACAGAAACAACAAGCCCGGGCTTCCCATGACATCAACACTGCCGGAACCACCCAAACGCGCATTAACTCTGCGAGACGTATCAGAGGCTTCAGGCGTCAGCGAAATGACTGTGTCGCGTGTTTTACGCAACCGGGGTGATGTCTCCACAGCAACCCGTGAAAAGGTTCGCGCCGCAGCAAAAGCGCTGGGATATGTGCCCAACAAAATCGCAGGTGCCTTGGCCTCGCAACGGGTAAATCTTGTGGCTGTGATCATCCCGTCGATGTCCAATATGGTTTTCCCTGAAGTCATGACCGGCATATCAGAGGTGCTAGATGGCACAGGATTGCAACCTGTTGTCGGCGTCACCGGTTATCGCCCGGAGAAGGAAGAACAGGTACTTTATGAAATGCTATCTTGGCGGCCTTCCGGGGTGATTATTGCCGGGCTGGAACACACTGATGCCTCCCGCGCCATGATGCGCAATGCCGACATTCCTGTAGTGGAAATCATGGATGTTGACGGCACGCCTATTGATTCCATGGTGGGTATTTCCCACCGTCGTGCCGGGCGTAAAATGGCGGATGCCATCATCAAAGCAGGCTATCAGCGCATCGGTTTCCTTGGCACCAAAATGCCGCTTGATCACCGGGCGCGCAAACGCTTTGAAGGCTTCACCGAAACCCTCGCCAAAGCTGGGCTAGAGATCGAAGACAAGGAATTCTATTCCGGTGGTTCGGCGCTTGCCAAAGGGCGCGAAATGACCCAAGCCATTCTGGAACGCTCCCCCGACCTTGATTTTCTTTACTATTCCAACGACATGATCGGCGCCGGCGGTCTTCTGCACTGCCTCAGCGAA
>Ga0209292_1003235_pt1 | contig 18033 bp, 19 predicted proteins | sample GOMGulsemesocosm_2_FD_184634 | JGI IMG/M metagenome (GOLD analysis project Ga0209292, IMG submission 184634) | Methane-oxidizing microbial communities from mesocosms in the Gulf of Mexico - GOM9C Gulf of Mexico (SPAdes) (version 2) | ecosystem: Environmental > Aquatic > Marine > Cold seeps... | reverse complement strand
CTATTATTTTGTCGTTTAGCATTTGTGCTATGGTTGGCTTAACTTTTGGTGTGTATCCAGCGATAAAGGCCTCAAAGCTTGATCCTATTGATGCTTTGCAAAGTGACTAGTTAAACATAGAAAAAATAAATAACGCTTACACAGTTTTGTGTTTAGCGTTATTTAATAATAAAACTTTTGTTTGTGAAAGTTTATGATAAAGGCAGTGTGATCGAAATTTCGCTGCCTTTGTCTTTATTAGTGATATTAAACCTGCCATTTAAAGAGTCTATACGCTCTTCAATGCCTTTTAAGCCAAAACCTCCGTTTGTAGTTTGTTTTATCCCCTGGTTAATACCAATGCCATCATCAGCAATAACAAGCTGTAGCCAGCCGTTTGATTGCGTAATCGTTAAATACAAATTCTCAGCTTGAGAATGCCTAATGCAATTAGTAATACACTCTTGGCATATTCTAAAAATGGATATTGCATGCTTATCTGTGAGGTTATCTAAATTTCCATTTATTTCACTATGATATTGAATTCCAGCATGGCTGAGTTTTTCTTTGAAGTATTGACCTTTTAAACACTCTGTTAAACCTAAGTCATCTAATACCCTAGGCCTTAACCAGCTTAAAACAGAATAAATAGAATCATAAATTTGCATTGATACAGAATCTAAGCGCGTAAAACTTTGTTTAGGGGCTGTATCTTTTAAGGTATGTTCTAGTACTTTTAGCTCTGTTCTTAATGCGGTGATTGATTGGCCAACCTCATCGTGTAACTCTTGTGATAGGTGTTTTCTTTCTTCTTCAACAATATTCACTAAATTTTGTGCAAGCATTTGGTTTTTTGATGATAATATAAGCAGGTCTTTATTGGATTGTGTAAGTTGCTTGTTTTTGATATCAAGCGTTTTATGCACTTCTTTTTGTTCATTCATCAATGCACCTAATAACATGCCTGTTAAAGCGTAACTTATAACATATAGCTGATTTTCAATTAATATATCGGTTTGATTTACGCCAAAAATATTAAACATGATCATACTATTAATCACTAATAACATGAAAATAGCACCCGCCCAGCCAAAACGATATGCAAACCAAATGAGCGGTAAAATGGCTAAAATACGTAGTAAATAAAGTGTATGGGGCTGAATAAAATAAAGCACAAAAACAAATGTGATTAAAATACATGTAATATTTATGGCTTTAATGACTTCAAGCCAGTTAATTTTGTGTTTATTTAACCATGCATAATGGATCAAAAAACCTAAAGGAATTAAAGTAACTATGCCAACAAAACCACCTAAAAAGTGCGTCAGTATCATCTCAAATTTTCGCTCATCCGGAATGTTGCCGTAAAACCTTCCTTTATAGGAAAGCAGCATGATAGTAGAACGAATAAATCGATAAGTGATAGCGGCACCTAATATTAAAATTAAAGGTTTAACTCTACTTATGGTTATTTGAGATATATTTTTTTTGATGAAGCCAATAGCAACAACCGCAAGAACATGATTTATAACCCATATATTAGTAAAGGTTCTAGACAAATATTCTAAAGGTTTATCTAAATAAATAATATGATGTATAGATTGACCTAACTGACCTGCAATAATCAAAGCAGGCCAATAACGAAAAGGAAAAATAAATAAAGCAACAATGCGCAATCCCACAGGGAAATACCAACTTGCCCATTTATCATAAATAACAAACTGCATCGAAAATCGAAATAAAACGATCTCTAAAAAAGCAAATATAGAGATTAACAATAGGCTGTTTAATAACCATTTTGAATAATTAAGCTTAGTGAAATGTATTGGGGTGAAGCTCTGTAGGGCATGTTTAATTTTGTTTGCTAATACCATAACTTACGCCAATTCTTCGTAAGTAATAATGCCAGATGAAACGGCCAGCTTAAGTAAGTCGAATTGATTTTTTATTGCCAGTTTTTTTAGGATGTTAGCTCTGTGAACATGGGCTGTTTTTGGCATGATATCTAAATGCTGTGCGATTTGTTTGGCATTAAATCCTTTTGCCAGTAGTGGAAATACATCTAATTCTCGTTGTGTTAATTCAGCTAAAGCACTTTTATTATCGTTAGTATGTGAAATGTGCAATTTTTTTAATACGTCATGACTTAAAAAAGTCTCCCCTTTAATAACAGCATTAATTGCATTTATTAATTCATCAGATGCGGCGCGTTTAGAGACATATCCCCAAGCGCCAGCATCAAGTGCATTACTAACATAAGGATTGTGGTCATACATGCTTACTATAATAGATTTTATATGAGGATAATGTTCTGAGCAGTGCTTTAATAGCTCTATGCCATTTTTATCTGGTAATGAAATATCAATAATAATGATGTCGATATTAGCGCAATAGCTTAATGCTTCTGAGGCTGTTTGGTAGCAGTCGGCTTCAAATATCACGTGATATTCTGGCGTTAATTCCAATAGGTGTTTAAATCCTTCTCTGACCATTTGATGGTCGTCTACTAAAGCAAACTTCATATATATTCCCTTACTACGTTTCAATAGATATTAACAGAATATCAATATAAATATTCTAAGAAATATTCTTAGGTAGTTAATTATATTAGGGAATACTTAAATAAATCATTTTAAATATACACGACATGTGCTGAATTTTTGTGTCAGTTTAGGATTTGATAAAGCATATCGTTCTATTATTTTTACTTCAGCCTTACCTTTTAGTATTTGTAATAATACACCAAATGCGATGATTTCTTTTCCTGTCTGACTTTTTATGTAAACAGCCTGTCCAATCGCACCTTGTAATCTTAACTTTGGGAAATTTGGGTTTGTGATATCTGCTAAGCGTTCTTGCTTAGTAAATAAGCTAAGGCAGTAAGATTTAGCTGCATGAATGATTTCTTGCGGAAGCTTAATAATATCTACATTATTTACAAAGTGAACGATGGCTGCTTTGTGCTTGTCAAATTCACAAGATATTTCAGGTAATGTTTTAGTACTTGCCCATTGCTTTGAAACTAAATAACGTTTTTTTTCTAATCTAGAAATGCTCGTCGATGTTCCGGTCATTCGGCTATACCATTCAATTCGATAAGCCGAAGCGCCAAGTGCATGAAAGTAAATTTCAATATTTCCAAAGATAAGAACTGATTTTTCTGGGATCCAATTTTTTTTAATCGGTTTAGCTTTAGTAGAACCTGAATCTAAAAAACTTTGGGGTGGTAAGTCTAAGTCAGTCTCTTTTATAAAACCTAATTGACTACTCATATTGCAAACTCGCTAATATTAATCCTTTATAAACATATTAGGTTTAAGAGTTATAGGAATATATTGCTAAGTTTCTTATTCAACTAAGAAAAAGTCTTAGATGTCCTTATTTAGCTTTAAAACCGGATCACAGATAATAAATTAGAATATTTATCGGTCCATATTTGAGTATCTTCAGGCTTTAAATTTAAATATGTGGCTTTTATTTTTACCATCTCATTATTAATGAAATCTTTATTATGCGTTAAAACAACCCACTGTGTTGTTTGTTCTTTTGAAGAACTTGAAGCTGCAATAAAATGGTTTAAAGGAATATTGAGCTTTAACGCTAATGCATTTATTAAAGGCAATAAATCTAAGTGGTTATTAGAGATATGTAATGCGAGTAATCCATCTTTTTTAAGATGTTTAAAATATAATTCAAAAGCTTCAAGGGTCAATAAATGAACGGGGATCGCATCACTTGAAAAAGCATCTATTACAAGGGTATTATACTGTTGGCTTCCTGAAGTTTTTAGCTCAGTTTGCATTGTTACTCTAGCATCTCCAAGCCTAATATCTGTTTTTGCTTTACTGTCAGATAAGTAGCTGAAATATTGTTTAGCAACTGCTGCAACATCAGGATTAAGTTCATAAAATACATAGTGATCTTGTGGCTGTGCATAGCTTGCTAAAGTGCCTGTGCCTAAGCCTACAATGCCAACTTTATTTGATTGCGTTTTATCTAAGTTATTTAAAGCTAATGCAACGCCACTATTTGTGCGGTAGTAACTAGTCGGCTGATTTTTAAATATTTCAATAAGTGATTGGCTGCCATGGTTTGTAGCGCCATCAAATAACACTCTAATTGGGCTGTCATTTTTTGTTTGATCTTTAACGGCCAAAACACCATAAAAATTACGGCTGTTATGTACATCTGATGCAAAATATCGGCTATCTAACTGATTAAAGTAAAAACCAAAAGCAACAAGAGAAATACTCGAGGCGATATATAAAAACTTGTTATTGGTAGTTTGAATAGGGCTTAGCTTAGTTGATAGATTTTGCCACCATAAGCTCAGCGTAAAGAATATAAATACTAATGCAATGCCAACTATGAGCTCGTAGTATTGATTGAAAATCTTCTCAGCAACAATAGCGGTAAATAAACTGCCGATCACACCGCCAAGCGCAAGCACTAAATAGAAAAGCGTTAACTTATTTTTATGCGGTTGTAATTTAGCAAGCTCTCCATGGCATATCATGCAAGCAGAAAGTAATAGTATGCAGTAAGTTAATACTTGCTGTACTAGGCTAAATTGCACGCCTACAAAGAACATAAATGTACCTGCAAAGCTACTGCAGGCAAAGCATGTAAACCAAAGCTTTTGAACGTACCACTTTGGAGTATTAAAACAAATAATGTAAGTGAGTAAGTAGATACATAAAGGCAAAATCCATAAAAATGGCGTTGGCGGAATATTAATAGTCATCGCACTGGTTGTTGCCATCATTAAAATGACACTACAAGCAGATAACCCTAACCATAAACATACGTACTTAAAATCGATCGGCGTTTTATCATTTTCATGATTTTCAAACGTGAAATCAGACTTGAATAATCGAAAACTGCAAAAAAGAATGCTCATCATAAATAGGTAATACCCATATCCCCAAATAGTACTTTGCAGTGTGGTATCTAAATTCGGCTCTATAACAAATGGGTACGATAACAATGCTAATAAAGAGCCTAAGTTAGATAAAGCATAAAGGCGGTAAGGTTGATTGTTATTAGGGTTTAAACTGTACCATTTCTGAATCAATGGGGCCGTGGCACTGAGTAAAAAATAGGGAAAGCCAATAGCCATAAAAAGGCTGATTATGATATTGATTTGCGGCGTTTGGCTAGTAAAAACCTGTTCTGAATCTAATTGTCCAATAGGCATGACAGTGAGACTTAATAAAATAAAACCACAGTGAATTGCAATTTGTTGGTTCACTTTTTTTATTTTACTTAATGTATGTGAGTATAAATAACCAAGCAATAAAAATACCTGGAAAAATAGCATACATGCGGTCCAAATAGCTGCACCTCCGCCAAAATAAGGCAAAGCCATTTTTGCAATAATAGGCTGTATTTGAAACAATAAAAAAGAACTAATAAAAATTGTAATTAAAAATGGCATATAAATAAAAGTACTCAAAACAGGTTGAACAGCTTTATGAAACTGTTACTTAACTGGCGTTAATATCACATACTTTTAACTAGTTATAAATCATTAAATGTCATTTTTATAATTTACTTAATAGTGGTTAATGCTTTATGCAGTGTAGCTATTACCAATTCGAACGTTTATTCTATTTATATACATTTCATCTTTATTGAGGGGTAATATGTCTTATAACGGAACCGATATTTACTGTGATTTAATTTTAACAGGCGAATTACCTGTTGAAGTTGTGCATGAAACAGATGCTGTTTTGGCTTTTAAGCATACTCAGCCTCATTGGCCTGTGCATATTGTGGTGATCCCTAAAATGCATATTAGCTCATTTATTGAAGTTGAATCTCCTTATAAAGCAGTATTTGATGAACTAATAAAAGTAGTGCAACTCATATCTAAAAGAATAACAGAGCAACATGGTGCAGCAAGAGTATTAACGAATTTAGGTGATTATCAAGATTCAAAGCATTTACATTTTCATGTGAACTTTGGTAAATCAATTAAAAGTTAGCTCAGACAATAATTGAAATATATATAAATAAAAAGGAAATTTTCATGCGTTTTATGCTATTCACATTGGCATTATTATCATTTTCACTCTTTGCCAGCAATAAAGAGGATAAACAAGCTGTAATAGAGGCAGCTAAGAGTTATATCGTATCTCAGCATCAGGCTAAACCAGAACTAATGGAAAAAGCCTTGCACCCTGAACTGGCTAAAAGAACCCATTGGCAACAAAAAGATGGTTCAGAGTTTATTATGCAAACAAGTTTTGACACTATGTTAAAAGTTGCTAAAAATTATAATAAAAATGGAGATAAATTTGGAGATAATCCAAAAGTTGAAATTGAAGTATTAGCATTAGATAAACGCATTGCTTCTGTTAAGTTGACTGCTGATGATTGGATTGATTATATGCATTTAGTCAAAAATGATAAAAACCAATGGCAAATTATTAATGTACTTTGGCAATATCATGATATTAAAAAGCATTCATATTAAACAGCAGGCTTAAATTTAAAGAAAAGAATAAAGCGAATGTTCGTTTTATTCTTTTTCTTCAAGTAGTTCTTTTATTGTTATAAATAATGGATAAAACCACTGATATTTATTACACAAAGCATCTAATTCTGCTGGCGTACTTGAGTTATGGATCAAATGAAAAGTTGTCATGTTGGCCATTACAAACAGTTTAAATTTTTGCCCATTGCCTGTTTCATCATCTTTTATAATACTGGCTTGATAGTATTCAAAGTCCGTTTTTACATTTTCAAGTAGTGCATCACGCTCAGAGGTTGATACCTTAGGAATATCTTCTTTCATGTTCTTTATTATAGCTTCATAGTTCATTGGGGAGAATATACCTTAATTGCTAGAAAAACACTTTTTTTTATTTTAGTAGAAGGTTATTTATATTTATTTAATATCGCTTCAATAACGCCATTATTTTTAAGCTTTTCAAGTGCTGCTATTATTATTTTTGGTTCAATAGGGGATTTTGGAGATATCGCTGCGTAAACTTGATGAGTGCTTATGATTAAAGAGGATACTTTAAACTTGTTCGCGTCTTTTCTTTTTAATAATCGATAATTAATTAAAATAGATGAGTCAATAAAAGCATCTATACGAGATAATAATAGTTTTTTAATGTTAGCATCAATCTCTCTTACATCGTGTCGCGTAATATATTTTTGTTCAATATATTTATCAATAGACGGGTATTTGTAACCTCGAATAGCGCCAATATTTAAGCCATATAAGTCTTGTTTAGAGTTTAATGTTAATGGTTTGTCAGCGAGCGTAACCAGTACATCGCTTTCATTAAAAAGAGGGTTACTCCATATCAATTTTTTTGTATTGTTTAGCCATATGGGGTTGCTGATCAGGAGAACATCAGTTTCTCCTTTTTCAAGAAAGCTAGCTTGCCTTTTTCTAGGAATATTTAAAAATTTAGCTTGCGCATTTAATTCCTTGGAGAGTTCATGCGCAATATCCCAAATAACACCACCTATTACTTTGTTGTTATTTTTAATTATATAAGGGGCACCGTTATGGGACCCAAAACTGAAATTGATTTCTTTAGGTTGCTCTTTAGCTTCAAGTAAATTAAAGCAAGATGCAAAAAGAATACTTATCAGAAATATTCGACTCATCAGGTATTAGTTTATTTAATAATTTGGTTTAGTATAGCGTAATTCACTCTTATCATAGAGGTTCGAGCTGAATCTCTTTATCCTTTACTATAATATCAAAGGCTTCAATATCACGTGTTTTTTTGATTACTTATTTTGTACTTTGTTTAATGCATTTTGTAATCTTTGAATAACTTCCTTTGGCGTATCTAAGCTCATCGCCATACATGCTTGCCTTTCTTTATTCGATAAAATAGAAAATACTTTTTTAAGTCTTGCGATAGGTAAACCAACTTGTTGCATTCTTAACGCTAAAGGCTCTTCTTCTTGAATGATTAAATCTATTCTGCCTTTAAAGAGTTTACGTATATTAGCTAATTCATCAGTTGCGATATCTACATTCTTATTAACTGAGAATCCTTGCGCCATCAAATAGTCGTAAGTGACGCCGCTACCTACAACACCTAAATGATATGACTTAAGATCATCAATATGCTTTATTTTTATATCATTTCGATTATCTAAGCTGTAGATACTGACTCCCTGGGTTGAAATTAGCGGGCAAATCCATTGAAAATCAGGTTCTCGACTATCAATTCTAAAAATGGTGTAAATAAGTGTATTTTTGTTGTTTTTAGAAAGGTTATAGGCTCGGTTCCAGCCATATACTTCTATTTTGTATTTAAATCCAGCCTCTTTCATTACCTTTTTTAACATGTCTGTTGCTATGCCAACGACTTGATTATCTTTGTTCACATAATTGAATGGTGGCCATGGCTCCGTTACAACCAAAATTGAGTTATCCATGATGACATTTGGCTGCTTTGATTCAGTGGCATAGGGGGAAGCGCTGAAAGAGAGAAATAAAATAAAGATACATATACGTATGGTCATAGAGGTATGAGTTCAAAAAAGTGATATTTAATTATGAGTAGTAACAATTAAAAAATCCAATAATAGCCAAGATTACTCATTAAATAGCTTTGTTGATATCTTTACTTATTTAAATAAAAAGCCATGCTTAAATGACTCAGTAACGATTATTTGAGGCGACTAATGTTAAATACATATGATTGGTTATTGGATCAAGATGAAGATATTTTATCTCTTGATAAATGGCAAAAAACAGTCAATTTAATCACGCGTATTTTTCAAGCCCCAGCTGGCTTTATTGTGCAATATGATAATGCTAAAGGTTTTAAAGTGATTATTGCCAGTGAGTTAGATGAAACGCCCTATTCGGTTGGCGATACCGTTTCTGTTGATACCAATATATTTTGTAAACAAGTCGTATTAGAACAGCAGAGTTTATATGTGAAAAATGCCCTATTGGATAATAAATGGCATGATAACCCAGAGGTAACAGATGATGGCTTTAAATCGTATTTAGGCTTGCCAATATTAAGACCAAACGGATCATCTTTTGGCACTATGTGTGTAATGGATTTTAAAGACACCGATTATCAAGTCGATTTTATTGAAGTGTTTGAACACTTAAGAGATGTAATTGAAGATGATTTGGTAATGGTTGATAACTTTTGCAAAATGCGTGAAATGGCGATGTTAGACCCTTTAACTCAAATCAATAACCGGCGTGCATTTATGTTATTAGGTGAGCAAAAGCTGAAGTTATCTTCAAGAATGAATATATTGGCAGGAGTATTGTTCATTGATATTAATGATTTTAAAAGACTGAATGATAATTTTGGTCATGATGTTGGTGACCAGGTGTTGAAAGTATTAGCCTTTACCCTGAAACATGAATTTAGAGAAGTTGATGTAATAGGGCGCTTAGGCGGTGATGAATTTGTTGTGGTTTTACATATAAAATATGAATCTGATTTAACAAATATGATCATTAACTTTAAAAATGCTTATGCACATAATTTAAATAATCAAAACCTACCTAAAAGTAGCTTAAGTGTCGGCAAAATAATCTGTAATAAAAAACAATGCAACTTGATTGAATTACTTGAACATGCTGATCAAAATATGTATGAGAACAAAGGGAATAATTAATTTAGCATTATTTTTATATGTGATAGAGCTGGCTACTCTGAGATTATGCTTGAATCTGAAAACGAAACCGTTAGTATGCACTTTTTATTTTTTGGCATATATTTTTTGCAACTATCATCGTATCTCATTTATTTAAGTATTTCTGTTGTCGCATCAGTTAGCTTAGGTCCTTCAGTTTTATTAGCTGCAAATAATAGTATTAACTTTGGCCGTAAAAAAGCGTTATTTGGTGTCTTAGGGCATGTAACTGCGATTTTAACGTTAGCTTTAGTATCAGCTTCAAGTTTAGGAGCCATTTTACTCACTTCAGAAATTGCTTTTTCAATTATTAAATATTTAGGCGCTGCTTATCTTATTTTTTTAGGCATTAAACTATGGCGTAGTCAGTCCAATATGATGTTTGATGATTCAAATAAATTAATACCTTCAAAACTAAAGCTTTTTCGTCAAAGCTATTTTTTAGGATTGAGCAATCCTAAAGCTTTATTGTTTTTTTCTGCGTTATTTCCGCAATTTATTCAGCCTAATAGCCCTTTAATACCACAATTTAGTTTATTAATTGGCACAAGCCTTGTGAATGCATTTTTGTTTACTTCATTTTATGTTTTTATTGCATTTAAGTTTAAAGATAAAATACTTAAATTTGCTAATGGTAAATTACTTGGTCGAGTATTTGGTAGTTTATTTATCAGTTTTGCGGGACTATTAATTGCGGGTAAATAGCCCGCATAGTAATAAGAAACAGGTTTAAGAAAATTCTTCAGCTAAAAAGTCTATAAAACATCTTACTTTTTTAGCTAAATAACGCCTATGTGGGTAAATGGCAAATAAACCAAACTCTAATGTGTGATAGCCAGGTAGTACCACTTCTAAGCGACCATCTTTTAAGGCATCTTCCACAATAAATTCAGGGATCATAGCAATGCCACCACCGGCCATTGCAATTTCTTTAACTGCTCTAGGACTATTGGCGCTCACATTTGAGGTTACAGTGACTGACTGGGTTTTATTATCTGGCGTGATAATTGGCCAATGCTTACCAATTCTAAAATTACTGTCTATGATACAGTTATGTACGCTAATATCTTGGGGAGTTTGCGGTATGCCATGTTTGGATAAATAATTTTTAGAAGCACATAAAATAAGCGGGTAAGTATTAATTTTTTTCGCAATTAAGCTCGAATCATCAACACCACCAATCCGAATTACAACATCGACACCTTCTTCCAACATATCTATCTTTTTATCTGTTAGCTGAATATCAAGTTGCATCAGAGGATATTTTTTTAAAAACTTAGGTAGTACGCTTGAGAGTTTCATTTCACCAAATGTAACTGGCACACTGACACGTAAAAAACCTTGAGGGTTAGCCTGAACGCCTGTTACGTTATCTACTAATTCAGTAAACTCTTCAATAAGTGGTAAGGCTTTTTCATAATAGCTTTGTCCTGCTTCCGTTAAGGCCAAACGTCTTGTTGAGCGATTAAATAATCTCACACCTAAATTACTTTCTACTTCGCCTATATATTTACTTACCAATGCTTTAGACATACCTAAACGTTCACTTGCAGCTGTAAAGGATCCCGTTTCAACTACAGCTATCACTGTTTTTATGCCATCTAATGTATCCATGCTTTACCTCTGCAATAAAATCATTGTCAACATAGCATTGATAATAATTCAATGGTAGCTATGTTTATCAATAATTTATTAACTCTATACTGGTCACATCATTAAGGAGCAGCACAAGGTATCACGAATGACAAAAATAGAGATTTATACTCGACCAGGCTGTGGTTATTGCATTCATGCAAAAAGATTATTGCAGTCAAAGGGTCTCAATTTTTCAGAATATGATGTTTATCAAAACCCTGAATATTTAGATCAAATGCGTATGAGGGGCCAAGGTCGTAGTTTTCCTCAGGTATTTATTAATAATAAATCAATTGGCGGGTTTGATGAATTACTCGTCTTAGAAAAGCAAAATCACTTATAACAACTCAACCAACTAACAACTAATGTACACAATAGGAATCAAATTATGTCAGCAATAAAATTACATCGTCACCCTTTATCTGGTCACTCTCACCGTGTAGAAGTATTTTTGTCTTTGCTAGGTTTAAAAGCAGATATCATTGATGTGGATTTAATGAGTGGTGAACATAAGCAACCGGAGTTTTTAGCTAAAAATAGCTTTGGTCAAGTGCCTGTACTAGAAGATGGCGTGCATACATTATCAGATTCAAATGCAATCTTAGTTTATTTAGCTAATAAATATGATATTGACCGTCAATGGTTACCTGAAAGCTTAAATGAGCAAGTACAAATACAAAAATTTTTATCACTTGCAGCAGGGAAATTAGCTTTTGGACCTGCATTAGCAAGATTAGGCACTGTATTTGGCGCAAATATTGACACTGATAATGTAATTGCATCATCTCATGCATTATTGACTCAAATAGATTCACATTTAGCAGATAAAAATTGGTTAGTGACAAATCTACCTACAATTGCAGATGTTGCTAACTATACCTATATCGCCCATGCACCGGAAGGCAATGTTTCTCTTGAACAATATAAAAATATAACAGCTTGGCTTAAAAGGTTTGAAACTTTAATCGGCTTTGTACCAATGCAAGAAACTGCAGCTGGGTTAAATGCTTAAATTAGACACTATGCTGTATGCACGAAAAGCTACAGCATTATATTGAATAAATAGATTAGGAAATGAAAATGACGATTGAAATGTTAATGTTAGGTGCCACAGGTGGTTTACTTTTAATCCTGACTTTATTGCAAGGTACCCGAAATGTAATTTTATTAGGATTACCAACAGCTGCAGGTAATCAACATGATATGGTTCCTTGGACAGGTTGGAATGATAGATTAAATCGAGCTATAAAAAATTTAATTGAATCAATCGCTATTTTTGCTCCTATCGTGATAGCAATTCAAATGTTAGGTTTAAATGATGAATTAACTGTGTTTGGAGCCCAATTGTTTGTATTCGCACGTATTATCATGTATTTGTTTATACTTTAGGTGTGACATGGGTGAGAACCGCAGCTTGGTTTTTAGGTGTAGTAGGCATCATTATGGTCGCGTCGCCATTATTAGGTTAATTAAGAATAAGGAAAGGTGAATATGAGTACTTTGATTAACATAAATCCAGAAGATATCACGCTTGATTCACCCTTTCATGCAGGTGAACAAGCGATCCAAGCACATATGGGCGTTCGGGATAAAATGGAACGTTTTGGTAAAAAAGTAATAAGAAGCTTTATGCCACAGCAGCATAGAGATTTTTATCAGCAGCTACCATTTATTTTTGTTGGTCACGCCGATGATTCTGGCAACCCATGGGCTTCTATATTATTCGACAATAAACTAAGTAGTGATGATCCTCAAAAAGCAGCTGGCTTTATTCATTCACCAAACGATAAAACTTTAAATATTAATGCAATGCCAGTAACTGGTGACCCATTAATTAACTCATTAAACTCAGGTACAAAGTTAGGTTTACTTGGCATTGAATTAACAACGCGTAGACGTAATCGTTTAGCTGCGCATATTAAAACAGTGAGCAATGAGACTATTTCTCTTGAAGTTGACCAGTCATTTGGTAATTGCCCTCAATATATTCAAAACAGAGAATTGGTTGCTGTTGATACCCCATCATTACCAGCAGCTAAAACAGAGATGTTTACAGAGTTTGATAAGCGCACTCGAGAGTTTATTGCAAATAGTGATACTTTTTTTGTTGCCAGTCACTTAGATAAAGGTACAAATACTGTGAGTGAAGGTGCTGATGTATCTCATCGTGGCGGCAAGCCCGGATTTATTAGAATTGATAATAATAAAACACTCACAATTCCTGATTATATGGGGAATAACCACTTTAATACTTTTGGTAACTTTATTGAGAATAATAAAGCCGGTTTGTTATTTGTAGATTTTGAAACGGGAGATGTTTTAACGCTGACAGGTACTGTTGAAATATTATGGGATTCACCAGATGTAACGCACTTTGAAGGTGCAAAAAGGTTATGGCAGTTCCATATAACACATGGTTTCTGGCTGAATAATGCGTTACCACTTCGTTGGAAGCTAAATGAATATTCAGCAAATACATTATTAACAGGTACCTGGAAAGAGGCTGACAAATTTAAACAAGCCCAAAAACAAAAAGAGTCTTGGCTAGATTATCAAGTCGTTAAAATAGAAAGTGAAAGCAGTGTTATTAAATCCTTTTATTTAAAACCTAAAGATCATCAGGTTGCGCCATTTAAAGCGGGGCAGTTTTTAACTATAAAAGAAGATATTAATAATAAACAACATATTCGTACTTATACTATTTCATCAGCACCTCATGACGAATTTTTACGTTTAAGCATTAAACAAGAGCGAGGTGATGATGTTAATCAAGCAGATGGCGTATTTTCTAATTTCATGCATGAAAAAATCAAAGTCGGAGATGTTATTAAGGCTAAAGCACCAAGAGGAGACTTTACATTTGATACCCAGCAAGCTCGACCTGCAGTACTTATTGCTGGTGGCATAGGCATTACACCTATGGTTTCAATGGCAAGACATGCACTGATTGAGCGTATTAAAACACGTTCAATTAGAAGTATTACCATGTTATGTGCTGCTAAAAATGTGCAACAGCGGGCATTTTTTGATGAAATAAATCAGTTAGTCAAGCAATCTGATGGTCATATCAATGCATATTGGGCTTTAAGTGAAATTGATAAAAGTTTAAAACCAGGAAAAGACTTTCATCAAAGTGGTCGAATTTCAAAAGCCTTAGTTCAAGCTGTTTTGGCTTTAGATGATTATGATTTTTATATATGTGGACCAACTAGCTTTATGCAAAACATGTACGATATCTTGCAAGATTTAGGTGTAAATGATCAACGTATTTATGCTGAATCTTTTGGACCTGCAACATTAAAACGAATACAGCCAGATAATATGGCCGAAGTCAAAGCTGCGCCTTTAGCCGAGCAGGCAATTATTGAGTTTACTGAGTCTGGTGTTGAGCAATCATGGAATGCAAAAGAAGATAGCAGTCTATTAGACTTTGCGGAGTCTCATGGCTTTGAACCTGAGTTTTCTTGTCGAAGTGGACAATGTGGTGCATGTAAAACTAAACTTATTTCAGGGACTGTTGTTTATCAAACTAAACCCTCAGCAGATTTTGCGGATAATGAAGTTTTGTTATGTTGTGCTAAGCCAGCTAAAACGAATGAAAGCTTACCTAGAATAGAAATCAAATTATAAGATTTAAACAGTGTTTAGTGCATTAGTTTATGCACAATAAACACTGTTTAATATCTAAACCCAAACTATGTAATACAAGTTGAAACTGAATTCGGGTGTTACGCAAATATCGCAGCGATATCATCTTCGTATGTAAATTCATTGTATTCAATAAATTCACGGCGTAAACGCTGTTTTTCTTTTATCGCTTCTATTTCGCGCCACTTTCTTTTTTTAGTTTTTCTGCCTCGTCGCTCAGATATTGTATTTTCATCATCTTCAAGTAAGTCTGATAAGTTTTCTAAAAATTGTGACTCTGCCATGATTATTTCCTTGTTTGTGGTTTAAGCAAACTTTAGATTGAAAATATGACAGGTGTGTTACTCGTTAATGACAATTTAATGAAAATATTTCAGGTCTCGTCTGACATCAGTTTTCGCCAGCCTTTTACGTTTTGTGGGCCTGTGAACCGTACTATGGTATTGCGTAAAATACGTCCAAAGAAACTTTTACCTAGTTCAGCAAGCTTTATTACTTTGTTTGATTCATCAATCACCCAACTGATCCGAGCGAGTCTTTTTTCTTTAAATAAACTCAAAACTTGTTCTGATGTATTGTTATCGTCAGCTAATAATTTACTCAGCGCTAAAACATCTTCTAGTGCCATGCCAACACCTTGCTGTAAAGATGGCGGGCAGCCATGTAAAGCGTCCCCTATTAGTAAGACATTATGTTTAAATACTTCTCTAGATTTAACTGATTTCAACTGGCCTTTAATAACGGTATCAGCGTTATAAATTGCATTTTTTACTGACTGTTCATAACCAGAAAATACTTGTTTCATCGCTTGTTTAGCATCAAGTTTAAATATATCGCCATTTGGGTCTGAAATTTGTCCGTAACAATAAAGTTTATCTTTTGATATGGGGTAAAACATGAATAAATCATTTTCCCCAAGTAAGTAACTTGGTTGCATTTTATGATTGGGAAAATCGATACAAAAACGCCAGTTTGATACGTTTAAATCGAGTAATTCTGGCGTATCAAATACTTTATTGCGAGTATCTGAATTAATACCATCAGCTGCAATCACTAAATCATACTCTTTTTGTGAGTTATCATTAAAAGAGACTACACATGTATTGTCATTATGCTGCATAGCTATGATGAATTTATTATATTGCACATTAGTTTCAATATCTTTAAGCAAAACCTGCATTAAATTATCGCGCTCTAATGCAACAAAAGGTTGTTGATTTAAAGGTGCTTCCAATAATGAAGCTTTACTTAATAGCTTTCTTGAAGCTTTTTCAAAGCGCACTTCAGTCACTTGATGAGCGTGTTTTAATATTTCATCTTTAAAGCCTAAACATTCAAAACCTGCCATCGCATTAGCGGGTAAGCAAATCCCCGCACCTTGCAGACGTGCACTTGGTGCTTTTTCAATGAGATCAATCTCATGTTGACTGTGATTTAATTTGTGAAAAAGGCTTAAACCCGCAATGCCAGAACCTACAATTAATATCTTCATATACTGTCTTATTGTTTTACTTAAATAAATTATCACCTTTCTATTCTTTTAAATAAAGTGGCATATATGAATTAATTATATAAACCACTTTATTTGAATGAAACTAAGATCTTTTTTATAATTTGTTAATATTATTTAAATGTCTTAAGCCGTATAACCAACTTATCTCAGCTACTGAACCATGGGTTTCCTGTTCAAAATATTGTGATTTTACATTTAGAGTAGCTGATTTATGATTTTCAAACCGACTTGAAAATTCTCTACCCCATAAATAGTTAGTTTTACCGATATCCCCTAAATGTGCGTTATTTGCAAAAGAGAAATAAACATTCGCTTTAGGATTTTTTGTATCGTATTTTAAATCTATAAACTTTCGGTTTAAAAAGTTGTTATCCCAAAGTGAAGTAGGATCAATAATGAGGTAATCAGTAAATAAATTAGGTTTAATTAATAAAGTATAAGCCGAAAATAGCCCTGCAAATGAGTGACCTATTAACATACGTTTCGGACTCGTTCTAAAATTTAAATTTATGCTAGGTATCAATTCTTTTTCAAAGAATGATATAAAGTTATCTGCATTGCCAACAGCTCCAAAATCATCAAGTACTTTACCTTTAAAAATAAATTTTTTATTTGTTGGCGTTAAGTTTCTCTCTCTGATCCCTATATTTGGTATTGCGACAATTATATGTTCTGAAACTTGTTTTTCTACCGCAAAAGACTCCATTAAACCACTCAGCGCTTTTAGCTTAGTCTCATCACCATCTAATACATAAATGACAGGGTAAAACTTATCCTTTTGATTTTTATATGTTGGTGGTAAATAAATTGAATATGGTCTCATTTCTTGTAAAATCTCAGAGTTTATTTTATACCATTGACCTGTGATTATTTGCTCTTTTGCTAATACAGGAAAGCTCAATAGTGCGAGTAAACAATAATAAAAAGTGACTTTCTTTAACATAGGTATTCCTTTAATTGATTTTCATAAAAATATTAAATGGGTTGTGTTAGGCTTTAAATTTAACAGTCATGTAATTTGTATTTTTGATGCTTAAAATACAATGTTGTAACTCAAATGTTATCCTGATGGAATTATGATGTTATATATATCAATGGTTTATATGCCTTCGTATTGTTTAGAAAAGAAGAGTTCATGTTGTGGTTTGAATGTATGCAGTATCAAATGATAGAAAAAGGGAAGGTTGATGACGTATATATATAATTTGGCAGACGTAAAAGTTGATATTATGCGCTGCCAAATCATAAAGGAGGGACAAGCTGTAACCATTGAGCCTAAAGTAATGGATGTTTTACATTATTTAATCAAGCATCAAGGTGTTGTGATCAGTCAAGAAACGTTATTTGATGCATTGTGGCCAAATGCAACTTTTAATACAGGTTCGATTCAAAGGTGCATTACCATCTTACGTAAGGCACTTGGAGATAATGCAAAGAATCAAAAATTCATTATAACCCATCCTAAACGAGGTTATAGCTTAGCGATTGAAGTAGAAAAAAATACGACTGAAAATCGTATTTCATCATTAATGAGTGTTAAAAATATAACAACAAAGATTACATTTTCACTCTGCTTTTTTATCTTTTTAGCTGTGATTATTTATTTAAAATCT